>Ga0136641_1001277_pt1 | contig 10637 bp, 7 predicted proteins | sample EliLak1302023Y_FD_115312 | JGI IMG/M metagenome (GOLD analysis project Ga0136641, IMG submission 115312) | Freshwater microbial communities from Elizabeth Lake, Yosemite National Park, California, USA - 13020-23Y | ecosystem: Environmental > Aquatic > Freshwater > Lake ... | reverse complement strand
GCTGCGGATTTGGCCAGCCAGCCAAAAACTTGGTCCGCAAACGGGCCGCTGAGCGCCCGCTTGGGGCTCGTAGCTTGGTTCATAAAAAAGCCTTAGCGTTCGGTTTTATACATCCGGGCAAGCGCTATCCGTACAACAGCATCCCTGCGCTTGACCCGGTAAAGACTCAGCAAAAAATGCCTTTTATTTATAGGAGATGACTTTTCCAGAAGCGTCTTTGATCTCGCCCCAGGCCTTATGAATGGCCGTCACCGCTGCTGCAGGCATCGGCACATAGTCCAGATCAGAAGCCGCCTTCTCTCCGTTGGCGTAAGCCCAATTGAAAAACTTCAAGGTCTCGCTGCCGTTTGCAGGCTTGTCTTGGATGTTGTGCATCAAGATAAAGGTGGCACCGCTCAGAGGCCAAGAGTCCTTGCCAGGCTGATTCGTCAAAATTTGATAGAAAGACTTGGCCCAATCGGCACCCGCAGCGGCTGCTTTAAAGGTGTCGTCCTCAGGCTTCACAAAATTACCCGCAGCGTTTTGTACCAGGGCATAGTTCAATTTGTTCTGCTTGACGTAGGAGTACTCCACATAGCCTAGGGAATTGGGCAAGCGGGCCACGAAAGCGGCAACGCCTTCATTACCCTTGCCACCGGCACCGACCGGCCAGTTAACGGCTGTGCCCTCGCCGACCTTGGCTTTCCAATCGGGGCTGACCTTGCTGAGGTAGTTGGTAAAGATAAAGGTGGTACCCGAACCATCAGCACGACGCACCTGGGCGATCGCGGTATCGGGCAAGTTCACGCCAGGGTTGATGGCCTTGATCGCCGGATCATTCCAACGGGACACTTTGCCCAAGAAAATATCAGCCAGCAAGGGGCCCGTCAGCTTCAATTGTCCGGGCGCGATACCGGCGACGTTGAGGATGGGCACCACACCACCGATGACGGTAGGGAATTGCATTTGTCCTTTGGTTTTCAGCACCTCATCTGTCAAAGGCATATCCGAGGCACCGAAATCGACGGTCTTGGAGTCGATTTGCTTGATACCACCACCCGAACCAACGGACTGGTAATTCACTTTAACGCCAGTCTGTTTGTTGTAATCAGACGCCCACTTGGCGTACAGGGGCGCTGGAAACGAGGCTCCCGCACCGGTAATTTCTTGGGCCTGGACGCCCGTGACGATGAAAGCGCATGCCGAGGCCAGCGCGAGAAGGGAACGGGGGAAAACGATCTGCATGGAACACCTTTTCAGTGGTTAGGGGATGCGGCAGACTCTAAGCATCAAATATGACAGATGAATGACAAAAGAAGGCTTCATCTTTGGAAAATTCCGTACTTTGCGTAGCGACTCCAAGACATTTTGTCATTAAATTGACATTATTGATTCTTATCCTTGGGTTTTTACTCGGAGGTCTTCCATGTCTTACTTGTTTACCGTGCGCTTGGCGCGCCGCGCTGCGCTCGCCTTGTCTGCTATTGCTTTGGTTAGCGCTTGCGCTAGCCTCCAAAAACCCGTCAGTCTGGCAGAAACGATCGCCAACACGCCCGAATTGAGCACGCTCAACAGCTTGGTGAAAACCGCCGGTTTGTCCGAGACGCTGCAAGGCCCTGGCCCTTTCACTCTATTTGCACCCAGTGACGCTGCATTTAAGGCGCTCAAGGCCGGAACATTGGAAGAGTTGAGCAAGAACCCAGCAAATGTCAAAAACCTCTTGCTATTTCACGCCGTCCCGGGCGCAGTAGCCTCTAAAGATGTGAAAAACAGCAACGCTAAGGCAGCCAATGGCGATGCCTTGGCGCTTGCCAAGTCGGGTGATTTTGTGACCGTGGAAAATGCGATGGTAGTCAAAGCTGATGTGATGGCCAGCAACGGCGTCATCCACATCATTGATACGGTGATGACACCACCCAAGAAATAAGACAACGCTTTGCGGGTGGCCGCATCGACCACCCCTTCTGCGAAATCGCCCGGTTGTCGCTATCGATTTGCGAAAGCGACGATCCGTGGCGCTTTGGTACTTTCCGGTGAACCGCAGAGCGAGCGCCACGCATCACTGTGGTGCTATCCTGTGACGGTTTAGCCTTTTCACGCTTTTTTCCATGCCATATCCCACCCGCCTGGCGGCCATCGACCTGGGCTCCAACAGTTTCAGACTTGAAATTGGCGTCATTTCACACGGTGCATTTGAACGCACCGAATACCTCAAAGAATCCGTTCGCCAAGGCGCGGGCATGGACAACGAGCGCAACCTTACCACCCAGGCGATGCAAAGCGGATGGGATTGTTTGGCCCGTTTTGGTGAGCGCCTGGCTGGATTTAGAGCCCCACAAGTGCGCGCAGTCGCCACGCAAACCCTGCGCGAAGCGCGTAACCGTGACGTTTTTCTCAGCCGCGCCATCAAGGTTTTGGGATTCCCCATTGACGTCATCTCAGGTCGAGAGGAGGCCCGCCTTATTTACAAAGGGGTATCGCACCTCCTGCCGCCCTCGGACGAACGGCGCCTGGTGGTAGATATTGGCGGACGATCCACTGAGCTCATTTTGGGTCAGAACCAGCAACCTCGGGTGATGGAGTCCTTTCGCGTGGGCAGCATCGCCTGGTCCACCCGCTATTTTCCCGATGGCGTGTGGCGGCGCAAAGCATTTGAAACAGCCGAAATCGCGGCGAAGGCCGTATTAGACGGTGCCTTGCAGGCTTACCATCCTGGCAATTGGGATATCGCCTATGGCTCCGCAGGCACCGTCAGCGCCGTCAGTGAGGTCCTTGCAGCAGGTGGCTGGGCCGATGGATTGGTGACGATGGAGGGCTTGGACTGGCTCAAGGAAGTGCTGATCGAAACCGGGCAGGCCGAGGGCAGCAAGATTCCGGGACTGCGCGAAGACCGAAAAGTCATCATCGCCGGCGGTTTGGCAGTTACGCGTGCCTTGTTCAACTTGCTGGGCATTGAAAGCCTCAGTCCCACATCCGGCGGATTGCGACATGGGCTTTTGTGTCAGATGCAGGGTTCGCGCGAGAGTACCAGCGACTTACGCCACAAAACGGTAGAGCGCCTGGCCAATAAATTCAACGTGGATCGTGCGCATGGCAACCGCGTGGGTAAATGGGCTACGCACTTACTCACGCAAATTGTGGGCGAGCAAGCGCCAGACCCCTCCGACGAATCCAACCGCAGCGTGCGCAAGCTGCGCTGGGCGGCTGAGTTGCATGAGATTGGCAGCCATATTTCACACAGCGACTACCACAAGCACGGTGCTTATATCTTGCAAAACGCCGATGCCATGGGCTTCTCACTGGACGAACTACAGCGCCTCAGCCTATTGGTGCTGGGCCATCGCGGGAAACTACGCAAAATCGAAGCAGACTTGGCCTCGGACGACTTGCGCGCCCAATTAATGGCGCTGCGCATTGCCGTGATTTTGTGCCATGCCCGGCGCGACCCGCGCTCGGACTGTGTGCGTGTCTCGCATAGCAAGGGAGTAGTTAAAGTACGCTGCGACTCGGGCTGGGCTGCGGATTTTCCACAGTCTGCCTATTTGCTTCGTGAAGAAGCGCTGGCTTGGCAAAAGACCGGCTGGCCTATGGAGTTCTTGGACGACTAGGTCGGCGCTCAAGTGGCCTGGTGCATCACAGCAAGTCTGGCGACTGGACGCTTAGCACAGTGGTTTCTTCCTCACCATGGCGCTCCCGGTACCTTAACCACCAAACCGCCCCTTTTTTTACCACGCAAGTCTGCCCAGGCATCGCCAGTAATTGGGCAATGGCTTGGCCGATAGTGGGTTGATGCCCTACTACTAAAACGCAGGCGCTGGCATGGGGCCAATGCACCAGCTGCAACAGATCTTCGACGCCAGCCAGCGGGGCGAGCGCGGCACTCACCTTGTATTTGCGATCCAAGGCTTTAGCCGTTTGCTCAGCGCGCAGCGCGGGACTGCTGTACACCTTGGTGCCGGCCGGCAATTGGCGATCCAGCCAGGCCGCCATACGCTGCGCTTGCTTTTCGCCGCGCGGACTCAAGGTTCTGAGCATATCGTCGCCGACCAGTTCTAGGTCGATGGCTTCGGCATGTCGCCAAAATACCAAGTCCATAGTGCTCATGCCTCGCCCACTTTCACGTTGTGCAAGCCGTAGCGTGCCATAAGTGCCGCCTGCGCCGAATGGCCTTGGCGCACCCCAGCGCTACGCGCCGACTGGTAGCTTCCATCGGGCTGCATGTCCCAAGCATCCTGGCTGTCGTGCAAATACGCTAAAAGGCATTCGTCAATCAGTCGTTGCCGTTGCACACCATCGGTCACTGGCCAGGCTAGCTCTATGCGGCGGACCATATTGCGATTCATCCAATCGGCGCTGGACAAATACAGTTGGTCGTCATTGCCTTCGCGGAAATAGTAAACACGCGAATGCTCTAAAAATCGTCCGATGATCGAACGCACACGAATGTTATCGGTCAGCCCCTTCACCTGGGCGGGCAACATGCAGGCGCCACGCACAATCACGTCAATAGACACGCCATTTTGGCCGGCCCGAATGAGCGCATAAATCAAGTTTAAGTCGGTGAGAGAATTCATTTTCGCGACAATTCGGGTGGACTCTCCCCGGGCAGCAGCCTGGCCTAAAGCATCAATTTTGGCGATCAATTTGTCATGCAAGTGAAACGGAGCCATCCACATTTTTTTCAACTGCGGCAAGCGGCTCTGACTGGCCAAATGTACGAATACATTTTCCATATCGCGCGTCAGATCGTTATCTGCGCTGATATGACTGATATCGGTGTACAGACGCGCGGTGCGCGGGTTGTAGTTACCGGTAGACAAATGCCCGTAGCGCTTGAGGGTCTTGCCTTCGCGCCGTGTAACCAAGAGCATCTTGGCATGGGTTTTCAGGCCAACCACGCCATAGACAACTTGTGCACCTATGGACTCCAGCATCTCTGCCCAATTGATATTGGCTTCTTCATCAAAGCGCGCCTTCAGCTCTACCACTACCGTCACTTCTTTACCCTTACACACTGCCTCGCGCAACAAATCCATGATGATGGAATCTGCGCCTGCCCGGTATATGGTTTGCTTTATAGCCAGCACATTGGGATCATTCACCGCAGCACGTAAAAACAATAAAACGCCTTCAAAACTCTCAAACGGTTGGTGAAAAATCACGTCACCGCGCTTGAGTTGTTCAAATACATTTCCACTCAAGTCCAACTGCACTGGCGGTGCCGCCTTATAGACCGGGAAGCACAAATCGGGGCGGTCCAGCAAATCGATGATTTGCGTGAGTCGAACCAAATTCACGGGGCCAGGGACTCGGTACAAAGCCATTGCCGGCAAATCAAATTGCTTGAGCAAGAAATGTGACAAATGTTCCGAGCAAGCCGAGGAGACTTCTAGCCGCACCGCCTCTCCGTAATGGCGATGCACCAAGCCCTGGCGCAAGGCCATGCGCAAGTTTTGCACATCCTCTTCGTCCACCGCCAAGTCCGAATGGCGGGTCACCCGAAATTGGGAAAACTGGTCCACCGTACGCCCTGCAAACAATTCAGATAAGTGCGCTCGAATCACACTGGTGAGCGCGACAAAAACCACTTTGGTGCCGGACACCCGATCGGGTAGCCGGATGATGCGCGGCAACACGCGCGGCACTTTGACGATGGCAATTTCATTGCTGCGACCAAAGGCGTCATTGCCGTCCAAGCGCACAATAAAGTTCAAGGCCTTGTTGGCCACTTGCGGGAAAGGGTGCGCCGGGTCCAAGCCTACGGGTATCAAAAGCGGGCGTACCTCGCGTTCGAAATATTGCTTGACCCACAAACGCTGCGCAGCGTCGCGCTCACCGTGCGACAAAATTTTGATTCCGCAATGCGCCAGCGCTGGCAGGATGGCATCGTTGTACAGCCCATACTGCCGCTCCACCAAGGCGTGCAAGGACTCTGACAAACGGTCAAAAGACTTTTCGGTGTAACTGCCCTGCTTGTCACCGCTGCGCTTCGCGGTAAGGTGCGGTTCGGAGCGGACTTCAAAAAACTCGTCCAGATTAGAGGAGACAATGCACAAATAACGCAGGCGCTCCAATACGGGCACATCCTCACGCGCAGCCCAGCTCAAGACCCGCTCATTAAACGCGACCAAACTGTGGTCGCGGTCCAGCAGATCAGGGTGCGCGGCATCATGAAAAGCTTTGCTCGTGTATTCCAATGGGACGTTCTCCTAGGAATCGGTGGTGAGAGACTACGAGGTCAATTTTATCGGACTAATCCGCACCCCAATCATGCTGCACTTGCCGCCCAGCCGGCCGACCCCCAAATGCACACCTGCGGCTAGCCCCATCTGCGATGCCGCCAAGCTTAGGGCCGCGGTACGACAAGCTGGTGACAAAATAAAGCATTCAAGCTAAGACCCAGATGCCCGTCTGGGGTCATGCCTCCAACACCCTCGACTGGACCTCATAAGCCCTCAGGCGCAGCGCTGACAAGCCCAGTTAGCGTTTATCCATGTTTGTGCAGCGGCTTTTATCGCCGGTGATGGTGCAGCGCAAAAGGGGAATTCCAAGTTCCGAGTACTCGGTCAACAGCCAACGCCCAGTCGCTTGGCCTTTGATGCGATCCAAGGTGGCAAAGCCAAACTCAGCGCGCGCAGCATAGTCTTGCACCACAGCACCCGGGTGCAACTCGGTACCAGCGGACAAACTCGTGGGCACATGCCCTTCATTCGAGGAGCCTGCATTACCAAGAACCAAAGAAGCCGGATGCGGGCCCGCAAAACTTATGGATTCAAAGAAGTGCACATGACCATGCATGGCAATTGAAACATCAGCCGGTAAAAGGCGTTTGGGGTATAGAGAAGAAAACACCGATTGAAGCCCCTTATTCCCGGCCAATTTGATTGCATCACGGTCATTTTTGTCTTGCGCCACCGCGAGAAGTGGATGGTGGCTTAGGAAAATATTGTTTGGCTTATTTTTGCTCAAACGGGACACCACCCGCAGCTGATCGGCATATTTAGCAAACGCCGGGTCGGTGCTGGCATAGGGTTTTCCGCTCGCTTTGGAGGAGTCGAACACAATAAACTGCGAATGCGCATCCAATGGCACGGCATAGGGTTCGGAGAAATCAGCATTTTCGTCATTGGCCAGTAAGTTGCACGAACGCCGTGGACTCCATGGCTGGGCGTCAAAAAAGCGGAACCATCCTTGCCCGGCTCGGGCGCAACTCTCATGGTTTCCGCGCACAAAAACCCAAGGCGCTGCGGCAAGCAATGGGCGCGCTGGAACAAAGAAATCAGCGTTCCAAGCGTCTAGGCCATAACCCCAAGGGGAGTCTGCGCACCCAGCTACATCCTTAGGACAAGGGCTTTCTCGGTAGTGCATATCGCCAATATGAACCACTAAGTCAGGATGCAATGCCGCGGCACTTTTTGCGATCCTTGCGAAAGGCCACAGATCGACGTCATTGCAATGCTGAAAGGCATTTTCCGAACCCTTCATTCGGCAACCGGTATCGGCAATCAGTACGATGCGATCCAACTGAGTTTTGGGGCCGGACAGCTTGAATCGCCCTACCCGCGCAGATGTGATTCCTGAGGGCCAGTTAGATTCGCAGGTGAGCACATCAAATGAAGCGGGCTTGCTATCACTTTGCGCCGCATCCCCACGCTGGGCGATTATTTCCGCTTCGACACGCGTCGTCATACGCTGTGCAAAATTGCTATTCCACAAAATAGTCGGGCAAGTGGCGGCATGTGTGAGCGCCCGCACAACAGTTTGTTGCCCTTCGGCTTGGACCGTGAACACAGCAATCGGATCCACCGCGATATCGACCACTGGCTGAGTCAGGGATTTGACATGCACTAGCAAAGCCGCCAAGATCAAAGCCAAGGCGCGGGAGACCACAATTTTTCCCATGGTTCTGCTTTATCCTGAGCGCATCTTTTCCCTTACAGGGAGCCATCCAAGGGAAAGGAGATGCACTTCAGGTTTTGCAGGAAAAATGCCTCGCCTTACTGAATGAAAATCAGAAGTCGGCTTTTACAGTGACTTGGAAACTGCGCGGGGTTTGGTAGATGTAGGTATCGTAAGAAGTATTGGCACCCGTGCTGATAGCGGTCACTGCACTGCTGTCTGCCAAATTAAATACATTGAGCTGCAACTTCAGCTTTTTACCAAAAGCGCTGGGACCAGACAAGGTATAGGCCAGGGCCAAGTCCAGGGTGCCGTAAGCGGCAGTTTGATAATAATCAAAAGGGTCTAAGCCATTAATTGGCGTCTTACCAGCCGAAAATTCCACTTGGCGAATCGGTCCGTTGTACTTGTAGATAAGGGATCCAGACCAGCCGCCATCGTCGTACAAGGCGCCCAAAGCTGCCGTGTATTCTGGCGCGCCGGAGATTTGCATTCCGGTGTCATTGGCGGTTGCTCTGTTGACTGAACCGTTGATATAGGCCGCCAGACCGCCACCCACCAAATAGGTCATCTGGCCCTCTACGCCTTGGTAGGTAGCGCCACCGATATTGAGAAAGCCTGCATCAGCGCCTGAAAGCCCGTTGGACACCAGTTTATTGGTGAAATCAATGCGGTAGATATCGGCGTCCCAGGTCAGGCGGTCGGAACGAGAAACAATACCCAACTGGTAATTGGTCGATTTTTGGGGATCTGTGCTATTGACGCTGGGGTTCGCGACGTACATCGTCTTCAGATCGGGGATTTGGAATCCTTGTGCGTACTGGGCATAGACCGACGTGTTCGCATCAAGCTTCTGGTTAACGGTTAAAAATGGCAGGGTGGTGGTGTAAGTCAAGGAGCCAGCATCATTTGCGATACGCGTCGTTTGTGCCACAGGCGACGTTTGCGCACGGGTAATGCTGACGTATTTCAGGCCAGGCGTTACCAGCGTGCTGGGCGATAGCTCCCACTCGTATTCTGCAAACGGCTGTACGGATTTAATAGTGGACTGTTGATCAAATTTAACGCTGCTCAGTGGCCGGTCGCTATTGAGCATGGTGGCCGTGGCCGCGACGCCGACAATGGCTTTTTCAATTTTGTTGTAACTCATGTCCTTGACGTTGATGTCATATTGGTGGCGATCAGAGCTTGAGGACTCGTACCAGAGTCCGACGCGCGCAAGGCCAGAATCCAATTGCTTGGTCGCCTTGAATATGTCACCCCAAACCCGGTACTTGTTTTGCTTGTCAATGCCCGGCATGACGGTGGGAACGCCAGCGACCAAAGTACGCGGGTCTTTGTTCAGCGTTTGCCCTGCCAAGACGGTAGTGCCCGTCCAAGTCGGATCCGTGGTAGAGATGGTCTGGTTGTTGTAGGCGTAGGTATAGAGCGTGTTGTCCGTACGCCAGCCATCGCCAAGGTCGCTTCGCAAGCGCAAGTAGTCAAAATCGGTGTCTTTGTTCGTGTAGTTATAGCCGAAGTAATTCATGCTATTGGGGTCCGCATCCAGCTGAAAATTACGACCGTAAAGAGCAATCTGCGACTGGGTCGCGCCTTTGTTGCTGTCAGGCTGCTGGTAGAAGACTTTGTTGATCGAAGAAAACGCGGTCAATACGGAGCTGTCGCCCACCTTACGTTCTAGCTTCAAAGTCAAATTTTGCGACTTGATCGGGCTGTAGCTGAGGTAGCCATCCGACTGCAAGTTTTGATAATTAAATTGCACCGCCGTATCGTCCGAGCCAGGCCGTTGACCGCTCTCGTAGCCGACACCCACCAAGCGGGTATTCCAGGTACCCAATGTCGTAAATACGGAGGTGGTTTGCTCAAGCGAGGGCTTCTTGGAAAATAGGTTGACCGAGCCGCCAAAGGTTGCATAGCCCACGTTGCTGGCATTACCCGGACCGCGCTCTACCGTCGCACCGCCAATGATGGTGCCAGGGAAAAATGAAGTGGAGTGGTGGGCTGGATTATTCGTGTCGCCCCAGGGGATTCCATCAAAGGTAATGTTGTACTGATCATCAGTGAACCCGCGAAGGGTGACCTTGGTCTCACCCAGCCCAGGGCCGTTAGACGCCTCACCAGACATGCTGGGCGCGATAACCACAATGCGGCTGTACTCTGTGGTGGGTGCTACCGACAGATCTATGAATTCGCGGGTGATGATGGACTGCGGCTGCGTCGCATCCAAGCTAGCCTGGGTCGGTGCAATCGCCGATGCAGTCCCCTTGGCCGCGGTGCCATAGGCACCGGCCTTGACCGTGACACTAACCGGCGCGAGTTGCAAAGTTACGGATTCTTGTGCATACGCGATTTGGATCGCGCTGCTCAGGATGGAAAGTCCAAGCGCTAGTTTGTGCATGGGGAACGTTTTGGTGTGGCGCATTGGCTGATCAATTCAAAAAATAGGCTTAAAAAAATTATGGTTATCAATGAATAAGCGCAGTATGTGCGGTCGAAATGACAAATTTGTGAAAATTCGTTTTTCCAACATCCATTGGCACCACGTTTAGCGCGCAATCAGCAGGGCTGGGACACTTTTTCAGGCCAATAACTTATTTACCAGGATCTAAGCAGATGGCTATGTCGGGCACCCCAATAAAAAAAGCACTGAAAACATTCAGTGCTTTTCACATGGGGCTTCGACCTGGATTCGGACCAGGTACCCGGTGGCTTACTTGACGATGACCGGATGCACGCTAAACACGTTCGCGCTGGCCGGG
>Ga0136641_1001274_pt1 | contig 10649 bp, 10 predicted proteins | sample EliLak1302023Y_FD_115312 | JGI IMG/M metagenome (GOLD analysis project Ga0136641, IMG submission 115312) | Freshwater microbial communities from Elizabeth Lake, Yosemite National Park, California, USA - 13020-23Y | ecosystem: Environmental > Aquatic > Freshwater > Lake ... | reverse complement strand
GAAGGTGCCTTCAAGAGTGTTGGTGAAGCTTTAGAGTCCACTGTTACTCGATTGGGCCTAAAGCCATTTGGTGCACCAGGCGATGAGTTTGATCCAACTAAGCATGAAGCGATTTCGCATGAATACAGTGCTGATGTTTCAACATCAACGTGCATGAATGTTTTCCAGCCAGGTTATGAATTCTACGGCAAGATCATTCGCGCTGCAATCGTCAGCGTTGCTGATCCAGAAACTGTGAACGCTGAATAGCTAGATTCGAGCCTTTAGAAACTAGAGCATCAGAAAGGAGACGTCATGAGTGCAAAAGATTTATATGAAAAGGATTACTACAAAATCCTTGGTGTCCCTAAAGATGCTGATGCAGCGACCATCAAGAAGGCTTACCGCAAACTAGCGAAAGATCTTCACCCAGATGCAAATGCTGGTGACAAAAAGATCGAAGAAAAGTTCAAAGCGGTTAGCGAAGCCTACGATGTAGTTTCCGATCCCAAACGTAGAGCCGAATACGACGAAGCACAGCGCTATGGTGCGGGCGGACCAATCGGCGGGGCTCGACGTGGACCTGGTGGATTCCAAGGTGGTCGAGGCCAAAACGTTGAAGATCTATTCGGCGGCGGCGATCTTTCCGACATCTTCGGTGGCTTGTTCGGTGGTGGGCGTCAACGTGGTCCGCGTAAAGGTGCAGATTTAGAAACTTCGGTAACCATTAGTTTCGAAGATTCAATCCATGGCGTAACACTGCCACTGCGTTTAAGCACTGGAAATATTTCGGCACGTATTCCGGCCGGCGTAAAGAACGACCAGCGAATCCGACTTAAAGGTAAAGGTCAAGCGGGTGAGCCAGGTGCTCTTGCTGGTGACTTGTTTATTAACGTTGCAGTTTCACCGCACCAAGTATTTGGCCGCGATGGCGACAACTTAACTGTTATCGTGCCGATTCGTTTTGATGAAGCCGTCAATGGTGCTGACATAAAAGTCCCTGTGCTTGATGGCCCAGCCGTAACCATTCGGATTCCAGCCGGCACTAAAACTGGAGCTAAATTCCGCGCTCGCGGTAAAGGTGTAGTTCGTCCCGAAAAGTTTGGCGACTTAATCGTTTCGGTAGACATCGCAGTTCCTAAGGATCTAACCCCGGCTGCACAAAAGGCGTTGGATGAATTTGCGGCAGTCACCCAAGATTTTGATCCCCGCGAAGAATTGATGCGCAAGAGTGGAAACTTATCCAATGCTCGAAAGGGATCTGATGATTGATTTTGAGCACGATGATGAAGTTCCGGTTTATGTAATTTCAGTAGCTGCCCAAATAGCTGGACTGCATCCGCAAACCTTGCGTCAATATGACCGACTTGGGTTAGTTTCGCCAGGACGATCAGTTGGTCGTAATCGCCTTTATTCACTGAAAGATATTCAACGTCTGCGCGAAGTTACAAAACTTTCCAATGAAGGCGTAACGCTTTCTGGAATTATGCGAATCCTGATCTTGGAAGAGCAGCTAGAAAAAGCCTTGAAAGAAAACATTCGCCTTCGTGAAGCCATGGGACCATCAACTGCAGTTGTGGTCTGGCGTCCAAATCGACGGGCTTAATCGTGACTGCTCTAATCACCGGAGCGAGCGTTGGCATTGGTGCATCGTTTGCAAAGCAACTTGCACTTACTGGAAGCGATCTAGTTTTAGTGGCACGGGATCAAGCCCGACTCGAAAGCCTAGCAACTGAACTTAAATCCGTACATGGTGTGCAAGTTGAAGTTTTGCAGACAGATCTTTCGGATCGGACCCAGTTAGATAAGGTTTGTGCCCGAGCTGCGCAATTCGACATTGACTTGGTGGTGAACAACGCAGGCTTTGGCATCAAGCAACCATTCATTGGTGGCGCGATCGAAGCAGAGCAAAACTTACTCGACGTGTTGGTAACTGCAGTTATGCGAATTACTCATGCCGCAATGCCTGGGATGATTACGCGAGATCGCGGTGGTGTAATTAATGTAAGTTCGGTTGCGGGCTGGATGTCGAGTGGAACTTACAGTGCTGCAAAGGCATATGTAACGAGTTTTAGTGAAGCGTTGGCAACACGAAATAAAAATTTAAATGTTCATGTAATGGCGCTTTGTGCTGGGTACACCCGAACTGAATTTCACACTCGAGCGAATATGGAAACTCAAACTATTCCAAACTGGATGTGGCTTGATGTCGATGAAGTTGTTACAAAGGCATTGAAGGATTTCCAAAGCAGAAAAGTAATTAGTGTTCCTGGCATGCAATACAAAATCTTAAGTTTGGTTGCGCAATACTTACCGCGCCCACTTGTTCGCAAGATTTCTGTAGCTTCGAGAGGCTAAAGCGCTGCTAAAACAACTTGGGGAGAATCTGTCGTAACTTTCCAGCCGCGTAGTCGTGATTGCAAGGACGCTTCCTTTGCAGATTCACCTGCAGTAGCCGTGATGACAACTGTTACTGGCGCGTCCGGCCAATCACCATAGTCACCACCGATAGTTGGCATAACCGGATCGATTAATACATAACCAACTGCAGGACGTCGAAGCGACCTCCGACTAAATCCAATTGCGGGGGCATGAACACTGGTTTGGCCATGAAAAACCAGAATCAATGGTTCGGCTGTTGAAGCAAGTTGCGCGGCCACATGAGTTACCCAACGAATTGCTTCGCTTGGTGGTGAAATTACCAAAGGAGTTTCGGATAGAGAGACTTGAGCGGCAACTGTATGAATACAGTCAATCTCGGGTAGGAATGCGATGGTGGCCACTAGATAACCTTGCCACGTCCACGGACGGATCTACTACCTTCGCTTAAGGCGAAAAACCCCTTATTTCTCGAGGTCCTGGGGATCTCGATTTGCACTCTAGGGGGGAGAGTGCCAACAATAGTATTAGCACTCGGAACCCCCGAGTGATAACCCAAAAACTCTGGGGCACATGCCCTAATCGTTTGGCACAAAAGGAAAATACACATGTCGAAGATGATCGCTTTCGATGAGGAAGCCCGTCGCGCACTAGAGCGCGGTATGAACACACTCGCAGACGCAGTCCGCGTAACGCTTGGCCCAAAGGGTCGCAACGTTGTTCTTGAAAAGAAGTGGGGCGCACCAACCATCACTAATGACGGTGTCTCCATCGCTAAGGAAATTGATCTTGAAGATCCATACGAAAAGATCGGCGCAGAACTAGTTAAGGAAGTTGCCAAGAAGACAGACGATGTCGCTGGCGACGGAACTACGACTGCAACAGTTCTTGCTCAGGCACTTGTTCGCGAAGGTCTACGTAACGTAGCTGCCGGCGCAAACCCAATGGTGCTAAAGCGTGGAATTGAAAAGGCCGTTGAAGCAATCAGCGCCGAACTTCTTGCAATGGCACAGAAAGTTGATTCCAAGGAACAGATCGCAGCAACCGCATCTATTTCTGCAGCTGATCCACAAATCGGCGCAATGATCGCCGAAGCTATGGACAAGGTTGGCAAGGAAGGCGTTATCACTGTTGAAGAGAGCAACACATTCGGTCTTGAATTAGAACTGACTGAAGGTATGCGCTTTGATAAGGGTTACATCTCGCCTTACTTCGTTACCGATGCAGAGCGCATGGAAGCTGTTCTTGAAGATCCATACATTTTGATCGTTAACTCAAAGGTTTCTGCAATCAAAGACTTGCTTCCAATCTTGGAAAAAGTTATGCAGTCCGGTAAGCCACTTGCCATCATCGCCGAAGATGTTGAAGGCGAAGCACTTTCCACACTTGTTGTTAACAAGATCCGTGGCAACTTCCGCTCAGTAGCCGTTAAGGCTCCAGGCTTTGGTGACCGTCGCAAGGCAATGTTGCAGGACATTGCAATCTTGACTGGCGCACAGGTAATCAGCGAAGAAGTTGGTTTGAAGCTGGATACAACTGATATCGAACTTCTTGGTAAAGCACGCAAGATTGTTGTTACCAAGGACGAGACCACAATTGTTGAAGGTTCCGGAGACGCAGATCAGATTGCTGGTCGCGTAAACCAGATCCGTGCCGAAATCGAAAAGTCTGATTCTGACTACGACCGCGAAAAGCTCCAGGAACGTCTGGCCAAGCTTGCCGGTGGTGTTGCAGTTATCAAGGCTGGCGCAGCAACTGAAGTTGAACTTAAAGAACGCAAGCACCGCATCGAAGATGCGGTTCGCAACGCAAAGGCTGCAGTTGAAGAAGGAATCGTCGCCGGTGGTGGCGTTGCACTTCTACAGGCATCCGAAAAGGCATTCGCCAAGCTAAATCTTGAAGGCGAAGAAGCAGTTGGCGCGAACATCGTCAAGGTTGCTGTTGAGGCACCGTTAAAGCAGATTGCAATGAACGCTGGCCTTGAAGGCGGAGTTGTTGCAGAAAAGGTTCGTAACCTAGAACCTGGCTTTGGCTTGAACGCTGCAACTGGAGAATACGTAGATCTAATCAAGGCTGGCATCATCGATCCAGCCAAGGTAACTCGCTCTGCGCTTCAGAACGCTGCATCAATTGCTGCACTATTCCTAACTACCGAAGCCGTTATTGCTGACAAGCCTGAAAAGGCTGCACCAATGGCTGGCGGCGGCGACATGGGAGGTATGGATTTCTAATCCATACCCAATAAGAACTGGATGGGCTTGGATCGCTTAAGCGAGACAAGGGGCTTCTAATCCATACCCAAAAGAACTGCAAGGGAACGGCTCCGAGATATCTCGGGGCCGTTCTTAGTTTCCAATGAATAAGGGAGTGTAGGTTGCAGATATGAGATTTTCCAAAGTGTCGCTGGCATTCATCACAGCTTTCGCTCTAACTGCTTGTGCTAGCAATTCAGCAAACGTTGATCCAACTTACAGTCCAACGGATACTCCGACTTCAGCCTCTGCATCCCCACCGGAAACTTCATTTTCGGCTGAAGCAGTCATCATGGTGACACAAGCGTTCTATGACGAATACATGAACTGCATGACTACGCCGCCGACTCAGGCCTCAGGTCAAGTCGGTAATTGGTGCGCAAGTAATAATTCAAATGCGACTCCAAGTTTTCCCGCAAATTTAGAAGCTGGAGGAGTGGCTGCGGCCGGAGCAGATCCAATAGTTTGTGCCCAAAGTTTCCCAATGAGTTACAAAGTAGAAACCAATGCTTCATATTCGGCAGCCGAAAAGAATGGAACTGCTTTCGTAACGGAAAAGTTTGGCGCTAGCGACATTACGCTAACGGCATTGCTAACTGGCGCAGACGGTAAATTACTTGTCAACAACATCGTTTGCCCGGTCCCTGGGTAATTCAGGCCCGGAACTTCCTATCGCAAAATTTCGCTGGGTTGAAATTGCGCTATCTAGTTCGGACAGAACTTTTTCGTAAAGTGAAATCACTTCACTCACACTTAACATGTTGGCCAAATCGGGGCGTGGCGAATCATCGTTAGGTAACTCAAAATTGCCCATGATCCACTTCCTTGTGACCTGCAATTTTACGAATTGCAAGCTGCTAACGAATCGAATGTATCGGGTTTACCCTCTTTGCGGGGGTTACTCTTGGGTTGGTTGCCCGTAGAGCAAGTCATCAGCATCCAGGATCCGATATGCATAACCCTGTTCGGCTAAGAACCGTTGCCTATGTGCGGCAAAATCAGCATCAACGGTATCGCGAGTAACGATCGTGTAGAAGTGTGCGGAACGCTTGTCCCCCTTTGGCCGCAGAACTCGGCCAAGGCGCTGAGCTTCTTCCTGTCTAGAACCGAACGTGCCACTAATTTGAATCGCAACTCCAGCTTCAGGTAGGTCAACTGAGAAGTTCGCAACTTTGGAAACCACAAGCACTCGAGTTGTACCATCGCGGAAAGACTGGAACAACCGCTCTCGCTCTTTTATGGGAGTCGCACCAGTAATAGTGGGAACACCTAAATGAGTACTAATTTCATCAAGTTGATCCAAGTACTGACCGATTACCAATATGTGATCTTCGGGATGCAAGTTAACTAAATGCTCAACAACCCGGTTCTTATAAGACGTAGTACTCGCCAGGCGGTAGCGCTCTTCAGGTTCAGCCATTGCGTATGCCAAGCGTTCAGCATCAGGCAAGGTTACTCGAACTTCGGCGCAATCAGCCGGTGCGATGTAACCCTGAGCTTCGATATCTTTCCAAGGTGCGTCGTATCGCTTTGGTCCGATCAGTGAAAAGACTTCTCCTTCCATACCATCTTCGCGAACTAACGTTGCGGTAAGTCCTAGGCGCCGGCGGGCCTGAATGTCAGCCGTAAATCTAAAAACCGGCGCTGGAAGTAAGTGGACTTCATCATAAATAATCAATCCCCAGTCGCGGGCATCAAAGAGTTCAAGATGTGCGTAAACACCTTGGCGACGCGTGGTCATAACTTGGTAAGTCGCAATTGTTACCGGGCGAATTTCTTTGCGTGCTCCGGAGTATTCACCGATTTCTTCTTCGGTAAGCGTGGTTCGCTTCAACAATTCAGATTTCCACTGCCGTGCTGAAACTGTGTTAGTAACCAAGATCAATGTTGTTGCACCGGCAAGGGCCATGGCTGCCGCGCCGACAATAGTTTTTCCAGCTCCGCATGGAAGCACAACAACACCGGAGCCACCATGCCAGAAACCTTCAGCTGCCTCACGTTGGTAGGTGCGAAGTTCAAATGAATCTTCAGCTAGTGCGATCGGATGTGCTTCACCGTCCACATACCCAGCTAAATCCTCAGCTGGCCAACCAAGTTTTAGCAAAGCTTGCTTTATATTTCCACGCTCACTGGCATGGACAGCGATAGTGTCTTCGTCAATTCGCTTTCCGACAAGCGGCTGAATCTTTTTTGAGTGAAGAATTTCTTCCAAAACGGTTCGATCGTTAGCAGTGAGTACTAGTCCATTAACTGGATGCATGTGTAGTTGCAAGCGACCGTAGCGCGCCATTGTTTCGGCTATGTCTACTAATAGCGCATGAGGAACTGGATACCGAGAATATTTCAACAAGGTATCCACAACAGATTCAGCATCATGCAGTGCGGCACGAGCATTCCATAACCCAAGTGGGGTGATTCGGTACGTGTGAATGTGCTCGGGTGCACGTTCGAGTTCAGCGAAAGGTGCAATTGCATGGCGACATTCGCTACTTAACTCATGATCAATTTCTAGCAGCAATGTCTTGTCACTCTGAACGATCAACGGTCCATCAGTCATTAGGCAGTTCCTTCTTCGTCAACGTTCTCGGCAAGTTCCGCTCCCGTTATACGAGCAATTGTGAAAGTGCGAACTTCGTTCGTGCGGACATCAAATGCGGTCAGGAATCCACCGCTAATAGTTAATGGTTCAACAATACGTTCACTGGTCATGCCACCTTTATCGGCATAGCCAATCCAAACTTCCTTACCGAGCGCTAGCGCATCATTTAACAAAGTAAGAGTTTGTGAAGTCGTGGTTCGTGGTCCATTAGTGGAGGCAGGCTTGCTAGCGTCCACGCGCTCCCCAGCCCGCAACGCCTTAACGGCTGCAGTAACCAAACGACTTGAAGGTCCGGTAACAGTTACTGGCGAAGCAACTGCGCGAACCGATGTTCGCTTAGTGTCAGGGCGATGAAACAACACTGCACCTTCGGCACTTTCAGCAACTGGTGCATAACCACACGCGCGAAGTTTTTCCAGAACGATGTCAGCAGGTGATGAGCTGACCACGATTCCTGGCGCCAAAGAGCGAAATCTGAGTGATGCTAATCGGCGGTCTGCTTGGACGGTTGCAACTAGTTGTTCGTCGTCGCAACGTAGATAAATCGATGCCACGCCAACCCGAAGGACTCCGTGCTTTCGAGCAACATCTTCAATTAAATAGGTAAGCGGTTGTGGCAATGGAGTCTTGGAAAGTGCTGCTAAGAATTCAAGAATGTCGTTTGCAGATTGACCTTGATCAAGGGCACGGCGGAATGAGTTTTCGGTAAATCGATAAGTAGTTGCAGCTCCAGTTGATTCCACATCGGCCAGCACTGCCATAGTTCGACGTTGATTTGCTGCTAATCGTCCTGGTGCCAGTGCAGTTAAATCAGCTTGCACAATTATGTGATCAACTGGATTTGGTAATAGCGAACCGAGAACTTTGGTTGGATCATCACCCTTTGCAACGGTGCGTCCAAACGAAGTCAGCGAACCAAGCGCGGTGATTCCCAAAGTTTCGGCTTCCGCAAGAACTGCTGAAACGGCAGCAGCTCGAACCAATGATGAACGCCGAGGGCGATGCCAATCTAGGTGCTCGGTGATGATCGCCGAACTAGTTGTTTCGCCATCATCTAGCCCAAGAAAAATATCTAGCAATGAAATTCGCAGCGGATTAATGAAGCCACGTTCAACTGCCCCGGTGAGTGAGTTAATTCGATCACCGCCATCGCCACCTACGACGTGTGGTGCACGTAACATGTCGCGCCAGGATTGAGCTAATAAAGTCCAGCGTGAGGCATCATCAATACTCAGCCAGCGATCATATGCGGTTGTGGGCAACCAGCCTTCACTTGCATCGGCAGCAAGTAAGCCTGAAGCAAATGCCACCTCAATTACTAGCGCGGTTAAGTGTTCGGAGATTCGAAGTAAATCCTTTGCTGCCGCCAAATCGCGAATTGCAAGCCCACCCCCACGTAATTGTGAAGGAGGTTCAATCGACCAGGCTTCCATCAAGGTTTCGACTAGACGAACAAAATCCAGTGCAGCATGTGCGCCAGTGTCGTTAACGCGCTTGAAGTCAACTGAACTTAATACTGGCTTACCGCTATCAGTCTTAATTTCTTTCAGAAGCAATCCGTTACGCAATGAGATTGAAACTTCGCGAGGAACTACAACCGAGGTGTCGCTAACTGGCACGATCAATTCGTGTGCCAGTAACCATTCCAATGGAGACTTAGCATCTTCAATTCGCACCGAGCGATTCGCTTGACGCATCGTACCTGCAGGAGTGCCCCACAAAAGTTGAGTCATGATGGCGCGGACTTCATCTGGACCACTAGCCAAAGTTTTCTCAGCTAAATTTTTCTTTGCGGCGTACTCTTTAACTTTTCGGCGAGAGTCAGAAAACGATGCAGCAAGGCCACACGGGTAGGCGCCGAAGGATTCCCTTGCCACTCTCACCAGATGAAGCTCTTCATCATCGCCCCAAACTAAAGCGCTGGCTAGCAAACGATCAATTGCTGAATCGATAGCGTTTGCGTTATAGCCAACTGCAGCTTTCAAGCCAGCATGTACTTCAGTCCGTGCTGCCGGATCAGGAAGTGCAGCTAAGACTTCACAAACACTTAGTTCAATGTGATTGAGCGTATCTAGGGCGGCACTAACACTGGGCGAGGTTGTGGCACGCACAGCCAGTTGGCCTAAGTCGGTTGGCACTGGATGAAGTAAGTCTGGGCGTGTTGCAAATAAGACTTCCAGTTGTTCGTCAGTTCGGAGGCGGAGATCATCGGCCAAAGATCTTGGCCGCACGACGGTTTCTGTCTTTTTGGAAGTGCCCATCTTTACACGTTACGCGGTTTAGGGTGCACAGCGCCACTTGAGAATGTTCAGATTCCACAGTAAACCAAAGCCTAGAAATCACACGTTTGGGCGGATTTGGACTTTTCATCTACCCTTGAGGAAGGCAATCGTTCAACGAATGTCAGATTAAGTCACCAGCGCAAGGAGAACACCGTGCCTACAGGCAAAGTGAAGTTTTATGATTCTGAGAAGGGCTTCGGCTTCCTTCAAACGGATGAAGGCGAAGAAGTCTTTTTGCATGCCTCCGCACTCCCAGCTGGCACCTTAACTCTTAAAAATGGCACCCGCTGTGAGTTTGGCGTGGCCGATGGCAAGAAGGGTATGCAGGCATTGTCATTGCGAATCCTGGAAGTGCCACCAAGTGTTGCCAAGGGTGGCCGCAGGGATGCTGAAGACATGGCGATTGTTTTGGAAGATGTCATCAAACTTCTTGATGGTTACGCTGGAAATCTTCGCCGGGGACGTTACCCAGATGACAAACAGACCGAAAAGCTCGTTGCGGTACTTCGTGGTGTCGCTGATCAGATTGATGCGTAATTGAAGTTTAGTGAACTTGCATCAGTCGCAGTTCACGATAATCAGCTTTGCCTCTGTAGAGTGTCTACTTTTGTGGCTGACATGATGAAGTCATCAACCTTGACATCACGAAGATTTTCGATTCCGCACTGAAAATCTATTTTGTCGTAATCACCCCCAGGTAGGTTTTCAAGTGCGTATGTGACACTCAAACTTTGAGAATCATCTTGATTTGTAAAACGACGGGTTCCAATTGGACTAGCCGCAAAGCCATGCGCCGACATAGGTATTAAAAAGCGACATTTAACTCTGCCATCGATACTTAGCAGGTTATCGACGACGGAAGCTTGCATCGAAATAGTCGCCTGAATAAGGTAGTTACCTGAAACCAAATTGTCTAAGCTAGCCACCGTAACTTCGGTAAGCGTTTCGCCTTCTCCTTGTTCCCATTGGCCCGACAGGACACGCCGGGTGTAGATAGCGTAAGACAGACCATTGCTGCCTCGCTCTCCTCTTTGGCCCTGGTATCCACTTGGTCCGACAGCGCCACTTGGTCCGACAGCGCCACTTGGTCCGACAGCGCCACTTGGTCCGACAGCGCCACTTGGTCCGACAGCGCCACTTGGTCCGACAGCGCCACTT
>Ga0136641_1001272_pt1 | contig 10660 bp, 6 predicted proteins | sample EliLak1302023Y_FD_115312 | JGI IMG/M metagenome (GOLD analysis project Ga0136641, IMG submission 115312) | Freshwater microbial communities from Elizabeth Lake, Yosemite National Park, California, USA - 13020-23Y | ecosystem: Environmental > Aquatic > Freshwater > Lake ... | reverse complement strand
TTCTTCACTCAGCGGAAAAACGCATTTTGCTGGAATCGCAATAAACTCAGCCATCGAGCCGTTGAGTGAGATTCCAACCGCTTCTAGTTTCTCGCACAGGTTGGTTGCACCGATCAGGCACATTTCGCATGAGTCACAGCTAATGTTTGGATTGGCTCCAACCCAGGCGCCGACTTTGAGGTTTGAAACACCTTCGCCCAGTTCAACGATGTGCCCAGCAAACTCGTGGCCCGGAACGATGGGCAACACACCCATCGGGAATTCCCCTTTTGCGATGTGAAGATCGGTTCCGCAGATACCCGAAGAAATCGGGGCAATGAGCACCCAGCCTTTTTCAACTCCAGGGACTGGTATTTGCTTTATCTCACCGGAGCCACTTCCGTCGAAGACAACGGCCTTCATGAGTCGAGCTGTCATTTGTGGGTGCTCCGATTCTGAGGAAGTAGCGACAGTTGACTAAAAATATTTTTGTGGCCGCTTTTGGGCAGGCACTGCCTAACTCGGAGTCTAGCGCCTTGATAGTCGCTTGAGCTAAACCCCTACAATGACGAGGGAGGTGGATCGAACCTAGTTGGAGTCGCTTTTGCTCGAACGTCTCTTGTTAGAGATTGTTCCGACCACCAGTGTGACTAATCCGAATACCGTGAAGCCAACGAAACCCCAAATATGCTCCGAAGCCGCCTGCTGGCAGGTTATGAAAGCCTGTTCGACATTTGGTGGGCAGACTGCTGGGTCGATATAGCCAATGAGCGAGGCAACGCCAACGATTAGCGAGATGGTGGCAACCATTGCCAAGGTGTTGTTTTTCATATTCGCTTACCTTTCGCTGGTAATTAGTGCGCAGGACGCTTGGGTAGGAAGCTGGCGACGGCGGTGAACAGAACAACCAAAACTAGTTGCACTAGCAGCGCGTTTCTGAATCCGACGTCTGCTTGGCCTTTTAGGGCGAAGTTGAAGAAGACGGTTCCGAAGATGGCAACGCCAACAGATGAGAAGACGGATTGGACGGCAGAGAGCACTCCGCTGGCCGATCCGCTTTGCTGGGGTTCGACGGTTGAGAGGATCGTGTCGAAGATTGGGGCGGCGATTAGGCCGGTTCCGATGCCAGAGACAACGAGGGCAGGCACCAATTGCCAGATGCTGAAGTTCGCTAGGCCAGGTAGGGCGAACCAGAGCAGGGCGATGCCGATCACCTGAATCGCAGCGCCGATCTGGAGCGTGTAGCGACCACCAATTTTTCCGGCAAGGAATGCACCGCTAATTGTTCCGTCGATTGCTGAACCCAGTGCGATTGGGATGTTGCCGAGACCGGCTTCAGACGACGTGAACTTTTCGCCAAACTGGAGGAACAGGGTCAGAATCAGGTAGATGCCCGTGAAGCCAGCGAAGTAGAGGCCAAGCCCAGCTAGGCCGAAGGTGTAGGCGCGCTTTTTGAAGATGGTTGGGTCGATCAGCGAGGTCTTGCCCTTCTTCCTAGCGGCGAATTCGAGTCTTGCGAAAAGCAGGAACCCGAGAACCGAGCCGATAAGCATCAGGTAGGTCCAGAGCGGCCAACCGGCTTCTTATCCATTAATCAGCGGGTAGACCAAAAGTCCAGACGCCACCATGACCAGCAGTGCGCCGAAGATTTCGATTTTGATGGTTTTGTCGGAGTCCGTCTTTTGAACGAATTGGTAAGACAGGATGGTCGCGACGATACCGATTGGCACGTTGACCAAGAAGACAGCTCGCCAACCTAAGTCGAGAATGTTTGCCTGAATCAGGAAGCCACCGATGATTGGGCCGAGGATTCCGCCCAATCCAAAGGCTGGGCCATAGGCGGCGAAAGCCTTGCCGAATTCGGCGGGCGGGAACGCGTCGCGGATCAAGCCGAAGCCCTGGGGCAAGAGCATTGCTCCCAGGAATCCCTGAACAAAGCGCAGGACGATGAGAGCCAGGACGGTTGGAGCGAAGGCGCAGGCGAGTGAGGCGAGCGTGAAGCCGATTAGGCCGAAAAGGAACATGTTGCGGCGACCGAAACGGTCACCAAGGCGTCCACCAAGAATCAGGCCCGAGCCGAGTGCGAGGGCATAGCCACCGATAACCCACTGAAGGTCGGTTGATGTGGCATGAAGTTTTTCGGCGAGAGCTGGGCCACCCACGTTGACGATGGTGGCGTCGAGGAGGTCCATCATCTCGGCGATGAGCACGACGGTTCGAACGAGCCAGCGGTGCTTGTAGCCGGGGATTTGGACATTAGACATCGAGGAGCCCTTTTCGTTATTTGTCACCTAAGTCCATTTGGGGGTTGGCTATTGGCGCTTACCCACAAGCCCGTTTTAGAGCCGGTTTTTAGCCCAAGATTGTCGAACTGGCAGAAAGCGCGACTTTGTTCAGACCAGTTAAAAACTAAACCCCCGGCACAAACCGGGGGATTTAGTTTGAAGCTCAGGTGGGCTTCGAATCGGACACAAGCTCCGATGAGATTCACTCCTTGATGAGTATAAGCAGATTGCTGCGCCTTCGGCAAGGCATTTGTGTGTCCGGTTAGTTGCTCGCGCCCTATGGACAGGAGAAAACTTGAATAAACATCAAGTTTTGAACTGATCATCACTTTGGTCAAGGTCTCGATTTTGATCATCGAAGTTGTTTTGATGATTCGTTAGCAACAAAGAAATCCCGCCGACCGTTATGGTTGGCGGGATTTCTTTTCTGCGGAGACGAGAGGATTTGAACCTCCGAACCCCTTTCAGGGTTACCTCATTAGCAGTGAGGCGCACTCGACCGGGCTATGCGACGTCTCCACGAACTCCACTAGTTTAGCCGAAAATCGTAGCCCGCGAGAATCAGAATTTTTTAGGCGGAGCAGGTGGTGGTGCTTGCGTTGGTGCCACGTGCCCAATCGAGAGATGTGTCGCTTGGGCTAGGCGTTGGGCCAGGTGCGCCGGACTTGGTTGGCGTTGGCGTTGGGGAGGCAGTTGGTGTCGAGCTTGGATCGACCACGGCACCACTGCCGGTGTTGGCGTGGTTGATCACGATTGGTTCATCGTTAACCATCTTCTGAAAGAGGATTGCAGCCTGATCGGCGTTTGGCATGACTCGTCCAGAGTATGGCGCAGGCAAGCCACCGTGAGCTGGCACCTGCAAGAAAGTGATCTTTTCGAGAGGCACGTTCTTGAGAGCTGACGCGATTGAAACCATGGTGTTGAGGTCGGTCAGACTGCTCGACAGGGTCATGTTTCGAGCCGCAGCGTTAGCCAGCGAATAGAGATAAACCGGGTTGGTTAGAACGCCAGCGCTGCGCACCTTTCGCACCAGTGAAGTCAAGAACACCTGCTGGTTGCTGATGCGGCTTAGGTCGGATCCATCGCCGACCCCGTGACGCGTGCGCAAGAACTGAAGGGCCTGGATGCCCTGCAGCACGTGGATGCCTTTCTTAAGGTGCAAGAAAGTGTAGGTGTCATTGATGTCCTTGGCCACGCACACCTGAACTCCACCGACAGCATTAGACATTTCGATAACTCCGCTGAAGTTGATCATTGCCAAGTATGGAATCTTCAGCCCGGTGAGTGCTTCGACTGTGAGCAGCGTGCATCCTGGCCCGCCGTTGGCGATGGTCGCGTTGATCTGGCCTAGCGACTGAGGCAAGTAGCCTGGGCCACCGGTGGTGCTTGGGCAGTGCGGCCAAGGAACCATCAGATCGCGAGGAAATGACAGCGCGACGGCATTTTTGCGGTCGGCCGAAACGTGGAGAAGAATGATGACGTCGGGGGGAGTTGATGTGTCGTGCCCGAACACCGCGCTCTGGCCGGCGCGCGAATCGGAACCAACCAGCAGAAGGTTAATCGGGCCCTTCATGTCGGCTGGTGGCTTGAACGCGTTGCCGTTTGAGTCGGTTAGCGTGATGCCGTTGGCCTTGATCTGGTTGGTCAGGTCGATGGCTACGAAACCGACGACCGCCAAGGTGGCACCAATGAACGCGGCAAGGCCCTTGAAGAGCAAACCCCACAAGGCCGAGCCCGTTTTTTGCACTGGGATGCGCCCGTGGCGCGCAAAAGGTCGGCGACGTTCTTTGCGATGCGCACGGCGACTGATGCGAGTCGATTTCTCTTCAGTCACTTGACGTCATTCCTTGAAGTGTTGCCGGATAGTTCTAGAACAGCTGCGTTCTTGTCGGTTTATTGAGCCAGATGGCCCTTTGGTTTCGGATGGAAGCCAGACAATTCTAACCGAGTGATCGTGAGAAAAGTATGCCCTCAAAACCTGAGAGAACTCTGGCAACCCCGTCGTCTTCGACAGAAGAAGTTGTCACGGCAGCGGCCGAACGAACCTCTTCGGGCCCCTGTGCCATGGCAAAGCCGATGCCGCCACCGGCCTGAGCCCACTCAAACATGTTGATATCGTTGCGGCCGTCGCCGATGGCAATGACCTGATCGGCACGAATGTCGTGGTGCACACGCAGTTTTTCGAGAGCGCTGGCTTTGTTGACACCCTGAGGGGCAATGTCGAGCCAAGCGGTGTAGCCGATTGCATAAGACACCGACTGCAACCCGATGCGCTCGACGGTGTCGAGAAAGTCGCCAACCTCTTGATCGGGGCTCAGCACCACGACTCGGCTAACCGGGTGCGCACTGAGTTCGTGAAGCGGAGTTTCGACGTTGTTTTCGCCGAGGGCATAGGTGGGGAAAGGGCGGTGAAACAAGTAACTGCCGTCAGCTTTTTCGACCGCAAAGTGCGCCTTAGGCAGTGCCTCGGTCAGGCGACCAAGAACATCTCTCGGGTCGAAGGTAATAACCTCGTGTTGACGAAAACCGTTCGACAGCAGCGGGTCGACCTCGATGGTCACAGCGCCATTGGCGCACACGGCGAAGCCATCTTGGATGCCTATGTCGCGAATGACCGGAAACCCGTTTGCGGCGGAGCGCCCCGTTGCAACAACAACGATGTGACCGAGGTCACGAACACGCTGCACTTCTTTTGCCACCGCAGGAGACATGTAGCCGTCGTCGTGCACCAACGTGCCGTCAATGTCGATGGCAATCAACCAGCGTTCTTGCTCTTTTGCCAAAGTCATGAACTAGGCGCGCACCTTTGCAGTGATGAACTCGAGTCCGCCGAGGTAAGGGCGCAAGGCGGCCGGAACACGAACCGAGCCGTCGGCCTGTTGGTGGGTTTCGAGAATGGCGACCAGCCAGCGAGTGGTGGCGAGTGTTCCGTTGAGGGTGGCAACCGGTGCGGTTTTGCCGTCGGCGCGACGGTAGCGGACATTTAGGCGGCGAGCCTGAAAGGTGGTGCAGTTCGAAGACGAGGTGAGTTCACGATATGTCTGCTGGCTTGGTACCCAAGCCTCACTGTCGTACTTGCGGGCGGCACTCGAACCGAGGTCGCCAGCCGCTGTGTCGATAACGCGATAGGCAAGTTCGCAGGCCTGCAGCATTTGCTCCTCAAGGTCGAGCAGGCGCAGATGCTCGGCCTCGGCTTGGTCTGGGTCAACATAGGAGAACATCTCGAGCTTGTTGAACTGGTGCACGCGCAGGATGCCGCGGGTGTCTTTGCCGTGACTGCCGGCCTCGCGGCGATAGCAGGTGCTCCAACCGGCGTAGCGAACCGGGCCAGCCGAAACATCGATGATCTCATCGCGGTGGTAGCCGGCCAGAGCAACCTCGCTTGTGCCGGTTAGATACAGGTCGTCGGCAGGTAGGTAGTAGATTTCGTCGGCGTGCGAACCCAAGAAGCCGGTGCCTGCCATGACCTCGGGGCGAACCAATGTGGGAGTGATCAGGGGCGTGAAGTCAGCCTTGCTCGCTAGATCGAGTGCCATGTTCATGAGCGCCAACTCGAGTCGAGCACCCCAGCCCTTCAAGAAATAGAAGCGGCTTCCAGAAATCTTGGCACCACGCTCAATGTCGATGATGTCGAGCATTTCGCCTAGGGCAACGTGGTCGCGCGGCTCAAAGTCGAAGGTTGCTTTTGTGCCGACTTCGCGCAGCACCACGAAGTTATCTTCGCCGCCGGCAGGAACACCATCGATGACGACGTTTTCGATTTGAAACAAGATTCCGTCGAGCGCAAACTGGGCCTCGTTCGCGGCTGTATCAGCGGCCTTGACGCGAGCCGAGAGATCCTGTGCGGCAGCGACCAGCGCTGCCTTTTCTTCTTTTGGTGCCTGAGCAACTAGTTTGCTCGATGCGTTTTGCTCGGCGCGCAGTGACTCAAAATCTTGCAGAGCCTTGCGCCAAGCGCTGTCGGCGGCGGTGGCAGAATCGACAAGTGTTTCATCGGCGCCGCGGGCGCGTTGCGAGGCCTTGATGGCCTGCGGGTTGTCGCGCAGAAGATTCAGATCAATCACGGATTAAGCCTAGCGTTGAGGTTTATGGGCGGTTGAGTTGCGAGAGCAATGTCACGCTGTGAGTCACCGTTTCTGCGGCAATTAGTCTTAGCTTCTTGTCGGCTACCTGACCGGCGTCGGCCTGAAGCTGAAAACTCGTCTTCTTTTCGAGGGCCGCCAAATCTTTCCTAAACCTGGAATCGATAGTGGCCGGATCGCCCGCCTGAAAGGACTCAAGAACAGTCGCGTAATCTCCATAGAGGTTTGGCGAAGGAACTTGCAGTTGAGCAGTATTGATGCCTCTATCTTTGACAACGGCAGTAATGCGAGAATCAAATGAATCGACCGCAGAAACAAGCTTTTGAGCGATTTCTCTTTCTGCCCCGTTTTTACCCGATTCAAGTTCTAGCTTGGCAAACTTTCGAAGCTGCTCGTCTCGATAGAACATCACGGCGGCGAACGCGGCGTTTGGCCCTGTCGACGACCAATCATCGGACTTGTCTTGCACGATTTTTCCGGTAATTCCGTTGAGCCCATATAGCTCGACGCCAACAACCGACGCGGTCAAAGCCAAAATGACCACGATGCCTGCGGCGAAACCTGAACTCATACGCGAGCCCGGCTTGACCTGTGATTCTGTTTTGCTCATTAGGTAATTATCCTTCGAAAACAAAGGATGCCCAACCTAGGCTGGGCATCCTTGTCTTAGTTTTTGACTTAGAAGGTGGCGTCGATAACTACACGACGGTTTAGAGACTGGTTCACCAGGCTGACCGGGTTCACGCCTCCCTTGCCGAAGGTGTAATAGATTGCGTTGATGCCCTTCTTCTTGAGATAGGCCTTCACGCTCTCGCATCGAGCCTTCGCAAGAATCAGGTTTGCCTTCTTGATCTTGTCTGACTTGGTGTCGGTCTCGGTATAACCGAAGATCTTGACAACCTTGGTTCCTTGAATGTGCTTCATCAGGTTATCGAGCGACTTCAAACCTGTCGAAGTGAGCTTGTCGTCGCGGTACTTGAACAAGAAGCCACTGAGTGACCAGGTGACCTTGCCCTTGACAACACTCTTGACTGCTTGTCCGTCGCCGATTACACAGTTATCAGCTAGGTGGAAGATGGCAGTTTGAGTCGCCGACTTGCCGTCAGGGGTAATTCCGGTCAGGGTCAGGCTGTGCTCACCTGTGTCTAGACATGCCTTTGCAGGCATGATCAGCTGCTGGGTGAAGTCACCCTTGGAATCGGCGATTCCCGAATAAAGCTGCAGAGCCTTTGAGTGCATAACCAGGGTGTAAGCCGAGTTTGGCTTTAGGCCGCCACCGCTCATCAGAACCTTCTGGCCAGGAAGCTTGGCGCCAACTTGGAACTGCAGGGCCAAATCAAGAGTCATCGGGCCACTAACGACAACGACCGGAGGTGGGTCGTAGGCATAGGTAGTTGCCGCCTCGGCTGTGCCAGCACGAAGAGTCACATCTACCTGACCGGTTCCGGCAGCAACCTTGAAGGTGATTTCGGTTCCGTCGCCGTTGACCGTGAAGGTCGGCTTGCGCAGGGTCTTAGATCCGAAGACCATCGAAGTGACTGCATCGAGGCCGGTTCCAGTGATGGTTACGGTGTTGCCGCCCTTCTCTGGTCCGTGGTTCGGTGTGACAGAAATGATTGCCGGCGGAACCTGGGTTACCACTAGCTTTCCGGCAACATACTTGAGGTCGCTAAGGTACGCACCGGTGTCGGCTGCCTGCAGCGAGGCATCGTGGGGAACAACCTTGTAGGTTCCTGGGGTTGTCGGTGCAGCCTGCAGCAGGGTTGCGCCCTGGTAGTAGTCATAAGCGACGTTGCCCAGGTTGTCACCATCTAACAAACCAATTGCCTGAGCACTCGGGTTGATGGTGTCTCCAACTGCGACCGTGATGTCATCGGCTACAACCTGCACGGCCTTCGGAGCAGCAAACACTCGGATGGTGACCGTGGCGGTGGTTGTGGTGTCGTCTCCAAAAGCCTTTGAGGCGTTGTAGTTGGCCGAAGAAGCTTGGGTTCCATTGATAACACACTCACCAGCCTTGTTGATGGTCACCGTGGTGCCCGAGATCGAACACACTCCCGCGGTTGCCGAAGTCAAAACAACACTCGAGAGCCCTGCCTCAGCAGCAGGTGCCTGGCCGTTGCGGGTGTCTCGAGTGGCTGTCGTAATCTCGACAGGAACATTGTTTGTCATAATCACCGAAGACACCGATGCGGTCAACCGCAAGGTGGCGTCGGCCTTTTTGATGTTTCCGGTGAAAACAATGTTCGGGTTCGTAAGCTCATAGTTGTTCAAGAACGAACCAGCAAGCTGCAGTGGGCTAGCCAAAGTTATGGCCTTGCCGTTGCCCGAAATCGCGTCGTTGAAGGCTGCGCCCGAAGCCTGACTGTTGAGAGTTGGGTTTTCGTCGCCAACCGCACCAGTCACCGTGATTTCGCCAAGGGTAATGTTGGCGTTGCCATCGTAGACCTTATCGGCAGTGACTTTCGAAATCGTCAAACCCTTCTTAGTGATCTTCAACGTGAAGATGTTGTAAGTAGGGATGTAATAGATGTTGCGGTTAATGGCGCCGCTAATCATGTCGAAAGCTCTGACTCGGATGTCCCAGCTAGAAACGCTGGTTGCGTCGCCGCCACAGCCTTGAGGTGCAATTGCCACTCCATTAGGCAGTCCGTTGTTCCAGCCAACGTTGTTGTTGCCGGCACACATGTGATCTTGGTACTGCCAATAGACCTTGGTGATTGCATCGGCTGGAGTGGTTGCCGTTGTGTAGGTGATGTCGGCGGTAGAGCCATCGGTGCCATCACCAAGTGCTCCACGATAAACAATCTCGGTGCCAGACCCAGCTGTCAACTTTGGAGTGAAGGTGATCGGGGTTCCGGTTATCGAAAGTGAGATGTCGTTGGCATTGGTGACTCGCCAGTACTTCACGTTGTCATAGGTTGCCGCACCGATGTTGGCACGAACAAAGTAGTCACCGGCTGCGATTGGCAGACCATTGTTCACATTGCGTTGCCAGTCATAGTTGGAGTGGTCGGCAGCGGTGACCCACTGATAACCGTCGGCTGGCTCTACAAACGTGGTAGTCGGCAGGGGGTTGTTCATCTCAGCCGAAGCGGTGTAGGCGGTTCCTGCTGCGATGGTCAACGCGTTGGTGGAACCATTCAACTTCGTTGTGACGTTGGTCTCAACGGCACAGGTGAAGTTGTAGGTTCGTGCAATCAGGGCACTGTCATCTGGGGTAAACACAATGGTCTTGCTGCCCCACGGGTTGGCCATTTCGGCAGTTTGATCGGCCATGCTGAAGCTAATGCCGCCAGTCGCCCAAGTGACCGAGCCGACCGGCATTGCAACACCGTCGATGGTTACTTTTCCTGTTGCGCCAAAAGTTCCGTCTGGGCCGGTGAGCGAGACGCTAGCCGGTTGATAAGTGCCGTTAACTTGTGCAGTCTTCGTGCACAAACCAACGCCCGGCCAGTAGACGACTGGCTGCGGCGCGTTGCCAACATACAACAGAGCGCTGTCTTGATAAATCTGACCCACGTTTGTGGTGATCAACATGGAGATCCATTGGACAGGGTAGTAAGTCCTTGGAGCGTGGAACTTGAACGAAGTTGAGGTCACGTCGTATGGCGTGATTTTCGCGTCTACGTCTCCATTGCCATTGCTCAGCAAAAGATTCGTCGAAGCGCCGTTGTCGCTCCCGGTGAAGCCAGAACCGGTCACCACAAAGACGTCACTCGGGTCGGCCTGCTCGTCAAAACTGTATTCCTGGTTGGTGCGGCCGTTGTCGACCAAAGACTCAACCTTCAAGAAAGTTGGCCCGGCCTTTGGAGCCAGAACAATGACTCCGTTTGCGAGATCTGCTGAGACGCCGCCGTTGGCCGGGACAACCTTGATGTCAAATGTGCCCGCCGAAATAACCGGAGAGGTGTAAGTGATCTCGGTATCGGACCACGAGGCTGTTGCAACAACTGTGGTGCCGAACTTCAAAACACCCGAGGTGCCAAATCCAATTCCGTCTATGCGCATTTGGGTGCCACCGGTTGTCAAGACCGAAGGGGTGTTGCCGCTGATGTAGCTGGAAATCCAATTGCCGGTGGTGACAAAAGCAAAAAGGTCATTCTTTGGATTTGGACCAAAGTAGCTAATTGACGGTGCCTTTACTCTGACAGAGGTGTTAATCGGTGTTGTGGAATTCTTTGGAGTTATCACGATCGGCACCGAACCAGCTGCTGTCGTTGGAACGACAACATTCGAGATTTTCGTGCCGCCATCGGTTGCCGTGTAAGCAACCGCAGCAGCCGAGCCGCTCTTAATGGTTCCTGTCGTGCC
>Ga0136641_1001271_pt1 | contig 10664 bp, 9 predicted proteins | sample EliLak1302023Y_FD_115312 | JGI IMG/M metagenome (GOLD analysis project Ga0136641, IMG submission 115312) | Freshwater microbial communities from Elizabeth Lake, Yosemite National Park, California, USA - 13020-23Y | ecosystem: Environmental > Aquatic > Freshwater > Lake ... | reverse complement strand
GAACGGTTTTTGGGCGCAGTTCATACGGGCGCAGCCCATGTGAACGAAGACCAAACAACCGGCAAAGCCCATGCACTCCGTGCTGCAGCTGGGCTGTAAGCCCGCCTTGCGTTAGCAAGGGAACGGTTTTTGGGCGCAGTTCATATGGGCGCAGCCCATGTGAACGAAGACCAAACAACCGGCAAAGCCCATGCACTCCGTGCTGCAGCTGGGCTGTAAGCCCAGCACCCCCAAAGCGGGTCTACACCAATCCATAACGTTCGCACAGCGCATTCTTTTGACTGGGTTGGAAATTGATGCGTGCCGTGTTTCTGTCAACTGCCGCTAGCAACCTTGGGTCCATCAAAGCAAACCATAAGGACGGCACATAAGCCACCAAAAACATACCCGCATAGCCACTGGGTAACTGGGGTGCATCATCGAAATGTCTCAAGGCTTGGTAACGTCTTGCGGCATGGGCATGGTGGTCCGCATGGCGTTGCAGATGAAACAACATCCAGTTGGACAACACATGGTTGCTGTTCCATGAATGACGCGGCTGACAACGCTCAAAGGAACCATCCTCCAGTTGCAGTCGCTTCAATCCGTAATGCTCCACATAATTGGCAGAGGTCAATTGGAAATTGGTCCATAAGGCTACGAACACTAAAAAAAACCCAATTTTCGGCCCCAACCACAGCCCCAGACACAGCCATAAACCCAAACCGATGGTCAGCCCTTTCAATATGACGTTGTGCAGGGAAAAAGCAGGAATGTTCAATTGCTGCAACCGCTGTTTCTCATAAGCCCAAGCTCGCCGCCAACCGCCAGGCATCTCGCGCAACAAAAATCGCCAAATGGATTCACCCATGCGAGAGGATGCCGTGTCATGCGGAGTCGCGACCTCTACATGATGACCACGGTTATGTTCTATACAAAAATGGCCATATAAACTCGGCGCCAGCACCCACAAAGCAAGCATGCGTTCAAGTCGGTTGTGCTTGTGACCCATCTCGTGTGCCAAGTTGATGCCGAAACCACCTACCGCGCCGGTTGCCAACACCATGGCCAAGCAACCATGCCACGGCAAGTCATGACGCGCGACAAACCAGGCAGAAAAAATAAATGCAGCCCATAAAACCGGCACCAACGCAAAAGTGATGAAGCGGTAGTACGCATCATTTTCCAACTGAGGCACGGCTGATTCGGGTGGGTTGCTGCGAGATGGTGGAATCAGCCAATCAGCCACAGGCACGAATCCGTACAAAAACAGCAAAGGCCACCACAAGGCCGTCACATCGGCGGTCCAAAGCATCAACAGTGGCCCAGCTGCTACCAGCGCGGGCGAGAGCAAAGAAAGCGTCCACACCCAGCGCCAAGGGTCGCGGTAAATCTCAGGTTGGGGCGAATGGGTATGGGTGCTGGACATGAGGATGCTTTCAATTCAAACCGGCGATGTAATGACCCAGGTTTTCAATGTCTTCGTCGCTCAACGTGCTGGCGACACTGGTCATATTACCTGCATCATTGGTGCGGTTTTTGGCTTTGAAATCTTTCAAGGTTTTGATCACGTAATCGTAATTTTGCCCAGCCACTTTGGGGATTTCGTTCTGCCCTTTGAATTCACCTAAATGGCACATCGCACAAAGTGTTTCATCCGCTTTAGCAATACCTTTTTGGACTTTTACAGGATCGGATTTGAAATTTTTACTGGTCAGTTTTTGCTTGGAAAAGTAATCTGCCAATTCGCGCATATCGTCGCGGCTCAAACCTGCGGTCATGGGCGTCATCATGGCGTTGTCACGACGTCCTTCTTGGAAGTCACGCAATTGCAAATATATATAACGGGCGTTTTGCCCTGCCAAACTTGGGGTATGGGGCATCATTGAATTGCCGTCGACGCCATGGCAGGCAAAGCAAGCCCCAGCCTTTGCGGGCGCCTCAGCCTTGACAGACATGGAAAACAAACCCATCAACAAAGCAACTGTCACGGCAAAAAAAGAAGAAAAGGTTTTCATACAAGTTTCATTCATCAGATGTTAAAAAGGCCTGGGTGCACTTGCATGCACCCAGGCCTCGGCTAACGGTCAGTCAGCTCAGGGGAGTGCGAACACAACGACTGAGTTACCGCGCTTGGCATCGATTTGGTTGTTACCACCAGCTGCCACTGCAATGTACTGCTTTGCGCCCACTGTGTATGACACAGCAGGTGCATTCACGCCTGCGCCAGTCTGGTATTCCCACAGTTTCTTGCCGCTCTTGGCATCGAATGCACGGAACAAGCCATTGGCTTCGCCGTTGAATACCAAGCCACCGGCAGTTGCCAGAACGCCACCGATCAAAGGCTCGTCAGTGTCAAATTTCCATGCCACTTTGCCGGTGTCAAGATTGACAGCAGACAAACGACCGGATTGCTTTTCGCTAGGGATGGTTTTGAACGCACCGCCTAACCACAGCTTGCCGCCAGGGTACTTGGAAGCTTCGACATGGTATGTCATAGGCTGCAACAGGTTGGCTGCATAAGCCAAACGAGTTTCAGGGTTGATAGCCATAGGGCTCCACTCAACACCTCCGTTGGCACCCAACATCATCTTGGCACCGTCCTTGGTAGGCAGTGTCCACAGACCGTCTTGAGGAACCATGGCTTCTGAGAAGCGGATCAATTCGCCGGTGTTGCGGTCATGCACGTACACGTGGCCGGTTTTGCCAGCATGGATGGCCACTTTGGTCATCTTGCCGTCTTTGCCTGCGGCGTCTGTCAGCACGACTGGAGACACGGCATCCAAATCCCATACATCGTGCGCCACGTACTGGTGGTGCCATTTGTATTTGCCGGTGTTCAGATCAATCGAAACAATAGAGTCTGTGTACAGGTTGTCGCCGGGACGCTCAGTGCCGTACAGGTCAGGGCTGGGGTTACCAACAACAAAGATGACAGAGTTGGTTTCTGTGTCAACAGCAGGAGCCATCCAAACGCCACCGCCAAGGGTTTTGTAGAAATCGCCACCTTGCTTGGCCAATTGCGCTTTCTCTGCAGCAATGTCACGCTTCATGTTGCGACCGGTAGAGTCGTTGGCTGCCCAAACGCCTTCATGGCCTTTTTCAGGAATGGTGTGGAATGTCCACTGCAACTTGCCGTCTTTGGCGTCAAAGGATTTGACGAAACCGCGGATGCCGTATTCGCCACCGTTGGTACCGATCAAAATACGACCATTGACAGCCACTGGCGCCATGGTTTCTGAGTAGCCCAACTCTGGGTCAGCAATTTGTGTTTCCCAAGCCAACTTGCCTGTTTTGGCATCGATAGCAACCAATTTGGCATCCAAGGTACCCATGAACACATGGCCGCCCATGATGGCAACACCGCGGTTGTTAGGGCCGCAGCAGTAAGTGGTCACAGGACCCATCTTGTGCTTGTAGTGCCATTTTTGTTTGCCGGTGACGGGGTCAATGGCATACACATGGTTGTAAGACGTGGTCAGGTACATCGTGCCATCAACAACGATAGGCGCAGTTTCCATGGACTCCAGCACTTCCGTTTGGAAAGTGAATGCAGGGCGCAGGGTAGCTACGTTGGATGCGTTGATTTGCTTGGCTGGGTAGTAACGGCTGTTGGCGTAATTTGCATTGGAATGCAAAAAGTTGTTGCCGTCTTTGTCTGCGCCTGTCAATTGTGCTTGGCTGACTTCCGCTTGAGCGAACCCAGCTGCCATCACACCGACTGCAACGCAGGCGATGGTTTGGGTAATTTTCCGACCAAATTTATGCATTTGTGCTCCTTCAGCCTTGCGGCCATGTTTGATAAACCAGAAAGGAAAGATGGAGATGATTTCTGCTTCAATCCTTGTCCAGAGGTCTGGGGATTTGACTTGGGGTAACCTTGTGCTGTGAGCACAATAATCGCCGTCAAGGAAAATTTCCCATGGGGCCATCTTAACCACGCACTGTTAAATTGCACTAGGTTGCAACACTTCCAAGGGAAAACCCTTAGGATTTTGACAACCTAAACCTTGAACCATGACAGACCATTCATCATGACAAAAACGATTTTTATATCCAAATTGATAGCTTTGGCTTTGATTTTTGGCAGTTATAGCCTGAGCGCCTGTGGACAGAATGCATCCAATCCCAGTGTGAATTCCCAATTGCTTGTGGCCGCACGTGAAAGCAATCTCGAAGGCGTGATTCAAAGCCTGGAGCGGGGTGCTGCACCGAACTCACGCAACCGTCTCGGGAAAACCTCGTTGTATATCGCTATTGAAAAAAACAACTTGCCTATTTTCAAACAGATGCTGGCAGTGGGTGCTGATGTGAACTTGCCTTCGCTGGAAAAAGTCACGCCTTTGATTGCTGCTGCTTATGCAGGCAATCCCACCATGGTTGCGCTTTTGATTGAAAAAGGTGCCAAGCTTGAAGAAGAAGACAGATTGCACAAATCAGCCTTGGTTTATGCTGCAGGCATGGGACATACCAAAGTGGTGGAGCAACTGCTTAATGCGGGTGCTTTGATTGATGCGGCTTACATAGATGGACTCACGCCACTGATGTGGGCGGCGGGCCAAGGTCACTCGGAAACTGTGCGCTTACTCTTGTCCAAAGGCGCCAATAAAATCTTGAAAGACGAACGCGGTCTCATCGCGTGGGAGATAGCGAAAGAAGCAGGTCATTCAGACATTGCGGCGATGTTGCATTAAACAAACTTACTTCAAACATTTCCTGCTTCATTAAGGCAAATGGGTTGGTAACGATCAAGGCTATCGGTCTGTGCCAGGCTCATTGGTTTGGCTCATTGGTTTGGCTCATTGGTTTGGCTCATTGAAGCAACTTTTTTCTACCTCGTCATACATGGCGGCGCGTTGCGTGTCGCTATGGTAAATCTTCCAAATTTCATCCGCTATAGCACGCGTAATGTCTTTGAACTCGAGGTTGCAATGGTGTTTAAGTTGGTCTTGAAAAGTGAGCCTGCCGCGCTGCCAATGGTTTTCTCTCAAGATAAACGCGTAATGCACCAATTCGTGACCGACGCCCCACGAGATCATCTCCTTGCTGTACTGCTCTATGGTGCGCGGGGCGATGCTAATCTGCATTTGGTATTCGGGGAATTTCTCTGTCGGGTACTGAAACCCCATGCGAGCAAAAGGTGGCACATGCCAGTCCAGCACCAACCTAGGGGGCGGTAAATCTTGAGGTGCGTGCGTAGTGAGCTTGACGAAGTCCCACATTCGGCTGATCACGTCATAGTCAATGTCAGGGGGCGTATATTCAATTTGCTGAAACTCACTGGCCGCCATGGCTGTGCATGACAAACAAACGCACGACAGCGCTGATAAAAAAGAATTGAACCGCATACCTAAACCTTCGAAGCTGGGGCAAAGTTAGCACCATGAAGAAATAGTTGGACAGCTTGCTCAGCAATCCCCTATCAGTTGCAAGGTACTTTCAACCTCAAAGTTTGTCGCGCCTGGCCAAGGCGGGAAACAGCTTGAGCCAACTGATAGCGATCAATAAAGTACCCATGCCACCAAGCACCACGGAAGCCACCGGGCCCCACAGGGCTGCCGTCAAGCCGGATTCAAATTCACCCAATTCGTTGGATGCACCGATGAACACGCCATTGACAGCGGCGACGCGCCCACGCATCTCATCCGGTGTTTCCAGTTGCATCAGGGTGAGTCGGGTCACCACACTGATGTTGTCAGCCGCACCGGTAGCTGCCAATGCTGCAAGAGACAGCAAGAAATGATCAGAGAGACCGAACACGACAGATGCCAGTCCGAACACTGCCACCGCCGCCAACAGTTTGTAACCCATTTGCCGTTCAATGGGCCAACGGGTGATGACGACTGACATGCACAAAGCCCCCACTGCTGGTGCCGACCGCAAAAGACCCAACCCATCGGGTCCGACATGCAAAATATCACGCGCAAAAATTGGCAGCAAGGCGGTGGCGCCACCGAGCAACACCGCGAATAAGTCCAAAGAAATTGCCCCAAGCAATACCTTGCGCTCCCACACAAAAGCCACGCCAGCAAACAAAGATACCCAACTCAAACTGTTGTGGCGCACCACATGCACATAGTGCACCCACAGGGTCAACATCATTGACAAAGTGAACAACACAGCGCAGACGCTGTACACCGTTAAAGCGCCTTTGATGTAAAGAAATCCGCCCAAAGCAGGACCACAAATCACTGCAACTTCTACGCCTGTGGAGCTGAGTGCAACGGCACGCTGAAACAATTCCTTGGGTACCAACAACGGGGTGATAGCTTGCTGCGCCGGCATTTGAAAGGCTCTGGTCAGTCCCAAAATCCAGGCAACCAGAAAAATTAATTCCCGACTGGCCTGCCCACGCCACGTGTACCAACCCAACACCACAGCAACCGAGGCCAATACCAACATGCAAGTGGCAAAAATACGCCCTCTGTGCAAGCGATCAATCACATGCCCTGCGGGCAAGGCCATGACCAAGGCAGGGATGAATTGAAACAAGCCAACCAAGCCCAGATCCCAGGCGCTGCCAGTCAACTCATACATGTGCCAACTGATTGCCAGCATCAGCATTTGATGGGCAGAAATACCAAAAATACGCGCGAGCCAGAAACGCATGAACTGACGCTGCGCGAGCAACTGTGAAAAATTCGAAGTCATGCAAACATTGTCGTTGCAAATGTCTGCCAAAAATAAAAACAGCCCTCGGCTTGTGATAGCCGAAGGCTGTGGCGACTGAGTGAGTCCTTATCAGGCGGCTAAACGCGCCTCAACCACGTGTTTGTCTGTACCGCCAATCATGATTTTGCGTGGCAACTTTTCTTCTGGAATGACATTTTCCAAACGTATCACCAGCAAACCATTGACCAGGTCAGCTGACCTGACCACCACAGTTTCTGCCAATGTGAATTGGTGACTGAAGTCCCGCGTGGCAATGCCTTTATGCAAATAATCACCCTGGGCGTTGCCTTGTACCTTGCCAACAATGCTTAGTTTGTTGCCCTCTATGGTGATGTCTATGTCTTCTTGTTTGAAGCCAGCCACAGCGACTTCCACCACATAGTGATTTTCGCTTTGTTTGACTATGTTGTAGGGTGGGTAAGTTTGCGCCCTTGAGGCAGGGTCGCCGGTTTCGAATTGTTGGAACGCATCAATCAAGCGATCAAAACCCACAGAATTTAAAAGCAAATTACGTCCGAATGCATAAGCCATTTGAAATCTCCTTGATAACAAGCAAGTGAATGAAATACCAGAGCCCCTTAGGCACTCTGGTAGAACTTACTTTTGGTTCAGATGGGGAATTTCAAGAGGACGTAAAGGTTAAATCGTCATGCCGCCGTCCACCGAGTACGTGTTGCCGGTGGAAAAGCGAGATTCATCACTGGCCAAAAAAACGACAATAGGTGCAATTTCATGCGCTTGTGCCAAGCGACCCATGGGTTGTCTGGCGATGAAGTTAGCGCGTGCCTGAACCGGATCTGACTGACTGTTGATTCGGTCCTGCAGTGAAGGCGTGTCCACTGTGCCGGGGCAAATGGCATTGCAACGAATGCCCTGTGACACATAGTCTGCGGCAACGGCCTTGGTCAGGCCGACAACCGCTGCCTTGCTCACGCCATAAACAAAACGGTTGGGCAATCCTTTGATGCTTGACGCAACGCTCGACATATTGATGATGCTGCCGCCACCTTGAGACAGCATCTTTGGCAACACCGCTTGGATCATCCAAAACTGGGCACGCGCATTCAGGTTCATGGCGAAATCCCATTGCTCATCGGTCGCATCAAGCGCAGTATTGCTGTGAACATAACCCGCACAATTAAAGACCGCGTCAATTTTTTCTATGCGTTTTACCAGTGCATGTATGGCCGCTTTGTCCATCACATCCAACACAGCGGTTTGAATATTGGCGTGACCGGCAAAAGTGTTTTGGATTTGAGAGTTGATATCTGTGGCCCAGACCGTCGCACCTTCGGCAGCCATGGCCAAGACGGAGGCATGTCCAATGCCCTGACCCGCAGCGGTGACGAGAACAGTTTTATGGGCTAAACGCATGAACATCTCCTAGAAAAGCCAATAGCTTAATCATTTCTCAAAAGGTCGTGCCGCGCCATAAAGATAGTGGCACGTTAATTTATTGCACCAACGCCACCGCCTGGTCTACAAAGCGGTAAATGTCCAGCGACAGCTGGCCGTTGGGGCCGAGTGTTTTTTTATCCCGGTGCTGACCAGTTCTCACTATCACTAAGTCGTGTGAAGGAACAACAATGACGTACTGCCCCTCATGTCCTTGTAGCAAGTAAAAAGGATGTTTGTATTTCCAGTCCATCCACAAAGAATGCCCATAATAGGGTTGTAAATCAGGTTGACGCATGCGTTCTACGAACGCTTTGTCCCACAGTTGTTTTCCTTGCCACTGACCATCTTGTAACAACACCTGTCCAACGCGAGCGAAATCACGGGCACTGGCAAACACACAACAATAGGTTCGCTCCATGCCGCCTTCACTGCCCGGACGGTCAAGCGTGTAGACCGCATCGTTTTCCATTCCCAAGGGTTGCCACAGGCTGCGCGACAAATGCTCACTGATGGAAAGCTCCGGCTCTTTGGCCTGCAAAGCACGTTTAAGAAACACACCCAGCAACTGGGTACTGCCACTGCTGTATTCGTATGCGGTGCCGGGATCGCGCTCAAAACCATGTGAAAGCACTAGCGACTCGGCATTTTTACCGTAGTACAAATCGGTGGTCATGTTCAATGGCAAATAGTAGCTTTCATCCCATTCATGACCAGATTTCATGGCTGAGAGTTGGGCAATGGTGGCTTGTTGTCCGCGCGGGTCCTGCGCATATTCCTTGATTTGCTCGGTCAAAGGCGCATCAAAACTGCTGATGAACCCCTGTTTGACGGCCATCCCGACCTGCAATGTGGTGATGGTTTTAGCCATGGAAAAGGCATTGGTCAGACTTTGGGCGTTGTAGGGCGCGAAATATTCCTCATGCACCAAAGCGCCTTTTTGTGCCACGATAAAGGCGGCACTGCCATATTTTTTCAAATAATCCAGCGTATCGGCAGCCAAAGGCGTTTGGTTGTAGCGCGGATCTTTGGGCCACGGCGTAGAGTTTCCCTTGGCAATAATGCGCTGATCAAAATTTTTGGCGTCGTCAATATTTGCTGTTCTATGTCCTTGTAAATATGTGCTGGTCAGCGCCCTCCACACATAACCATGCCCGGTTAATTGCAAACTCACCGCCCCCAACAACAACACAAGCGCAATTATTTTGATGGTCAATTTCATGGGGTTCCCTTTTTAAATGATGAACACTTTAGCGTAAATAAATCATTCCGAATCGGTAAATTAACACAAGATAATGCCGTCAATGAATCTGCAAGAGTGGTTAACCACTGCCTATTACCTGATGCTGCGATTGGCTTACTTTGTCAATAACAGCCTACTGGATGACCCCGCTTATTTGGCGTTGATGTTCACTTAGCCTGATTTCGCTGTGCCAGCTTAACTGGCTGATTGCATATCAGAACTTACTGCACCGCATGAACATCACAAGACGCCATGCTGTGCATGCTGCCTTTTTTGCCAAGCGACACATAGCTGTCTGATGGAATATGGGTGATGATCACCAGTGCATCATTGTGATAGTCAGTCCATGACTCACCGTCTTGCGACCATCACGTGGTCAGCAGTGCATTGACTGAACTGCCAGATGTTTAAGTAGCTATGGCTTATTCAGTCATCGAAACTGACTCAGTTCAAGGCTTTGATGTTTAAAGTAGTAGCTATGAATACACGCATAACGACGACTGAACGCCAAGCGCCGCCAGACTTGCAAGCCGTTGAATGGTTGTCGCAACTTCTTCAACACAGCCTGGAATTGCAAGCGTCAGATATCCATCTTGAGCCGTTTGATAACTTGCTTCGCGTGCGTGTTCGACGCGATGGCAAGTTGTACGAAATGCCAGCACCCGCAGCAAGTCTGCGAGAACAAATCATTTCGCGTATCAAGGTGCAATCTCGATTAGATATTGCCGAAAAGCGATTGCCGCAAGACGGTCGGATGCAACTGGCGGTCAACCATCGCTTGGTAGACATGCGTGTCAGCAGCCTACCCACCTTGCATGGCGAAAAACTGGTGTTACGTATTCTGGATATGCAATCTCAGCAGCTGAGCTTTGAAGCCTTAGGTATGCCGGAAAAGGAACTCGCCCAATTGCTCCAAGCCATTCACCGCCCGAACGGTATGGTGTTGATCACTGGTCCGACGGGTTCAGGCAAAACCGTCACTTTGTATACCTGCTTAAACCACTTGAATACGCCTGGTGTCAATATTGCCACGGTAGAAGACCCGTCTGAGATTGTGCTGGCTGGCGCGAATCAAGTGAATGTCAATGACCGAATTGGACTGAGCTTTGAAGTTGCTCTGCGATCGCTGCTGCGTCAGGATCCAGACATTTTGATGGTGGGGGAAATTCGTGATCTGGCGACTGCCGATATTGCCATCAAAGCCTCGCAAACCGGTCATTTGGTTTTGTCTACTTTGCACACCAATGACGCACCTTCAACGCTTGCACGTCTAAGTCACATGGGCATTGCTGGTTTTAACCTCGCCAGCAGCGTCACCCTGATCTGTGCCCAACGCTTGTTGCGACGCTTATGTATTGCTTGCAAACAACGATTG
>Ga0136641_1001270_pt1 | contig 10665 bp, 9 predicted proteins | sample EliLak1302023Y_FD_115312 | JGI IMG/M metagenome (GOLD analysis project Ga0136641, IMG submission 115312) | Freshwater microbial communities from Elizabeth Lake, Yosemite National Park, California, USA - 13020-23Y | ecosystem: Environmental > Aquatic > Freshwater > Lake ... | reverse complement strand
GGACAAGAACCCGCAGACCATACGGGACTGGAACGAGGGCAAAATACCGCTGCTGTTCGCCCACCCGGCAAGCGCCGGGCACGGCCTTAACTTGCAGGACGGCGGCAACATACTGGTGTTCTTTGCGGTCAACTGGAATTTAGAGGAGCACCTCCAGATCATTGAGCGGATCGGGCCCACCCGGCAGATGCAGGCTGGCCACGACAGGCCGGTGTTCATCCACCGGATACTGGCCAAGGGTACCGTGGACGAGCTGGTGTTAGAGCGCTTGGAGACCAAGCGCGAGGTACAAGATATTTTGATGGACGCCATGAAGCGTCGAAGGAAAACAAATGGCTGAATTTGCGCTGTGGCAACGAGAGAACTTAGAGCGGCTCGCCTACGAGCTGGTGGAAGACAACCAACGGCTGCGGGAGGACAACAAGATGCTGCTGGAACAGTGGCGCAAGGCGCTTACAGAAAAATGTCAGGACGAAGCTCTTGCCGGGTAACTAAACCCCCGGTGGCCTTCTCAATAGCCAGCGCCAGCACCGGGGACGCCTTGCGCCGATTGGCGATGATCAGCGCCATCCACGTAGGCGTGATGTTGAGGTACTCGGCCATCTCGCTCTTGGCTCCGCGTACATCGCTTTTAAAATATTCGGCTAGGGTCATGCCCGCATTATAATCAAACCTGAAGTTACATTAACCGGAGATTATTATGCTGACTGAACAAGACATCAAAGACGTACTGTGGACCTGCAAAAGCCAAGACCCAAGCCAGCCCGTGGACCCCAAAGGCCTGTACTGCGACAACTTGGACGTGATTGAGTTTGCGGCCAAGATTGAGGAGAAGCTGGCCCTGAAGTACGCCCGCATCGAGCGTGCTGAGTGCATCAAGTTCGTCAAGTCGCTCAACGCCGAGGTGGCGCGGGCACTGAGCGAGAAGCGCGGGGCTATGTGATAGCCACCGTCCGGCTTTGGTTTTGGTTCTGCGTGATCATGTGGGTAATCGGGCTGCTGTACCACCGGTAAAAAAAAGCCCCCAGTTACGGGGGCTAAAGGTCGTGATTGACCTAGGAGACAATCTTTAACGGTCGCCGATGTGAAAAAGTGGTAATTTTTCGAACATCTCCGGCCCGGTAAGCATATTTGGGTCCGCAACAACATCGGGCAACGTCATCCCGCGTGCTATTTCTTCACGGTGTTTGACGGCATAAGGTACTTGTGCCAAAGCCGCCAAAGTTCCCGCCACAGGTACTCGTCCTGCAACTCTGGGTATTTTGGATGTTAACGGTCCAAAGGCGCCAAGTCCCCCACCAAATAAACTTAGCCATTGCGTCCAGTCAGTAGGCTCCTCTTGCGTGGCCATGCCGTAGGCTTGCGCGAATTCTGGCGCACCAAAAGCACCGCGCACGCCAACGTTGGCGCCCCGTTGGAGCGTGTGCGCCCGCGCGGAGGCAGCACGAATTTTATTCGCCATCTGGTCGGCTGACGGTGTTTGTTGCGCAGGCGCGGCTGGCGCGGCGGGAGCTGGCGCGGTTTGGGCTGGCGTGGCTGGCGCAGCGCCGGGCCGTACTTCGCCCATGCTACCAAGCGGCGAAGGTTGGGCGTCATTGGCCCAAGGCACGGGGCCTATGGCTCTTGGTCTTTTCCAGACACTTGGTGCTTGGGGCCGAGCACCGGCAGTAGGCACCGCAGTTGATCTTGGGATGAGTATCCCGCTATCAGTTGCCGTTAAACCCGGCATTTGTGCTAAGTATGCGCGGGCGCTTTCTTCACTCATGCCATTTGCAATGAGTGTTTTCATAATAGCGGCTTCTTGCGCAGTTTGAATGTTATAGCCCGTTTGGCGTGCGCGGCCCGTCGTGTCCAACGTGGCGCTGTTCCCGCCTTGTAGTATCCGCGCCACTTGGTCGGCTGTTGGCTCTACCTGCGCGGCCCCCATCGTTGGTTCCACTCGGGGGCCAGCAGCCGCACCAGTGGGCGCGACAGGCAGCGCTCCGGTCGGCGCAGGCGTAGCGGGTGTGCTGGCGGGGGCCATGCCCCGCGCCATGTCCAAAGCGATGTCCTGCGGATTTGTCAAGCCGTACAACCGGTGCTCGTACGCCGAGATAGTGCCCGCGGGTAATCCCATTTGTTTTTCCATCAACCGTGCGGCAAGACTATCATTTGCAATTGGTTCGGGTTGCTTGGCATTTTTGGCGTTCTGTCTTGCGCCGTACAGAGCGCCCGCAACAAGCCCCGCACCCGCAGCTTTTTGCGCATCGGAAAAAGATTGTTCCGGTTTTTCCTTAGCGCCACCCTTACCTACAAAGCTGGTACTGAGCGCAGCGGGGTCTATTGCAAACCCTTGCCCAGCGCCGCTTGCCGATGCGGCCTCAGCAGGCGCGGATGCGGCCTCAGCAGGCGCGGATGCGGCCTCAGCGGGCGCCGATGCTGCTGCGCCACCCAGCCGCGTTATTTCACGTTTTATTCCCGGTATATCGTTTCTTGCGCTTTCAACACCAGCTAGTAATTTTGCGCGGTATCTTGGGTCAGGCGTGCTAGCTGCTTCCGCCGTATCAGAATCTATTTGCGCAAGCCTTTTGGCCAGTTCTTGTTGCATTGTTGTTACAGACTCTTGATCTTTTGCTTTTTGGTCCGCAGAGACTACACGCGCAGCTTTTCCAGCGGTTTTTGGAGGCTCAGTTTTGCCACCATAGCTAGACGCAAGTTCAATAGGGTTGATTTCAAAGCCCATAGCTATTTCCTTTTTTGGCTGGCCGCTTCGATGGCTTGCTGCTTTTTAGCGTAACTTTCGGATAGGTTTTTGTAACCATCACTACGCAATATATCGTACACGCGCGTCACATCGTTTGATGGAGCAATCTCGTACTCTGGGTGGTTACCGGTATCGACTTGAGTTATAAAATTGTGTTGGTCACGTAGCTGATCGTAAGTTGTATGCAAGTGCATCAAGTTTTTCATGGCAGCTAACGGTGTTGATCCCATCGTCGGGGACGCTTCGCCATATAAATGCAATTCAGCATTACGGGCCGCATTGGGGCTTATCCCGCCCAGCTTCTGTCGGGCAATGGACACTTGCGCCAAATTCTGCCCTAAATCTACCGCGTAATCTTGCAGTGGTCCTTTAAATCTGGCCCTAAGATAGTTCTCAACGGGTAAACTTATTTGGGCGTAAAAATCACCTGCTTTAAGTCCTACACCGGTATTTAGGGATTTTAAAAAAGCATTAAACTCACTTCCAGAAAGTATGTTCATTACTTTTTTGGCGTTGGCTTCTAATTCTGCTTTTTTAACAGGATCAGTAACGCCGTAGCCTAAAAGACCCAAAGCGTTTTGTATGGGGAGCACGGCGCTGTTATACGCCTCGGGGCCAGCGACACTACGCAGGTAGCCGTACGTATCTTGGCCTTCCTTGGCGTACGCCTCGGCTGTCTTGGCCCTAGCTTGTATGCTCGCCTCTGGCATGTTTAGTTCGTTGGAGAGGTCTAGTACGGGCTTAATAAGCGTCTTTTTCACCGGGGCCGCGGCAGGTGCAACAGGTGCAGCAGGTGCAGCAGGTGCAGCAGGTGCAGCAGCAGCAGCAGGTGCAGCAGGTGCAGCAGGTGCAGCCTTGATAGCCTCAGCTTCCGCAACAGCGGCTGGGTCAACGCGTACGAATCCTGCTCCTTTGTCTCCTTGGACTTCTTGAGTACCAATACCCTTACTAACCATAGGACCACCCACCGTAGTGCCTGTTGAAGTTAATCCTGACTCAAAACTACTTTCAGCGGCGGCGGGGGCAAGAGCAGCAGGCGCAGCCGGTTTAGCAGGAGCCGCAGCAGCAGGTGCCGCAGCAGCAGGTTCAGCAGGTGCAGGAGGTGCAGACGCGGTGACGCTTGATAGCACGGCCTCGCGCATTTTTTTGCCATCTGCAATAGATATAGATTTATTCCTAACACCCTCGTTTATTGCATCCAATTCTTGTTGTCTTTGGGCATTTATTGTTTGTGCTTGTATTTGTCCTGTTTGTGCTCGGACCTCCGCTGGCCTTTCATGTTCTGTTACTGTTGCTGCTAGGGTTTGGCCTGTGTTTGCCTCCACGTTGGCTGGCCTTACGTCTTCTGTTTTTGTTTGTGCCTCTATATTTTTTACCGTAGCGTTTTCTTTAGCTACGCCTAATTGCGCGTCTACCGCTTTTGAAAATTCTGGCGCGCCATAAGCCTCTGACATATTTTTTAAATCTTGTGCGGGTTTACCCATTGGCGCCCCTTGCGCAACCCATTCGGAGTATCTCCGCGAAACAGCTTCACGGTTTTTTCTTTGCGCCGCCAACGCGCCCATTTGGGCTCGGACGTTAAATAAGGGAATCTCATTGGCGCGTTGCTTTTCTAAGTTCTCACCAAGTGCTTGAGACGCGCTGCCCAAGGACGCGCTAAAGCCGCCTAATTGAGGCTTAAAAAAGCCAGCGGCTACGTTAAACCAGTTCGGATTGGCGTAACGCTCTTTCAATGCTTTTTCCGCATCTTGTAGCTGGCCCAACATCGCTTCCGAACTATCTTGATCCGCGCCCGGACCAACAACAGGCCTCCCCGCGATTGCGGTTATCCCGGGGGTCACGTCATTTGGTATTTCAGTAGGTAACGCCATGATCTAAACCTTATGTAAACGGTACAAATTCGCCGGTTTGGGGATCGTAGTAGCCGCCGCCTTTTATATTCGGCGGTGGTGATGTCCATCCGGGTATCGGTTGGCCGGTGGTTACGTCGTAGCCTGTTGTTGAGGTAGAGGCATCAGGCGCGTTGGTTGTGCCCGACCCATAATCAATTGGTTTGGTGTATGGTGGCGGAGATAGAGTAGGCGCACCCGATGATGTAGGCAAAGCGCCCTTAAGCCAATTAAAGAATCCTGCCTTGTCAAGCCCAGCTCCCATGGTAGCGAGGCCCGCTATAGACGAAAGAGTCGATGGTGTAACAGTGCTGGTGGTCGTCGTAGGTATCTGCTGCCCGCTCATAATGGCGGATTCTTTTTGCAACACCTCAAGCGGCGCAAGCTGCCGGTTCTGGGCAATGGTCTGTTGCTGGGCACCTAAGTTGGCCAAGGCGTTCACGTCGGCCAGACCCTGAGTTTGAGTCTGGTTGGCCAAGTTCATTTGCTGCGTACCGGCGTTTTGCAGGTTCTGGGCCTGCATGTTGGCCACGTTGCCCGCTGTCTGGCCCGCCTGAAGTTGGGCGGTGCGTTGGGCTTGCGCCGCTGCCAAGGCCTGTGCGTAGCCCGATTGCAACGCAGTGGCTTGCTGGGATAGCGCGCCAATATCGGCGTTAGAAATGCCCAGCGCCAACGCATTGGCGCCGCGTTGCGAACCAAACTGCCCAGAGCCCACCGCGCCAGCGGTGATGCCCGGCGATAGATTTTGCGCAATGTTCTGTTGGTTGGCCATCCTGATCTGGTCCACCACGTTGCTGGTGTACGGGTTCATGTACCCGCCCACCAGATCGGCGGCGCTTGAAGAGCCAGCCGCTAAATACGGGTTAGCCGCCCCGGTAATGTCTACCCCAGCGCCTTTTCCTAGATAGGTATTTGCCTGTGTTAATCCGGGCTGGTAGTTACCCACATTGGTATTGACATTCGTAAACGCTTTGTTCTGCAAGGCATTTGGGTCCCACGCAGCCAAATTGGTAGCCGCGCCTGCGGCCTGACCAGATTGCGCTAGATTACTAAGGTAGTTGGTGTAGTAATCCGGCGTTGTGGTAGCCGTTGCTGCGTATGATTGTGTTGCGTCAGCCATGTGTTTTCCCCTTTGAGGACTTGAGGTATTCTAACGGGGGCTTGGCATCCGGGGGCAGTTTATCCGGTGAGGCGGAACGCGCCCGAGCCCGGATCGCCTGCACCATCTGGTCCAGCTCCTTGGCCCCAGCCTTATTGGAGCCATTGCCCAGCGCCGATACCACGTCGGCGGAGAAGACGTACTCACCGTTGGCCAGCATGGCCGCGATGTCGTCGCTGGTCCCGTCGCCCTTACCCTCAACGTACTTCCCGCCGAGGCTCTCAAGGCCCCCAGTGCGAAACAGCGGGGTGCCGTCGTAGTGCGGGTGCTCGTGGTCTGGCGTGCCACCCTCGGCCATGCGCATAGGTAAGTGCATGCCACGGGCCTGCAAAAGCGCCGCCAGTTGGGGTATCACAGCCATCTGTTGCACGGCACGCTGCTGGGAGGGCGCGCCGCTTTGGCCAAGGGCAAGCAGCCCGCCGCGTGTCTTCATCCCTTCGGGCGTTTTAATGTCGCCCTGATCGCTCATTTTTTGAAGGGCATCCATAGCGTCTTTTTGAGCCGGGTCGGTGTACATGCTGGCGACATCTAAGCCGCTACCGTACACGCCGCCTTGACTACCGCCAGCAAAGTGCTGGATGCTGCCGCCCTCTTTGGCAAACACAGGCGCGTTTTGGTCAAGCATATCTAACAATTTCTGCGCATCCGAGGATGTCATGCTTTGGTTGAGCGCCCATTTGTGTTGGCTTGGCGCTAAAGCGTATTGGCCTAAGCTCTCCCTATACGGCCCATCGTTACCGCCAGTGCGGCCTAGTTTAATCAAGCCCCCGGCTGGGGCAGTTGCGCTATTTGCGGCCGTAGGAGTACCTAATAGAGTTGGCGGTTTAACGGTTGCTTCTTCAAGCGGCACAGTGGGACTTTGGGTAGGGCCCGACGGTGTTGGGGTCCCCATCAACACATCTTGCGATGGATTAAACGCATCCATTGAGTTAAGGCTACCGGGCCCCGCTGGGATTGCGCCTATGCCACGATCTATCGCACCAGCGATGTTGCTCTTGGTGAGACCGGTGGAGGTGTTAGGCAGCACGCTGTTAACCGCGCCGCTCACGGTGTTACCGATAGCGCTATTTAAACCTGTGGCGTTTAGCCCGTAGTTAGTTATGGCCGAGGGAAGGCCTGATTGCTGCGAAACTTCTTTGCTAATCGCGCCCAAGGCCGCAGACTTGGCCACACCGCCCATATCGCCCGCAAGTGCGGCGGATAGAGTAGACGTAGAGATGCCTAGCTTGGACGCGGCCATGGACATAGCTAAGTTGGTGATCAAGCCGCCGGGAGTAATTTGCCCCGACATTAAATTACCTACTGTTTTTATACCATTCCAAACAGGACCAATTGGGGACAGTGATGCGAAAGTATTAGCAGCATTTTCTATTGCGCCACCAACAAGTTTTAAACGAGTATCTTTTTCCGCAGGCGTCTCATTGGTAAACATTTGGTCCGAAGAAACCCCCGGTGTGCGCATACCCCACTTGTACAACTTAGTATTTGGCGCTACATATAGCGCATTCATTATTTTTTCTTGCCAACCAGGGTTATTAAAATTGTATGACCAAGCCGGGTCTGACCTCACGCCTAAAGTCAATGCGGCTTGGTGCATCTGCTCTGGCGTCATTTTTGCCGCAAATTCTTTTGCGGCGTCCGAAGCCATTTGGCTTTCGCCCGGCTTTGTGCCGCTGTAACCAGCCCCCGCGCCTTCGCCGCCACCCCCTACCCCAGCAGAGGCCGCGCCAGCCCCAGTGCCCGATAGCCCGCTACCAGTACCTCCAAAGCCCATGCCAGCACGTGCATCGCCACCACCGCTTTCTGCTCCGCCGCCTTCATCAAAGTGTTGGGTATTACGCATAACTATTTCCTCAAGGCGTTGTTAAAGGCAAATGCCCAGTCCTGCCACGTAGCAAAGTTGCGGCTATCGGGGACGCCCGGAAAGCGGCCAATTCCCGCTACGCCGTCGGCCCATGTGGCCCACAAATTTTCCGGCACGGTACCCAATTGATTGGCGGCAAACAGCTCGGCCATGAGCGCGCACCAAACGTCCCACGTTAAATTGCGTGGGTCGTAAACCTGCTTTGATTGGATGGCCGTGATCATGGGTTACCCGTCCCGCGAACATCGCCAGTGGTGACAGACAGCAACACGCGGCCCGTCTGGTACGTGCCGCCAGCCGTGTTGGACTCAAAGCGCAACCGCATCTCGCGGCGCTGTTCGCGCATGTCAATCTTGCGCGTACTAGGCGAAAAGACGTAAGGGTCAGACTCCACCACGGTGTCTTCTGCGTAGCCTTGGCCAGTGACCACCACGGTCATGTCACCCTCTTGCACAAAGTCAGGCTCAATGCGCTCAAGGCGGGTCCACAGGTTATCGCCCGGCTGTTGGACCGATCCCACCAGCCCGCCCAGCGTGCCGATGTTGTATGTCTCAAAGTAGCTCTGCACGGCGTCCACGTTGGTCAAGTAGATACTGTCCACGCCAGTCTCGTGTTGCCACAGCGTGTACGCGCCCGCACTGTTGGCCTCGTTGCCAGCCCAAATAGGTTTGGGGAACACTTCCGAAAACACGCCAGCAGAGCGGCGTGCGCCGGGCGCTTGGCCAGCGTCATACCACGTCTTGTCGCGCACGTTGTAGATGATCGCGTCGGTGCATTCGGTGGCATCGCCCTTGGGGTAGAACCACCAGATTTCGCCATAACGCGGCACTTTAGTTGCCCAGACCTTCTGCCGCTGTACCATATTGACGTTGTCAAAGAAATAGTTTTGGTTGTTGCTGTTGGGGATTTCTTGCACCACGCCGTTGTAGCAAAGAAAGCGGTCTACACCAGCCCAGTAGAAAATGCCGTCGTACTCGATGACCGAGCTAGACGACATGATTGAGGTCTGGCTGCTCACAAGGTCGTAGGCCCAGTAGTAATTTACACCACCAGAGGACGAGGGTTGGAAGCTCACGCGGATTAAGGCGTCAACGGCCCAGAACAGGCCAGACGGCGACGTGGAGCCGCCCCGGATAGGTAGGCCCTTGACGATCTTGCCGGTGGCCACGTTGCTCGCATTAGCGTCCGGGCTGACCCAGTTCGCAAAGTCACCTGCGCTGGAGTTCTGGATCAAGCCGTTGTTGCCGTACACGAACAGGTACGGGTGGATCACCACGCAGCCGCCCGATACGGCGATGTTGTTGTCAAAGGTGGCCGTGATGCTGGCCGTGGCGGTCGCTGCGGCGGACATCGTTACGGCAGTGCCCACCACCAAGGTCACCGTAGTGCCCGACGGGATGCCCGCCCCGCTGATGCTCTGCCCAGCGGCCACGCGCACATTGGCTGCGGCAAGGGTAAAGGTAGTAGTGCTGTTGGTTGAGCCCGCCGCCGTAAAGACCCCGACCTTAGACATCGTCAGCGCGGTGTACGTGCCGGGGAACGTGCCGTACAACACGGGCGTGTTGGTGGTTGAGGTTATGTATGACAGGTTTTGCCCGGGATGCGCCACCAAGTTGTTGGTGTTGTTGCCGGTGGAGTCGTAGGCGATATCAAACTGCCACAGGTTGTCGCTGTTGGTCGTAAAGTTGGACAAAGTGTAGTTATAGGGGCCTGAACCCAGACCGCCGCTTGGCCCGGTTATCCATTGCTGTATGCCATTGCTATAGCCCGACACCACGTAGTTAAAGCCGTTAACGGCGGTCATAGCCATGCCTCGGGATATCCCGGTGGCGTTCAAGAAAATACCGTTATAGCCGCCGATCTTGCGCGGACGGCCACGCTGGAAACGGACCCACTGGCCGTCCACAAAGCAAGGCGAGTCAAACACCGTGCCGTCGCGCTGTATCCCCGGGGGGACCTCCATCGAGATGACTTTTTTGGTCATTAGAACGTGCCCCCGGTGATGCCGGTGGTAAATGTTCCCGTGGTGCCTAATACCTTGCCGACCACGGTCAACCCAGTGGAGTCAAAATACCCAACCTGCGCATTACCAGAAACAAAGCCGACCTGCCCACTACTTGGCAGGTAGATACCGGAGTTCAAGTCGCCCGAAAATTTAAGCGATGGGACGCTGGTGGAACCACCGCCAAGAGTTATGGTTGAAAAGGTGCTGGAGCCGCCTCCCGTTGCGCCCGAGGACGCATTAAAGACGTTGGTCCCGTCGCAATAAACTGTCAGCGTGCTGCTCTGGCCAATAGTCACCGTGAGAGCGCCCCCGGTTACTGTTTTTACCGTGAAGGTATAAGCCCCTGTGGTGTAGTTGCTGATGATGTAAAACTGAACCGTGGAGGGGACCTGAATGATCTGATTGCTGGTTAACGTGCCGGAGTAATACTGGATGGTGTTGGCCGCTTGCGATGCTGTTAGCACCGTAGTACCCCCGGTCACCGATAGCGATAGCTGGGTGTACGCAAAGCTGTTAGAGCGGCCATAACCGAAGGTGTTCCAGTTAGAGCCGTCAGAGACCAGCACCAACGACTCGGTTAGCTGGAGCTGCTGGCTCACGTTCCCGTCTATGGTGTTTATGCCGCTGGGTGTTAACGTCAAGATGCCTGTGCCGCCGTTACGGATCATACAAAACCAATTTTCGCCTACTGCTGAAGCCAAGGGCAGCGTCAACGTGCCCACGCCACTAGACCATAAAACGAGTTGCGCCCGCACAGAGGATGGCAGCGTAGCGTTGCTAAAGTAACCCGTTGTGGTGTACGCCTGATTGAGCGTAGTACCAATCGGCGTTAGCCCGGCGCCTGCCAACGCGGCGGCGTTGGCGGATGACGTACCGGCGCCAAGCACCACGGAGGACCAGACACCGGCTTCTGTGCTGTTATTGGTCAAGAAAATAAACTGCGCAACGCCCGAGCTTACCGCCACTATCGTAGTGCCTGTGGAGCCTGTGACGGTAAAAGTGTTG
>Ga0136641_1001269_pt1 | contig 10669 bp, 14 predicted proteins | sample EliLak1302023Y_FD_115312 | JGI IMG/M metagenome (GOLD analysis project Ga0136641, IMG submission 115312) | Freshwater microbial communities from Elizabeth Lake, Yosemite National Park, California, USA - 13020-23Y | ecosystem: Environmental > Aquatic > Freshwater > Lake ... | reverse complement strand
TTGATTCCGTAGAGTGCAAATGATGAGTATTGCTTAAAATTACCAGTATCGGGATAAATTTTGATTGCTGTAATTGCAGCAGTAGAACGCCAGTTTCCGCTGTTAAAAGAAATATAACCGCTACCGTTTGCATCTTCTCCACCAAGCCCACGCAAAGTTTTGTTGATTGAAGTGTTTGCATATTCCAATACATCAATCACTACACCATTGTAGATATTTGGTTGCGCACCTGATGATGGAACTGAGTTGCTTCCCAATACCATAAAGGCTGTTGTTGCTCCTGCTGAGGCAGATGCAGCCGACCCATTTCCTAATAAAGAGTGCCACGAATAATTAGTTGCTGTGTCTGTGTTGAGTTGTACCTGTAAATCACTAATACCGCTGGCTCTGTCTGTTTCTGCGGAAAGGCGAATCTGTAAATGCTTATAGGTGCTAGGAATTGAGGTAAACGAAATGCTTGACTGCCCACCGCTTGGGACTGTGACTGTAGCAATAGACTCGTAAGAGTTAGGAGTAAGTACAGTTCCGCTTACTCCACTAGAGGCTGTTGAATCTCCGTTAGCGTTTACTGCTTTTATGTAATAGGTAGCAGTACCAACCGATAGCCCGCTTAATGACAACGGGCTTGATGTCTGAGATGGAGATAGCGCTGTGTAGGTTGAATTATCTGTTGAAACTTTGTAGTTAGTAATAGATGAACCACCAGTGGCACCAGCAGTAAAAGATAGAGTGCCAGATGTACCAGTACCACCATCAGTAAATGTACCGATAGTTGGAGCCTGTGGGACTGTACTTGGTGTTACAGAAGATGAAGCGCTAGAGGCTGTTGATGTGCCGTTGGCATTAGCAGCAGTGACTGTATATGTACGTGCTACAGAAATAGTTTCGCTTGCCACAGAGATAGGACTTGATGCACCAGTACCAGTATTACCAGATGAAGATGTAACTGTGTAACCAGTGATAGATGAACCACCAGTAGCACCTGCAGTAAATGGCACAGAGATTGATGCTGTTGCGCCATAAGCCTGACCAGTTGCATTTGTTGGTGTACCTACTGTTGGTGCTTGTGGAACTGTTGTTGCTGTAATAGAAGAAGATGTTGTAGAGGCCGAACTTCCATTAACACTGTTGGTTGCAGATACTGATACTGTGTAAGAAGTGGCGCTTGAAAGACCCGTAATGGTTACAGGGCTAGATGTAGCTACAGTTGTAGAGGTTGTCGGAGTAGTCGTAATTGAATACGAAGTCGGACGACCACCAGTAGGGTTACCAATAGTAACTGTAGCTGCGCCATTATTGTAGGCACGTGAAGTACCAACATTGGCTGCAGTTACAACTGGGGCGTCAACGACATCAGGGATAGCCGCTGGGAGGTTACTGACGCCACGTGCCTTACTGTCTGGCATTAGTTACTCCTTGTAGGTTAAAACGTTTGGGGCAGGATTATTCAGTTGGCGCTACAGGCTTTGGTTCGCTTTCAAGACCTTTACCGTTAGGAGCGTAAGGTTTATCTTCTTGCATAGATTCAACTGCAAGAACTGCCCACGCTTCTGCTTCTTCTTTAGTATCGAACTTGTCGCCATTTGGGTAATCAGGTTGAAACCAAAAAGGTACATCATCTTCATCTTTAAAGACTCTTACTGCATTATTATTATCTACCGTATATCTAAATGACATTTATTATCCTTTATCCTAGTGTTGAAGTTCCGCCGTATGCACCAAATGATGCATTGCTACCTGAAATAATATATCCTTGTCCAACGATTCCAAGTCCTGGATAATAAACCCATGAACTAGGATTTGAAACTGATTGATTTCTAGCAGTCCAAGTAATTGCGTCAGTTGATGTGTAAATTGTAGAACCACCACTTGCTGGAATCCAATAATAGGTTCCATCCCAAATTATGTTTGCTTTCATTGCTTCTGGGAATGTACGAGAAGTCCAAGTAAGACCATCTGTAGATGTTGCATATGTAGAACCACCACCGAATGTCACAACATGTTTTTCGCCGTAGCATCCACCATTCCAGTTGCTTGCTGCGGGTAAAGTTGTTCGACCAGTCCAAGTAACTCCGTCAGGAGATGTTGCGTAGGCTGTTGATGAACCCGCTACGCAAATATGAAGCCCGTTTCCATACCAGCCCATGTACCAATTTTGATTATAGGGAAGGGTTCTAGCAGTCCAAGTAATTCCGTCAGGCGATGTATTGCATACTGTACTTGGACCCCATGCTTGCGCTACAAATAATCCACCGCCGAAATAAACGCCCCAGTAATTTGCAGAACTTGCCATTGTTCGTAATGTCCAAGTTATTGCATCAGGACTTGAATAAGCATCACTTGTGGGTAAGTATCCGCAAATAACAAACTTACTACTCCCGTATGCAGTTCCCGACCAATTTGCGCTTCCGACTGCGCCTCCGTTATTCCATGTGCGACCATCTGTGGTGTAGTTGGTTTGTGAACCTTCTAAACGACCACAAGCCACAATTCCATTTCCATAAGCAAGACCATAAGAACCAGTATTCATTGCTCCGTTGCTATTCGTTAATGTAAATCTAGAAGCAGAAAAATTGGAAATATTAGTAACGGTAATGCTGGTCTGGTCTGTAATTAAAACTAACGCGACAGGCGTAGTTGAGTAAGCGGAAACTGTTGCAGTGTAATTATTAGGTGATGTTGTAAATGTAGTTCCCGCTGTTGCGTAGCAAAGGTATGTACCTGCTTTTATGGTTTTAGTAACTGTTTTAGTAGCAGCAGCAGCAATAGTACCGTCAACAATTACTTGGTTCATACCAACAGGAAGTTGGGAAGATGCATTTCCAAAGCTTGAATATTTAATGGCCATGATTAACCCATTCTCCATCCGTAAGTAGAACCAGTATAAACAAAGACTGCAGCGACGCCGTTTACGTCAAGGGTTGCATCTTGTACTGACCCGTTTATTTTAAGGCTATTTGAAGCTACTGTAATGTTATTTGTTGCAGCAGTATTTGTGGAATCCAAGACCTGGATTTCATCGCCTACTGCTGGGGATGCTGGAAGAGTCAGTGTGCGAGCAGCAGAGGTGTCCACCAGGTAGCGGTAGTACGCAACCAGTGTCTGGCTACTGCTGATTGCCGAGTTGGTGATGAGTTTCGTAGCGGCATCGGCTACGTTTCTGGCTTTGGTCATTTACTGTCCTTCTTCTAGACTACAGCCTATTATGGCTTACTTATACTCTTTTGGGGCCCAAAACACATTTTTTTTTAAAACCTTTTAAAAGGTACGTTTTGGGTTATAGGGCTTTTATCCAATAGTACCCCTAAAACTTAATCCAACAAGTTTTTACAAATTTCATTTAAGGCTTGGTCAACTAATCTAGTATTTTTAGCGTGGCTGTATCTTTGTGACAAAGATTTAAAAGAACCATATAAACCTGGAGATTGAACTGATTCTTTCATTAATGAAGAAACAAAAGGAGTATTTATAAATTGTTTTAATATAATTTTTTTTTCTGTAAAGAACTCAACATAAAAAAGTGGTTGACCCTCTTTAAATTCAAGTTTTTTTGTGGTTAATGGGACATGATAATCTAAATTAAAAGGACGAAACCAATTTCCAATGTTAAATTCACCTACTGAAAGAATTGTTCCTGGCGCTGGAGTAACAGGGGGAAAATATGGAGCAGTAAATCTTGCTACTAACGGTTCATCTGCTAAAAATTGCCAACCAAGATTATAGCTAAGATTTAAATACCCATCCAATGAAGGAGGTCTAAAAACTCTTAGCAAAGATAGGGGATTATCTGGAGTAGGAAAAGGCTCACCAATTCCCTTATTAAATTGATTTTTAGGAAGTGAGTAAAAAAGTTCTAAAAAATCTTTTGATAAATTTAAAGAGTCATCAATAGCAGAAGGAACAAAATAAATTTTATCTAAAACATCTTTTGATGCAGGGCATCCATGCATACTTCTAGAATCAGAGTTTAAATGACGTAAGGAACGTATGTTTGATGCTAAGGATTTAGGGGATGCATAGAGCATAGTAGATGATTGTTCAGCGTTATTGTAATTTGCTGGTGACCAATATACGGTTATTGTATCTGTGTTTAACATACTCTCTCCTTTTATTTAAAATGTTTCTTTTTCCATGTATTTTTAACATAATGGTTTACTAACGTTGAACCAAAAGTTGCATCATGTATATCATTTATCTCTCCATCCAATAAATGCACAAACTCACTATCCCAATCATCACGTTTAAAAGGAATTACTTGAACTACAGGTGTTCCCTTTTCAATTATTCCATTAAAACCGTTTTGTATTCTTAGTGGTGGCAATAATTGATGTATATCGCCATCCGTATCAATTATTGCAGAAACAGCATTCATACCAGTATTTAAGTATCCATTTGGTTGAATAACAAGTGTTGAATACCCTGGAGGAGTAACAACGTTCCATTTGTTCATGTATTTAAATACTTTTTCAGAATAACCCACGGGAGCAGGTACTGGAACTCGACCATGTTCAGTAAAAACATCTCTATTAGTTCTCCAAAATATTTGAGGGTCTTCAACTTCCTTTGTTCTAACAAATACATCTGACCACAAAGGGATAATATATCCGCTTAATAAACTATCAAGCATTGGGGTACATTTTTTTGGAGTTGCATTTGTTGTACGGGTTGGTCCTAAATCAAATTTTCCCTCAAGATTATTTTTACTAACCCCATATGCTGGCATACTTTTCCACCACTCAGGAATTGATTCTTTTGCTGGATAAGGTTTTGCAACATTTTTGTATGTAAATGCATCTTCTGCAACAAATTTTATTAAAGGCATAAACACATACTATATTAACAATTTATTTTTATCTAATTACGTTATTTAACGTAAAAACATTATAAAAATTCCACAATTTCCCAGCGACAAGGGCCTGTAGTCACTAAGGTTGTTGAAGTTGAAAGGTATGCACCATATTTGGTTGTTGTAAAACCCGTACTAAAATTAACACTACTATCTACACCCACACTTCCAGTGTATGGGCCACCAGCCACACTTGCACTAACACTTGAGTCTCCGCTGCTTGCAATTGGAAAAGTATTAACAAAAGATTTATTTGTATCCACAGCAGTAATAGTTACGCTTGTAGCGTTGTTGGAAACCCCTCTTTGAATTGACTTTAACAAACTTCCACCAGCGGTAGGATAAGTATTTACAGGTGACATTATAAAAACTCCACAATTTCCCAGCGACAAGGGCCTGTAGTCACTAAGGTTGTTGAAGTTGAAAGGTATGCACCATACTCAGTTGTTGTAAAACTTGTACCAAAATTTACACTGCTGGATACGCCTATACTTGCAGTGTATGGGCCACCAGTCATATTTGCACTAACACTTGAGTCTCCGCTGCTTGCAATTGGAAAAGTATTAACAAAAGATTTAGTTGTATCCACAGCATTAATAGTTACGCTTGTAGCGTTGTTGGAAACCCCTCTTTGAATTGACTTTATTGGAGAAGAAGAATTTGCGGGGTACGTTGTAATGGAAGACTGAGCCATTACTTACCTGTTTCTTCAATTGGAGCACTAAAACTTGAACCATTGTATGTCCACCCAATTTCAACTTCTTTTGTAGCAACCACTTCATCATTGTTTTTTTCAGAAATAAAATAACTTTCTCTTAAAAATACAACAACATCATTAGTAATAGAAGCAAAAATGTATGGTTGAATTTCTGTAAAAGAACCATTTTCGTATTTATAATTTAAATAAACATCGGAATTTTTTTTAACTTCAATGGCGTCTAAAATTTCACCATGAGTTTCTAAAGTTCCACAGACTATGCCGTCTTTTAAACGAATGTAATATCTTGACATTATAAAAACTCCACAATTTCCCAGCGACAAGGGCCTGTAGTCACTAAGGTTGTTGAACCCGTTAAGTAAGCGCCATATGACGCAACCGCAAAAGTAGAACCCGTATTTAAAAGGTAGCTTAAAGAAATGCTTCCTTCGTACGGTCCTCCTGCAACATAAGAAGACATTGAAGGTGAACTACTGGCAGCAGTTGAAAATGAACGAACAAAAGATTTGTTTGTATCAACAGCAGTAATTGTTACAGTTTCTGCTGTTGAGGAAACCCCTCTTTGAACTGCTTTTAAACCACCCGCACCTGCTGCTGGAAGCAATGCAATGCCCATTACGATATTTCCACTCCGCTGATGTGAAAACTAATAGTTGTTGCAGAAGCAAAACCAGCAATAATCTTAGTTGTAGCAAGAACTTGTTTTAAATCCACAGAGATAGTGGTGTTTGCTGCAATTGCAACTGTCTTAAACAAGTCAACCCCATCAAGAGTGACAGTAAAAGTTCCAGCAGTTCCTGCAGAGTTTACTACTACAATGTTGGTAACAACAGTGGTAGTCGATGATGGAACTGTGTATAGTGTTGCGCTTGATGTTGCTGCTGCTGTACGAGCCAGCGTCTTTGATGTTACAGCCATTGTTTACTGTATCCTTTTCCTAGATTGCGTCCATGAGTTTAAGAATTAAATTATCATCGCCCCAACGGACACCTGATGTTTGAGAAGAGTCAGCCAACAAAGACTGACCATTAGCGCCAACGCCAACTCTTGTAATAACGTTATCGCCAGTACCAACTAAAATATCGCCCTTAGCATCAACCAATGTTTGGTCTACAGCGTTAGTAATAGTAAAGGGCGAAAATGTAAGGACTTCAACAATGTCATTTGCAGCCAGTGCTGTAAGAGATGTAATACTAGTTCCAGAAGATGCTGTGTAGTCAGAACCACGAACAAGCATGACACCATTGAGGTAGACCTGCTCCATACCAACTGTATAGGCAAGAACAGCACCGTTAGCGTCAACACCAGAAACAGAGGTCTCTGAACCAGCAGCAACAAATCTATAGCGAGTAAGTGTTGCTACCGACGAGGATGCTGTTGAGATTGACATTAAGCTATCTCGCTTCCAAACAAAGTAAATGACATTGTAGCTGCTGATGCAAAAACAGTGACGATATCTGTTGCTGCAAGCGTAATTCCAAGAGTAAGAGCTGTGCTATCGGAAGCTGCAACTGTTGCACCATAGACAACGTAGTGTTGAGCGGCGATAGTGGCACCAGCGGGACGAACCGCAATTCTGTAAGTACCAGCAGATGATGCTTGATTACATACTACGATGGTAGAGACCACGGTAGAAGTTGATGCTGGCACTGTGTAGAGGTTAGTATTGGTGGTGGCTGTAAGAGTTGCGGAGCCGTTACCAGTGCTACCAGATGACCCTGTTTGCGCCAAGACTTTATAAGTTGTTGCCAAAATGGACTCCTTCGAAGGGGGTGTTTAAATTATGACCTACTATAGGCTTTTTGTGTGGGTAAAACATTCTTTGTTTCTTAAGGCTAGAGATGGGTTTACCCATATTTGGTCTTCCATTTTATCGCCCCATTCGTGAGAAGTATCAACCAACACAAACCCTTTAGAGCGCATAAATTCAGCAACTTTATCCCCAGTCACATGGTCTGGGTGTAGCTGTATGCTCTCTGTTTCTACGTGAAATAACCGTACATCATTTAACCTGTCACCAAAGCCTTGAAGCACTTGCCAGCTGTAGCCCTCAGTATCTACTTTGACCACATCAATAATTCCAAGGTCTTCTGTCTTTATGAGAAGAGTATCTGCACGACTTGTAGAGACAGTAATATCTTTTGTTATTCCTTCATAATAAGAAGATGGTGGGTCTATAGAAGTATCTTTATTAAAGATAGATGAGGTGCCCAAAATTTCTATCTGGTCAGAGGTAACTTGTGTAAAGGTAGTTTGACCGTCTTTATCAGTAATGGCACACTCATAAAGGTACATCCATGGATACTTGTTTTTTACCATCTCAACGCATTTAGGGTTAGCATCTACGGCAATAACTTTAGTTCCTTGAAGTTCTTTATATAGGTAGAAGGCGTCATTACCATCTCGTGTTCCTATATCCATAATAAGAGGGGCTTTGGCGCCAAAATATTTACGATAGTTAATAATAACTGGCTCTAAGATATCAATATCTTCGGGAGTGTCATCAATGGTATTAAGGTTGGTGTGAATAGCAGAACGGTATCCTTGGGCAATATCTTCTGTGAGAAGTTTTTTAAATTCATTGATGGCTTCATCTTTACGCCCCACCCACCAACCACTAACACCTTTTTGAAAACGCAACCCATATTCTCCTGGGTAATCAACCAATACAGGAAGCGGTCCACTTTTTAAATGCCCAAAAGACAACCCTACTTCTGCCATGCTATAGGACTCTTGCCATTTTTGATTGCGCTCATACCAACGAGAAAGAAGAAACCATGCCTCTGGTCGTGATGGGATATAGGCAATAGCTTTAAGGTAAAGATTAACAACAGTTGCTTCTCTATTCTTTTGGCTACTAAAACAGTGTGCTGATTTAAGTAGTGAGGCATACACATACTCAGGGTGCGAATAATAGCCATACTCAGCTGTGCGCAGATAGAAAGATATAGCTGAAGCTGTCTGACCAATATTTTCGTACTCAACAGCAATATTAAGGCTAAGAATTGGGCTAAATGGGTCGTTAGATAGGGATGTGATTAAGCTATTAATACGGTTATACATGAAGTGCCTCTGCAATCATTTCATCTACAACATCTGCGGGCACCTCTAACATAAAAGCTGCATTGTCAGAGTATCCAAAACTAATAAGTAAATTGTTGTTATATACAGCAGCTCCAGCGCAAAATTCAATCTGCCCATCTAAAAATGACCAAGAATTTGGTGACAATCCTACAAGTTTAAAGTCTTTATCCCATACGCATAAACGATGGCGGTAAGTACCGTTTTTTTGCCCTAAATAATTTTTAAAAAGCACTACTTCATGAGTAATAGCAATGTAGTGCTCACCCCAACAAATTACTTGAGAACCTCCGCGTTGGTCAGCGTTGGCTATTACACCCTGTTCAACGGATACTTGAGTACTATTTGGTTTATCTGGGTCAGCTAGCACTACTTCTGTGGGTACTGTCCACTTAACATACTGAAATTCCCTATCAAGAATAGGCATCCAATTTTTTTCACAATATGAGGCTTCATCAATAGGGGCTGGAATACGTGTGCGCTTTACCTCTTTGGCAGTCCATTTCTTCTTATCAATTTTTAGCTCTGATAATTCCATACGGCCTTGACCGTTGGTAGTGGTATCTCTACGTACACCCGTGCCATAGTATTTTCCACCCCACTTTACAAGGCGAGCATCTTCTAAACCTACAAATGTCCATATGGGTTCTACGTCTAATTTTGACGTTTCTATAGGGCAAAAATTAATTATGTTGTAATCTTTATCTAAACGCAAAAGATAATTATCCGTAACAAGGCGCTGGTCTTTTTCTGGGTGTAGATAAGATAACGGGCCCCAAATACTGGGAAAGCGTTGGTTATTCTCAGAGTGATATAAGGTGTAATTTATATGGCGAAGAATGCAAAGCAAATCCCCATCATCATCTAAAAAAACAGAGGGGTTCATCAACCCAGTACCGTTAGTTACCTCAGCGGGAATAATAAGGGGGCGTAATTTTCCGCCTTTTTGTACCGATTGTTGGACCAAATTCATAACCGAAGTGTAGCGTTACTTATGCACCAATCAACATGAACTCGCTAAAAGCCGCTCCAGCTGCTGGAGTAGACCATTGAACGCCTGTACCTGTAGAAACAAGTACTTGACCGCTTGTGCCTGCAGAGCTAGCTGCTGTAAGAGTTCCGCTTAGTGTGAGGTTAGAGATAGTAGGCCCAGTACCAAGTACATTAGAACCTGTACCCGTAAGAGTATTAAACCCGACAAATTCATAGTCCCAAGAAGTAGCATCTGTTCCAGAGGCAGAGACAGAGGTAATCTTGATACTTGTTCCAGGAATAACAGTGGTAATCAAGTTAGCTCCAGATGAGTTAACTGTTACGTTACCTGTGCTGTTATTTTCAATAATGTAACGAGTACCGACTGTCATTGTACTAGCAACTGGCATCACTACTGTTTGGGTAGTTGTTCCAGTAAATAATTGCTGGTTAGTGCTTGAATTGGTAAGGGTTGTAGTACCAGCCGCAGTTGCAGTGGTTGAATAACCTAACTTAAAGTTATCAATAGTTGGCAAAGACAGGGTTGGGGCAGTTCCAAAGACTAACGCACCAGTTCCAGTTTCATCTGTGAGCGCTGTTGCTAAGTTTGCAGATGATGGAGTTGTTAAGAATCCTTGAACACCTGTACCTAAACTAAATGCAAAACCACCTTGAATACCTTGAGTTCCCTGTGTACCCGTAGTTCCCTGTGTACCAGTAGTTCCTGTGGTTCCCTGTGTACCGATAGAACCTTGAATACCTTGTGCGCCTGTTGTACCAGTTGTGCCTTGGCTACCAGTCGTACCAGTTGTTCCTTGAGTACCAGTAGAACCTTGAGCACCAGTGTTACCAGTTGTGCCTTGAGAGCCAGTAGAGCCCGTAGCTCCTTGTGTACCAAGGGTGCCTTGAATGCCTTGCAAACCAGTTGTTCCTTGAGAACCCGTAGTTCCTTGTGAACCTGTAGTTCCCTGAATACCTACGGCGCCGTCTAAGTTAACTGACCAAGATGCAAAAGTTCCTGTACCAACAATTCTATCGTTGGTAAATGTTAA
>Ga0136641_1001268_pt1 | contig 10669 bp, 9 predicted proteins | sample EliLak1302023Y_FD_115312 | JGI IMG/M metagenome (GOLD analysis project Ga0136641, IMG submission 115312) | Freshwater microbial communities from Elizabeth Lake, Yosemite National Park, California, USA - 13020-23Y | ecosystem: Environmental > Aquatic > Freshwater > Lake ... | reverse complement strand
TGACTATGTGGTGGCTAGAATCACAAAGAAATTACCACCTTGGTTGATCAATGATCGACTGGAATTCGCCGGTTAACTGCCGGATTTAGGTTTATATGGTGGTACTGCCATCGCACTTCGTTGTGGTCATAGGCAATCGATTGATTTTGACTTTTTTTCAGATGAACCCTTGAACAAAGAGTCCTTGCTTGCTTCAATGCCCCTCTTAGAAAAAGCCACCGTCATCCAAGATCAAGGCCATGCATTCACTTTGCTGGTCAACTATGTTGACGGCGTGGACGCCAACGTCAAAGTCTCATTTTTCGGCGCCTTGAAGATGGGCCGAGTAGGCGCACCTGAGATGACCGAAGACCATGTCATTCAAGTGGCTTCACTTGATGACTTGATGGCAACAAAACTTAAAGTCATTTTGCAACCTGCTGAGGCCAAAGACTACAGTGATATTGATGCGGTGATCGAAAATGGCATCAGTCTCTCAAAAGGCTTATCAAGCGCCAGATTGATATTTGGCAACAATTTTCAACCCAGCGAGAGTCTAAAGGCGCTGAGATACTTCAAGGATGGCGACCTCCATTCGTTGTCGAAAGCTACAAAAGATCGCCTTGTCCGTGCAGTGAGCGCCGTTAAAGATTTACCTCAAGTGGCACTTCTTTCACCCAAGCTCCACACCACGACGCTGTAAAACAGGTGACTTGATCGACGCTTTCCCTTGGATGGCCCATTGATCCGACTGCACCAATGGGTGAGCGAGTCAAACTGCCTGCTCTGCATTTGCTGATGAACATCCAATCTATTTTCTAGGCGCCACCCTTTGAGTTGCCAGCAATGCCAAATTCTCTTTGACTGCTTCACGAACCATCTCATGCAAGTCACTGGTCGATGGGTCATCGATGTTGGTGATGAGTGCCTCTCGCATGCGCGGCTCCCAAAACTTTTTGAGATGCACAGCAATGTCTTGCTTGGCTACTTTGCGATCAGGCATGCTTTGGAAAAAATCTCCAATGCGGTTGGCCATTTTGACTAAATTACCTGTGTCCATTTTTCCTATCCCATGTCATCCAGTTCAGAGAACGCTTTGGCAAAAGCGTTCAGGGAAACTGTACACCACCATCTTTTCATCACGAACATACCCCGCTAGGGCCAGGTTGTTTTCTTTTGCAACCTCTATAGCAAAGCAAGTCGGTGCAGAAACCGCTGCTAGCAAGCCCGCACCAAAGACCACGGCCTTTTGGACCATTTCAAAGCTTGCGCGACTGGTGATGCAAAAAAACCCAGAGGCAGAATTCACCTTGTGGCGTACCAAGTGACCAATCAATTTGTCCAGCGCATTGTGGCGCCCAATGTCCTCTCTGACCTGCAAAATTCCACCCGTCAGATCGACCCAAGCCGCAGCATGCGTTGAACCGGTTAACTTTTGCACATGCTGCCAATTGCGCAAGTCTTTTTCCGCTTTGATGACCGCCTGTGCGCTCACCCGCACAGGACCCACAGGCAGCAAATTTCTGCGCACCTGAGAGAGGCTGTCTGTCCCACAAAGTCCGCACCCCGTTCTTCCTGCAAGGGTTCTGCGGCGCTCTTTCAGTCGCCATTCACACGCTGAGGAAACTTCCAAATGCAACTCCATGCCCGCCTCAACCGTTCGCGTCTCGACACCGTAAAGCTCTTGGGTACCTTCAAGCAAACCCTCGGTCAAAGCAAACCCAAGTGCAAAATCTTCCAAATCTGCAGGACTGGCCATCATGACCGCATGCGAAATGCCGTTGAAGATCATTGCCACAGGGACCTCTTGTGCAATGAAATCTTGACTCAATTGGGTACGCTCAGATGTGAAACTCGTGACCACAAGTTGGCTGACACCAGTTGGAAGTACCTCAAGAGAGTTGTTGATCATTTGTTGAGGGTCTCAGCGTGTTGGACGTCGGCCTTGGGCAACAAATCGATTTGGTGCTTGCTGAATTTCACGTAGCGCTTTTGCCAATCAGAGGGCTGGCTCACGGCAACCACTTGAACGGCCGTGACCTTGTACTCAGGACAATTGGTCGCCCAATCAGAGCTATCGGTCGTGATCACATTGGCTCCAGACTCGGGGAAATGAAAGGTCGTAAAGACCACGCCAGGCTGCATGCGCTCGCTGATCTCTGCTCGCAAGACCGTTCTTCCTGCTCGGCTCTCCATGCCAACCCAGTCCATGTGCTTGATGCCCCGCTCGGTGGCGTCATGGGGATGAATTTCCAAACGATCTTCGCTGTGCCAGACGTTGTTCAAGGTGCGGCGAGTTTGAGCACCCACGTTGTATTGAGACAGTATTCGCCCGGTGGTCAAGAGCAAGGGGAACTTTTGCGTCACCTTTTCATCGCTTGCGATGTACTGGGTGTTGAAGAACCTTCCCTTGCCCCGCACAAAATGGTCAATGTGCATGGTGGGTGTTCCTGCCTCCTGAGTCTCCTCGTTACAAGGCCACTGCAAGCTGCCCAAGCGTTCAATCTTCTCATAGCTGACACCGCGAAAGCTAGGGGTCAAGTCGGCAATTTCCTGCATGATTTGCTCGGGGTGATCGTAATGCATCTTGTAGCCCAGTGCATGGGCGAATTTCAAGGTCACCTCCCAATCTGCCAAGCCAGCTTTTGGAGGCATCACCTGACTTACCCGTGAAATACGGCGCTCGGCGTTGGTGAAGGTACCGTCCTTTTCTAAAAATGAGCTGCCTGGTAGGAACACGTGCGCAAATTTAGCCGTTTCATTGAGGAAGATGTCTTGGACCACAATGCACTCCATGGCAGACAAGGCAGCCTCTACGTGCTGTGTGTTGGGGTCCGATTGGACAATGTCCTCGCCTTGGCAATACAAGCCCTTGAAGCTTCCATCCAAAGCCGCTTCAAACATGTTGGGAATTCGAAGACCCGGCTCAGGACTCAGGCTCACGCCCCAAGCATCTTCAAAGAGCGTGCGAGTTGTCGTGTCCGAGATATGACGGTAACCGGGCAACTCATGGGGAAAGCTCCCCATGTCACAGCTTCCTTGCACATTGTTTTGACCACGCAAGGGACTGATGCCAACACCCTCTCGACCGACCATCCCGCAAGCCATGGCCAAATTGGCAATACCGAGAACCATGGTGGAACCTTGGGCATGCTCAGTGACGCCTAGACCATAGTAAATGGCTGAATTGGGACCACTTGCATACAAACGAGCCGCCGCACGAACTTCTCCCGCTGGCACGCCAGTGATCGCTTCAAACGCTTCGGGGGAGTTTTCAGCCTTGGAGACAAACTCGCTCCAGTCCTTGAAACTTTGGTCTTCGCAACGCTCTTTGACATAGGCGTCTGCGACCAAACCTTCGGTCACCACGACATGCGCCAAAGCGGTGATGATCGCGACATTCGTACCAGGTTTCAGCGCAAGGTGATGGTCAGCCTTCACGTGAACGGAGTTCACCAAATCTATTTTACGTGGGTCAATCACAATCAATCGAGCGCCCTTGCGAAGGCGTCGTTTCATGCGAGAGGCAAAGACGGGGTGTGCGTCCGTGGGGTTGGCGCCGATCACCATGATCACATCTGCATGTTGAACGGACTTGAAAGTTTGTGTCCCTGCAGAGGTGCCCATGGTTTGACCTAAACCATAACCCGTCGGTGAATGACAAACACGGGCACAGGTGTCGACGTTGTTGTTTCCAAAAGCAGCACGAACCAGTTTTTGGACCAAATAGGTTTCTTCGTTCGTGCAGCGAGACGACGTGATGCCACCGACAGAATCTTTGCCGTGCTCGACTTGGATCTTCTTGATACGAGCCGCTGCATAGCTGAGCGCCTCCTCCCAGCCCACGACCTTCCACGGATCGCTGATCTTGTCACGGATCATCGGTGTGGTGATTCGGTCTTGATGGGTCGCATAGCCCCATGCAAATCGCCCTTTGATACAAGAATGTCCCTCATTGGCCTTGCCCTCTTTCCAAGGCACCATTCGAACAACGGTGTTGCCCTTCATTTCGGCTTTGAAGCCGCAACCTACCCCACAGTAGGCGCAGGTTGTGATGATGCTGTGCTCGGGTTGGCCCAGCTCGATGATCGACTTTTCTTGCAAAGTGGCCGTCGGACAAGCTTCAACACAAGCACCACAAGAAACACAGTCGCTCTCCATGAAGCTTTGGTCTTGACCGGCAGACACTCGACTTTCAAAGCCACGCCCTGAAATCGTCAGCGCAAAGGTGCCTTGGGTTTCTTCACAGGCCCTGACGCAGCGGTTGCAAACGATGCACTTGCTGGGATCGTAGGTGAAATAGGGATTGGACTCGTCCTTTTCTAGGTCACAGTGATGAGCGCCCGCTTGGGCTCCCACGCCGTAACGAACATTTCGCAATCCAACCACACCCGCTTGGGTTTGTAGTTCACAGTTGCCATTGGCACTGCAAGTCAAACAATCCAAGGGATGGTCACTGATGTACAGCTCCATCACACCTTTACGCAACTCTTGCAAACGCGCTGTTTGCGTGTGAACCACCATACCCGCCTCAGCGGGTGTTGTGCATGAGGCAGGCGTGCCTTTTCGGCCGTCAATCTCCACCAAACAAAGACGACATGAACCAAAAGGCTCCAAACTATCGGTGGCACACAGCTTGGGCACTTGAATTCCTGCATCGACTGCTGCACGCATCAAAGACGTTCCCTGAGGGACTGAAACGGGGTAACCGTCGATCGTCAAGTCGACCCATTCCAAGGACTCTCTAGCTGGGGTCCCGTGATCAATGTCTTGTTTGAATGGATTTAACATCTCGCCTCCTTAAGATTTCTCATGTTCAAGAGTTTGGATACCAAAGTCCTGAGGATAGTGATTGAGCGCTGACAACACCGGGTAGGGTGTCATGCCACCCATGGCACACAAACTGCCGCTGAGCATGGTGCTGCACAAGTCGCGCAACAAAATCACTTGTTGCTCCTGGTTCTGGTTCGAGGTGATGCGATCAATCACCTCGACTCCGCGGGTTGAACCAATTCGACAGGGTGTGCATTTACCGCAACTCTCTAGCGCACAGAACTCCATGGCATAACGCGCCAATTGAGACATGTCTGCAGTGTCATCGTGAACCACAAGGCCACCATGTCCAACGACCCCTCCAATTGCGGTATAAGTCTCATAATCCAGGGGCAAGTCCCATTGCGATTCAGGCACATAGGCACCGAGTGGCCCACCCACTTGAACCGCTTTGATCGGGCGACCGCTTCGACTGCCGCCACCAAAATCGAACAACAGCTCACGCAAGGTAACGCCAAAGGCTTTTTCAACCAGCCCGCCCTGTTTGATGTTTCCAGCGATTTGAAAAGGCAAGGTGCCGTGGGAGCGGCCCACACCAAAGTCACGGTAGAAAGGGGCTCCCTTGGCCAAGATCAAGGGGACTGAAGCAAGCGTGATGACATTGTTAATGACGGTGGGAAGGCCAAACAAACCCTCCACCGCAGGCAAAGGTGGTTTGGCACGCACAATGCCGCGTTTGCCCTCAAGGCTCTCAAGTAGGGCTGTTTCTTCGCCGCAAACGTAGGACCCAGCGGCTTTTCTCACGGTCAACGTGAACGCATGGCTCGTCCCACAAATGCTTGGACCTAAGTACCCAGCCTTGCTAGCAAGTTGGATGGCCTCGTTCATCACAGCAACAGCTCGTGGATACTCAGAACGGATGTAAATATAGCCTTCATCAGCACCGACGGCGAGGCCCGCGATGACCATTCCTTCAATCAACATGAAGGGGTCGCCTTCCATTGTCATGCGATCTGAAAACGTACCCGAGTCCCCCTCATCTGCGTTGCAGACGATGTACTTTGAGTGACCCGGTGCATTCAAAACGGTGCGCCATTTGATGCCAGCTGGAAACGCTGCACCTCCGCGACCACGCAAGCCAGCGTCAGTGACCTCTTGAACAATCCCCGCACCCTCCATGGACAAGGCGCGCTGTAAACCTGCCCAACCTGAGTGAGCTTCGTAATCCACCAAGGACAAGGGATCGGTGACCCCCATTCGGGCAAAAGTCAGTCGTTCTTGCTTTGCAAGATAAGGTATTTTTTCGGTGATACCATGACAAAGTGGATGCGCCTCACCCTTGAGCATACCGGCGTCCAAGAGAGATGAGACATCTTCTTTTTCAACGGGCCCGTAAGCAACTCGCCCAAGAGATGTTTCCACCTCAAGCAGTGTTTCCAACCAAAACAAACCACGAGAGCTGTTTCGAACGATCTGAACGTCCAAGCCACGTGACTTGGATTGCTTTTCTAATTCTGCAGCCACCTCATCTGCACCCACGGCCAATGCAGCGCTGTCACGGGGCACAAAAACCTTGATGGCACTCATGGGCTCGCCTCCAACTGTTTCAAGATGTCCTTTAACTTTTGGGCAGATACACGGGCATACAATCGGTCATCGACCTGGATAGCAGGAGAAGACGCGCAAAGGCCTAAGCAGTAAGCAGCCTCCAAAGTGACCGCGCCGTTTGCACTTGTGGCATTGGACTTGCACCCCAAGATGTTTTCTGCAAGCGTCATCAATTGCGCTGACCCGCAGGCTTGACAAGCCTCAGCGCGACACACTTGCAAGGTGTGTTTCCCTGCTGGCTGTGTTTTGAAGAAGTGATAGTAGGTGATGACGCCATGCACTTCAGCTCTTGACAAGTTCAAGCCCTCAGCGATGGCTCTCACCGATTCAGGAGGGATGTGGCCCATGTGGTCCTGAATCGCATGCAAGAGGGGCAACAAAGCCCCTTTCATGCTCCGGTGAGACTCAATCAAGTCATGGATTAAAACATGCTGATCAGATGTGACGTTCATGATGGATGCGCGAAAGCTAAGTTTGAGGACGGGGAAAAAACCTAAGGGTCAAGGGGTCGCATTTGGCCAGCCCTCACCCCTTGGCACACTTAGTTGAAGAACTTACCAACGCTTAGGCCCGTGCGGTAGACGCCCCAGGCCAAAGGAACTCCCACAGCAGCCCAGGCGAGCCATACCCACTGAACTTGGTTTTGTTGAAAGGTCTTGTCGTTGCTACTGAGCTCAGAGGCGGCAGCACGCTCATGGGCGAGTTTTTTCTCTTGCGCCAACTCTGCGTCCGTCATGAAGTACTTGCGATCCACGGGCTGAACCAACAAGTTACAGATCAAGCCAATGACCAACATCCCGACCAAAATGTACATGGTCTGGTTGTAGACCTGCTCACGTGGAATGCCCAAGCTCAGTTGATAGTCACGCATGTAGTTCACCACCACCGGCCCCAAGATCCCGGCAGTCGCCCACGCTGTCAACAAGCGACCGTGGATCGCGCCAACCATTTGCGTACCAAACAAGTCGGCCAAGTAAGCGGGTACCGTCGCAAAGCCACCGCCGTACATGCTTAAAATAATACAAAAAGCCGATACAAACAAGAGCTTGTTACCAGAACCTGCACTCGCAGGAATGCTTGCATACAACAGTCCTCCCAGTACAAAAAAGACGATATACGTCATCTTGCGCCCGAGTTTGTCTGAAAAACTGGCCCACACAAAACGCCCACCAATGTTGAACAAACTAAGCAGTGCAGTAAATCCCGCTGCCACGCCAGCAATGGCCGTCAACTGCGCTTTTTCGAGTTCGCCAAATTTTACGTCGATGCCTATCAAAGCACCGCCAAACACCTCTTGAAGCATGGGACTGGCCATGCCAATCACACCTATGCCAGCCGACACGTTCATGCACAGCACCATCCACACCAACCAGAACTGAGGAATGCCCCATACTTTGCTGACATGCACGTGTCCTTGGGTGATCATGGCGTTGGCGCCTTGAGCCAAAGGAGGGGTCCAATTGTTGGGCTTCCAGCCCGTGGCTGGCACACGGTAGGACAAGGCGCCACCCATCATGAAAACAAAATAGGCAACAGCCATCGCGATGAAAGTTTGAGTCACGCCCACATCGGTGTCGTTCGCAAATGTCTTCATCAATTCAGCGGCCAAGGGCGAGCCAATCATCGCCCCACCACCAAAACCCATGATGGCCATGCCCGTGGCCATGCCACGACGGTCTGGAAACCACTTGATCAAGGTGCTCACAGGCGAGATGTAGCCAAGCCCAAGCCCGATGCCTCCTATCACTCCAGAGCCCAACAACATCAGCCAAAACTGATGCAGGTGCACACCCAGTGCGGAGATCAACATGCCACCACACCAACAAAAGGCACTGACCACACCGGCCTTTCTAGGGCCAACACGCTCAAGCCACCCGCCCCACAAAGCAGCAGAGGAGCCCAGCAACACGAAGAAAAGTGTGTACATCCAGCCTAAGGTTGAGATCTTCCAATCGCAGTGGGTCACGAACAGCTCTTGGAAGAAACCAATCTCAGGGCCGCATTTGATGGCCTCTTTGATGCCCAAAGCTTTAGATAGAGGCAACCAAAAAACAGAAAATCCATAAGCCATGCCAATGCACAAGTGAATGGCCAAGGCGGCGGGCGGCACCAGCCAGCGGTTGAATCCAGGATTGGCGATGATTCTTTGCTTTGATAAAAAGCTTGCCTGATCATGCGTCTCAGCGTGATCTCCATGAGCGTCTAGGGTCATGTCGTCTCCTTTTTAGTTTTAGGTATTGATTCCAGAAAATCAATATATATATAGGCTTGAAATGCACATCTATATTATAGGAAAAACGGTTTAGCATCAAACCAGCAGACGAAATAGCTAGATACAAACCCTTATAAAAGTTTGAATTGAATCAGAAAATATCAATTTTTTAATTAATTAAAACTTCAACGCGTCTCTCAACGCTTCAAGACGAGCATGAATTTGAGGAGCGATCAACTGTCCGTAGTGCTTCATCTCTTGAATTTCAACGTCCTTCATGGGATACAAAATACTTTGGTGAAATTGCGGCAGTCCTTGAACACGGGTCCACCAATTTTTGATGTGAGGCTTGTCCTCCAACCACAAATTCAACAGGTCTAAGAAATACAGACGAGCGACATAAGGGATCAAGTTCACATCCGCCAAGGTCAACTCCTGCCCCAATATCCAAGCTTGATCATGTCTCAAAGCGGACTCTAGCAAAACAAAGGCCCTGTCATAGGCCTGAATGGCGTAGCCAACAAAGGGGGACTCCACGCCTTTCTCAAAGGTGGATTGAAAACGGTCGTACCTCTTTTGATCCCCTACATTTCTGAGCCTGACCTCTCTTTCAGCAGGCGTCATGTTTTTCATCTTTTCTCTGAACATCGCAGAAAAGCTGATCTCTGAAATCCCCTCATGCAAACCTTCATCGACCAATTTACTCCAACTGCGCATTTGCGTCTTCAAGTAAGGGTCTTGGGGCTTGAGCTTTGGCGTCGGATAGATATCGTCCAAGTATTCACAAATCAGCGTCGACTCGACGACAGCGCGCTGATCGTGCACCAAGGTGGGCACAACCCCTTTGGGGTTCAATTTCAAATACTTTTCCTCGTATTGTTCGCTTTTGAAAAGGTTGACCTGCACAGATTGCCACTCCAGGTTTTTGAGACTCAAGGTCAAGCGTACTTTTTGACAGCACACTGAATTTCCAAACTCATACAAGGTCAACATAGATTTTTCAGTCAAAGTTTGAGGGGTCTACATAGAACTCTAGGCGGCATCCACCGAGCCGCCCCAAGAGGTCGCATGGGTTCAAGGCCTTGATGACTTCTTAAGAAGACAGCATCAGACATTGGTTTTTGTTCCCAAAGCCAAGAAAATAGGGTAAGCGCCATTTTTGCGCTCAGCAACATGGGCCGTTACAAACCTGATGTCCCTAAAACCAACCTCTTTGAGTTTTGAGGCAAACTCACCTCGGTCAAATCCCTGATGAAAAACTCCCTCTGTGGGCGTGGCATGAAAACCGCCGTCCTCGGTGTCCAAGTCTGCCAATGCAATATGACCACCAGGTTTGAGATGATCGGCAAATTTTTGAACCATGTTGTTGGTGTCTTCTACATGGTGCATGGCCATGGCACTCATGATCAAATCGTATTCAACGCCAATGGGATGGACCGCGATGTCTTGGCAAAGAATTTCAACCTTGCCTTGCAAGTCTGGTTTTGACATCAACTTCTCCAACATGGACTCGGAGACATCCACTGCGGTAATTTTTTTCACAAAAGGAGCCACCTGAGAACTGATCAAGCCAGTGCCCGCTCCAAAATCAATGACCGTCATCTGATCGTTCAAGGGCACATTGTCCAAAATGGCCGCTCCAATGGCTTGAGACATCTTTTTCCTCATCTCATTGGCATCCCAATCGGTCGATTTTTCTTTGAATAAATCAGTCATGTTTAGATTCCCTCTTTGAGTTTAAGATTGTTCTGATAAGGACTTTATAAGCTTTTTGTTTCACGAACCATTGAAAACTCGTTTAAATTCTCATGACAAGTAACTTGCAGTTGCTTGAACGAGCATATAAACCGATACACACAACAACAAGGCAGAAAAGCCAAGTTGCACTTGCCAAGCTTCAAGCCGATGGGACAGTTGACGCCCAAGCAGCATGCCCGTGATCATTGAAGCTACAAAACCAAGGGTCTCCGTGACTGGAAGTTGTGCACCCAACAACAAGGCATTGATCACACCTCCAGAGCCAACCAGTGTAATGACAAAGAGGGACGTTGCAACTATTCCGGGGATGGCCAAGTGCGTAAAACGCCTCATCAGGGG
>Ga0136641_1001267_pt1 | contig 10670 bp, 15 predicted proteins | sample EliLak1302023Y_FD_115312 | JGI IMG/M metagenome (GOLD analysis project Ga0136641, IMG submission 115312) | Freshwater microbial communities from Elizabeth Lake, Yosemite National Park, California, USA - 13020-23Y | ecosystem: Environmental > Aquatic > Freshwater > Lake ... | reverse complement strand
CAATACATATCGCTACTCCTATCAGTACCCACCAGACAAGTTTTGTAGTGCCCACATCATCCACCCAAAAAACATTGATATAAACACAACTGCAACCCCGCTACTTATCAGTCCAAGCAACTCAATCTCTGCTTGCTCTTTACGCCACCTAGCCTGTCTAGCCCTGCGAATCATCTCAGACCTTGCCCATTCCTGTTCACGTTCAATCTTGCCATGCATCACTAAGAACCTGCTGTACAAGTCTTTTAACTCAGGTGGCGCATAGACCATCGCCTCTCTGGTCTGCTCCATCAACTTCTCCATCTGCAACTCAATCAGCGCCCTCTCTATTGCTTTCTTGCTGGTATTTTGCGTTGGGTCGTAGTTGGTCTTGCTTGTCTCTTCTAGTTCTGCGTAGTAGTTGTTAATCTCTTGTTGTGTGTCAAACAGGACTCCAAGGTTTGCCCCAACCTCGCTGATGAGTTTAAGTTCAAGTTCCTCGTAGGACTGTTGTTTGGCTGTGGCTTTCTTTTGCGCCACAGGCTTGGGCGTTTCGGCGGTTGGTTTACTAACAAATAGACCAATGAACCAATCAAAAATTCCTTTGATTGCCTTGACATCTCCGATGACCTGCTCTGCCGTTTTCTTTGCGCCCTCAAGTTCCATGCGGCCTTCGTGCAGGAAAGCGCATCCCTGCTTGATGAAGCTAACGGCAGTCTGAGCCGCCATGAGAAGAGTGAATGGGTCCACATTTTATTGATACGAAATGTTTACGGTGCCCGCATCAAAACTGTCTGTTCCATTTACTGTTGTTATGCGAACACGCTCAATAGCGCCGCCTAAACCAACATCCCCACCACCAAAACACGCGGTAGTAGTTGTAAATTTCATACTGTGGCTAGAAACCCATACATTTGAACCCATACCAGAAATACTCATAAGTCCGCTAAATATGTTGTTAGGGCCGTTGTTTTTCATTACAAAGCCAGCCGTACTATCCGCGCCACTACTTCCACCAGCATTGTCAACGTCTATAGAAGTAGACATATATCCAGAAGTTGTAAATCCACCAGAAGTACCAATTTGAATTAACAAATAAGAAGTACCGTTTGTACTTAGCCCTCTAAGCATGACTGTTATGCTATTCACCCAACTAGGAATGCCTGTAAAGTCAACGGTTGTTCCAGATGCGCTAACTGTTGAACTTTTTGTAATAAAACTAGCGCCCATTGTGGGAGTTCCGCCAAACGTAGGGCTGTTAATTGTTGGACTAGTTAATGTCGCGCCACTTGCCAATACATTAGCACCGGAACCCGTAGAAGTAGTAACGCCTGTGCCACCAGAAGCAACAGGCAATGCGCTCGACAACCCAGTAATTGTTCCGCCCGTAATCGCTACGTTGTTAGCGTTCTGAGTAGACATAGTACCCAAAGAACCCGAAGCCGCAGCCACAAAAGCAGTGGTGGCAATCTGCGTTGTGTTTGTGCCCACCGCCGCAGTGGGCGCTATCGGTGTTCCAGTTAATGTCGGGCTTGCACTTAAAACAGTGTTTCCTGTACCCGTAGAAGTAGTTACGCCAGTACCACCAGAAGCGACAGGCAATGCAGCGCCAAGAGTCAATGACGCCATATAGTTAGTGGCTACAACAATATCTGTACCGTTAGATACAAGGGCTATTTTTGCTGCGGCTGGGACTGAAACCCCAGTTAGCCCTGTAACTTTGACTGTTACCGCGCCAGTAGTGTTGTTGTAGATGAAATACAGCTTCTTGTTAGACGGCACAATTAAGTTAGTGCTTGCTCCGCCTGTACCCGTTAATTCGATGAATATGTTCCGAGCGGTGGCTGATGCGCCGTTGGTCATAGCAAGCGTGGTGTCTGTGCCAGTAGAGACTGCTTGGGTCACGTAACCTGAGATAGCCTGCTCTAGCAAAGTGCCGAGGTTGGTATTGGTGGTTGAGCCCCAGTTACCCGCTTGGTCGCCAGTGCCGATAAGCTCAATGGCTAGGTTGGTTGAGTACGTACTTGACATGGGTTACCTCTACTGTAGGTTGTTTATATCTGTCCAGCCTGCGTTGTTGGTGGTACTTACCACTGTCCAATTTGCTGTCTCTGTGTTGCTGATTAACGCCCAGTTTGCTGTCTGGGCGTCGATGATTTTTATCCAGCCCGCTACCTGTGTATTGTCTGCCATATTGATGTTCTCGGCAATGGACGCTAAGAACGCAGATTGGACAGTTTGGGCATCCGCAATGCCAATATTTTCTGTTACCGACAGGTACAACTCAAGGATAGCGGTCTGGGCGGACGCAACACCAAAGTTCTCTGTAATTGAGGCAATAAAAGCGTTGAATATGGAAATTACATCATTGACTGTAATATTTTCAGTAATAGACAATAAGAATGTAGTTGCAATGGACTGCGCCGCTTCTAGCGTTATGGCTTCAGATATAGCTACGGCAAACTGCGCTGTAACAGTCTGCGAATCGGCTAAAGTGATTGGCTCTGTAACCGAGGCAAGGTAGGCAAACTGAGTTGCTTGGCTGTCTGCGATTGTGATTGGCTCAGTCCTGTCGTCCAGTATGGCTGTGTAAACGGCTTGGCTGTCTGCCATTGTTATGGGTTCTGCGCGGCTAACCGAGAAGGCGGCGGATATTGCAAGTGAGTCGGCTGGGTTTAGGTTCTCTGCTATAGATTGCAGGAACGTAAATGCCTGTGTGCTGGAGTCGGCAAGTGTGATTGCTTCTGTCAGACTACCAAAGTAGTTAGCCCCTGCGTCATTGATAACGTCTGCTATCCCGATGTTCTCGGCTCTGGATTGGAGAAAGGTGGATGCCTGTGCGCTGGAGTCGGCTAGGGTAATGTTTTCAGAAATTGATAGGGCGAACGCCGTCCCGCCTAGACCAGCAAAGGTAGATTGGGCAAAGGCGGCGTATCCGAACATTACTTGGGATACTTTGCCTTAACCGCTTGGCAGTCGGCTATGTATTTGTCAATTTGAGTTTGGTCACCTTTGGCTATGCCATCTAAGTAATCTGTCATGGGTGGATATTCTTTTTGGCGTTTTTCTATGTATGCATTAGCATCAATGTATGCTTGAACTACCGCCATGTCATAGGCAACTGGTTTGCCATCAACGTCAAATGCGTCATCGCCACGGATAGTGACCACAGTAGGGTTTGTTTTATAAACTGCATCATGTTTGTTCATGCTGAAATCTCCAAAAGCGTAATTGTTGCTACTTGGCTATCCTGTTGAACAGTTACAGTTCCAGTAGGTGAATTTTGATTGGAAAAATAAAGAGTGTAAGTAGTAGAAGATGTCGTAGCAGGGCTATCTAAATAATTTGCCGTAAATTGTTGAGTTCCAGTAGAACCCATGTTATATCCCAATCCAGCCGACAAACTTGCAACACTACTTCCACCACGATATAACAAAAGTCCCATCCAAGAAGTAGAAGTAAAACGAACACTTGTAGTAACAATAACCAAAATCTTGCTTGTTGAAGATGTAGGGGTAATCGAAGCCGTTAATCCAGTTGTGATGTAAGTACTTCCAGTCGTGCTAGTTTGCCCTGTTGTTGTAGTATTAACCACTTGCAACACAGAACCAGTAGGCAATCTAGCCTTACCTAAAGTACCGCTAGAAATGTTAGAAGCATTAGTAGCCGACGCGGCTTGCACCGATGTATCAGGGAAGGTTACACCCACTGTCCCGTCAATGATTGTTGTCATGCTTTATTCTCCAAAGCCACAATACGGGCGGTTAGTGCTGTGATTGTTGCGGCTTGTGTGTCGTTTAATGCTTTGAGGTCTTTTATGGATGCAACTAGCAACGGGATAACTTGGTCATAGTTAACGCCCAAATACTCTGTTTCATCACCAATTATGTAAGCATTTGCATTTACAACTTCTGGTAATACACTTTGTACATCTTGAGCAATTAAACCGACTTGTGCTTTGTTACTTTTGTCTGCTTTCCAAGTAAATTTAGCCGCACGAAGTTGACTTATTTTATCAAGTGCGTTTTCAATTTCACCTGTTATATTTTTAAGTCTTTCATCAGAACTGCTTGTCCATGATGTTCCACCATTGGCAACATAAGGCCCAGAAGTCCACGATATTGCACCTCCAGCAGAACCAGACGCAGTAGAAGTTAGAGTGTTTATAGTTCCATCACTAAACTGAATAACACCCGCTTTTCCTGTGCCACCATATCGCCATGTGCCATCATAATAAGCATTGCAATTCACATTAAACTCTGCTTGGCGAGTTCCATTAAGACCAACACCAGCAAAACCAACTTCAAGACCTTTTCCTAAAGACCAAGGACTAGGTGAAGTAACTCCAACCCCCACATTCTGTGTTGTGTTTATTGTTAACGCAGTAGTAGCAGTTCCACCAGATGTAGTAGTCTGTAATGCTAGTGTTCCATCACTATTAGCAGTAGTCTTTAAACCAGCACTACCGCTTGATACACCATTGTCACTGAGGATGGTTGATGGCATTATCTAGTTCCTTTTAATTCTGCAATCTCTATGGCTTGTGCATCAATAAGTGCTTTGAGGTCTTTTATTGCATTGACCATGTGCCAGAAGATATTGTCCGAGTCTACGGAGATAACACCAGTGGTTTCTGTTTTTACACAATCTGGACAAATCTCTTGTAGTTCTTGAGCAATGACACCAAGTTGAACACCTTCTTTTTTAATAACTGTATGTTCTGGTAATTCTGTAACCTCCTCTGGTAATCTATATTCAAAATTACGAACACGAATTTGAAGTATTTTGTCTAAACCTTCTGTGTTATCTCTAATATTCTTTTTAAGTCTGCGGTCTGATGTGGTAGACCATGAAGAAGAATTGTTGCCCTGATATACGCCACCGCTATTAGGGGAAATAAATCCTGTATTTGAGCCTTTGCCAGTTATACCACTACCAATAACAATTTCATAACTAACTGCGCTACCTGATGCAATAGCCCGTTGCCCAACATATACATTATTATTTGTAGTAGCAAGAGTGCCGCCAGCACCTTCACCAATAGCGGTATTACCAGCACCAGTAGTTATGCTAGGAAATGTGGCTGAACCTACTGCTACATTAAAGTTTCCAGTAGTTTGGGAAACAAGAGCCTGATAACCTACTGCTGTGTTGTTAGAGGATGTGGTGTTTGCCGCAAGTGCTTGAAAACCTACACCTACATTGCTACCGCCAGAGGTCATGCCAGCACCACAATTACCGCCCACAAGGGTGTTTAGTGTGCCTGATGTAATTTGAAAACCAGCGTAAGTTCCAAAAGCACAGTTCTTAATGCCAGTTGCCACATTCAATGCTTGATAACCACCAGCGCAGTTTTCAGTTCCGCTACTAGCAGTAGCACCATACACAGTACCCAACGCAGTAGGCGTAGCCGCAGAAACGCTTACTGTTGTCCATGTGGGTGCCGCACCAGAACCAGCAGATGTCAACGCCTGACCAGATGTGCCGTAAGAAGGTGAACTACCAACCCCAATAGCACCAGAACCGTTTACTGTTACTGCCGTAGTCGGCGTAGCACCAGTTTGGATAACCAGCGTGCCTGTTGTATCCGAAGTTACTACATAACCAGTAGTTGTCGTCGTTGATGTGCTAATCGTACTCATATCACTACCCACCTTTGTCCAGAACTAACCGTTACAGTAACTCCACTTCCCAGCGTTACAGGCCCAACAGTAAATCCGTTATAGCCTGTTGCGAGTGTGTAGCTTGTGCTAACTGTTGTGCTCATAACAACAATGCCGTTTGTACTTACCGTTGATGGCGTAGAAGATGTCCACGCTGAACCATTTGAAGTTAACACATTACCCGTTGTTCCGGGAGAAGTTAAACCTGTACCGCCCGCTGCCGCTGGCAAAGTACCCGCAGCCAAAGCAGATGAACTTGTTGAATACAGTGCGTTGTTAGCCGCAGTAAAGGTTGTTAAACCCGTGCCACCATAGCCCGATGCAATTGTTGTACCGTTCCAAACTGCACTGGAAATAGTAGCGTTATTAAAAGTTGCGGTGGTGTTATTAAAGTCGTACGAACCGGGCAGAAAAGAATAGATACCAAATGTGCCCGCAGAAGTAGAAATATTTGTTGCGCCCAACTGAGTAACACCACCAGAAGGAATGGTTTCAATCGTTGCGCTGGCGTTATTTGTAATTGTTAAAACACCAGAAGAATTATTTACAAACAGAAAACTTTGTCCAAGCTGCAACGTCGTAGCGTTGGGCATCTGAAATGTATGTGTAGTAGACCCTACTAATATCTGATTTCTTGCTGAAGCTACAGTTAAAACTGTTGTGCCGCCCGAGGCTGTTGTTGCAGTGAAGCCCGCTATGTAGTTGTTAAAAACAATATTCTGGTTTGCATCACGCAGCACAACCGAGTTAGCACCACTTGATGCAGTTACGCCCGTGCCACCATAAGCCACGCCTACAGTTGTGCCTTGCCAAGTACCAGAAGACACAGTACCCAACGCACTTGCGTTACCAGATGCGTCTAAATTAACAGACTTGCTAGATGGATAAGTTACAAAGACATTGACCGTGCCTACAAAAGTAACCGCTGACCCAGAATTACTGGATGCCAAAATGGTCGTACGCGTGAGGGTCGGGCCAGTCGTTGAGTACGTACCAATCCCCACCTCCCAGTTACCCGTTGCATCAAACGCGGAGTAATAGGTAGTGTTCCCGTTGCCAACTACGGCAAAGGATTGGAAGCCCGTGACAGAGCCAGATAAGGTAAAACTTACCGTGGTGTTGGCTGTTCCAGTCTGTTGTACCCGGTCATTGAGGGCTAGAGCCATTTAAGACTCCTTAAGAAGTCGCAGTAGTCGAGTAAGTAACAGTTACGGTGTCGCCAGATGTAACAGTCTTGGCAGTGCTGAAGTTGCCTTCTGAGTACAAAGTACCCGCAGTGCTAGAGATTGTGCTGACTGCGCCAGTACCTGTCACCAAGAAACATCCATACACAGTAGCAGAACCCGTCATTGTGTAGGTAATCGCTGTGGCTGTTGAGGTTGTTACGTTTGATGGAGTCGTACCAGATGAACTAGACGCTGCGAATACTGCCGTACCGCGAACTGCTGAACCGCTCACGGTGTAGGTAGTCAACTCAGTCCATGTCTTAGAAGTCATGGTGTCTGCGGCTGCAAACGTAGTGCTGTTGTTAATCAAACCTAAGAATGGACCAACTGTTGTGTAAGTACCAGAGGTGCGGAGCAAGGTATCCAACAGCAACTGCTTACCAATAGCAACGACCAAGTTAGGAAACTCGTCATTCCACTTGAGGTTACCTTCAGCATCACGGCACTCTACTTTGTAGAAGCCTTCAATGCCCATGCCCTCTGGGATAGACGCGTTAGCTTGCAGTGTGGCTACGGCGTTATCGCCAAAACCGGATTGTTCTTTGTGCATGGTGGCTCCTATTAAGAGATGCGGATGATTGCAGACGTATTAGTGACTGCGGGGAATTGTACGGTGAACGTGGCTGTAGAGGTCTTATCTGCACCAAAATCCAATACGCAAACTGTTGGGTTTGTTGTACCGTTAGCCAAATAGATTAACGCGCCTCTGGCTAGGATTGAACCCGTCCACTGGGCATTAGCAAAAGACAGATACGCAACGCTACCGCCCGTGGCTCCAACAGTAGGAATCTGGGTTATGACAAGTGTTTGTCCACCTGCAGAATAACTACCGCCAGAGGCTTCGCCCGTGCTTGTGTAGGCTGACGTAGTTTGGTTCAACGTGGCGCTATTGGTATATAACGCAATCTTAAATATTTGGGAAGTTCCAGTATTAAAGTTAAACGTTCCGTCAAGGATGCCTACTTTAAACGTGTTGGTAACCCAGTTGCCATTAAACGCCATTATTGGACTCCGTTATTTTGCGGTAACGGAGCCACGCGAGCCTGACCACTACGGTACGCATCGCTGCGCTCAAGTCCATCGCCAAGGCGTTTAGCAAGTGCAAGTGCTTCTTTGTACTTGGTGTCGTACAAAGTAATAATGTCTTGTTCGCCCTTCATGTAGGTGTACGCCTCAACCAGCGAACCATACAAAAGAACTGTGTCAAAGTTATCGCCCAACCAAGTCTGACCGGAAGAGGCAAGAGTAATTGACACGGGGTAATAGTAATAGTGCAACTCTACAGAGTAGGACGCATCAGGGGTAGGCCCCACAATAAACGAGAGTTCGTTTGTGATTGTGCTGGTGTTAACAGTCGGACCAAACAGTGCGTAGTACTTGGGGATGCCAACATCTGTTGTTGGGTTTGGGTATGCCTGACGGATAAAGTTTACGTCTTTGTTTAACAGATATTCGTACGCGCCCGTGGCATCAATTACAGCCAAAGAGTATGTAGACAAGAAATCATCAGGGCAAGACAGATATTTATTGCTGGTAGTCACGCTACCTGTCACGTTCTTACGCAACGACGGAAACTGAACAGAGTTATAGATGCGCTGTTCAGCCTGAGTAATAAAGCGATTCAGTTGAGTCGTTGAAGACACAACAGTATTGTCCGCCAAAGTAGTGGTCGGAAACGTATTTTCTGTATACGTTTGAATTGCTGTTATTAACTCAGTGTAGGTCATGTCTTAGCACATTGGCCCTCTAGCCATCACACCTTTGGTCGCCGCGCCAGTGCCACGGATTTTGATGCCGTCGGTTTTAACAGTCTCATTACCAGCAGATTTGCTGATTGCGCCAACAGACATATCAAGTGTGTCTGCCCTACTGCGGTTTGGCTCTTTGCCGGGGTTTGCTTCAACCGTAACAGCTTTACCAGACATATCGTGCGGTTGTGCATAAACGCTGGCGGGGCCAACTTCTTTGCCACCTTGTTTCATGCTAAATTTAGCCATATTAACCTCCGCGTTGGTTGGTTGCGCGAGCCATGTTGCGTCCCATAGACTTCATCATGTCGGTTGTTACGCCACCTTTTTTGAGCTTTAAAGCAGTGCCTTTGCCACCCTTGTGCTCTTGCTTGTCGTGCTGCTTAAAAGCCTTCTTGATAAGCGCGACGTCTTGTTTTTTATCAGACGCCATTGATTCCATTTTTGCCATTTTCAACTCCTAAGTTGTTGCTACCGTAACTGTACCTAATTGCACGACTAAAGCCAAGTTATTTGGCGTTAAAGACGCATCAAAAAACTCTGACCCACCAACAGGATTCCAGCCCCATTGAAATATTCTGCTACCTCCGCCTGTGTAACCATCAGTCAGCGGACCGGACTGTTGATAACTGGTATCAGGACGGGGGTCTCTAACACCTTGCGGATCATCAACTGGGTACATACCCAACGACAACTGCGGCTGGTCGGGATCCCAACACGAGGGGCACACCAACAAGTTATACGTCTTTGTCTTGATAACTTCCTTGCGTAACGATGTCAGCTTGTACCGAAATCCACATCGGTCACACTCAGCAATCGAATTCTTGCCGGATGAAAACCGATTAGCCATTAGGTACTGCTCCCAATGAACATTTGACGTGGGACAAGACGGATCGCTGCGCGTTCCTGATCTTCATCCGCCGCCGTAGTCCAAGCCTCGTCATACTGCGCTTTAAGAATCTGAATCCTGTCCAACCCACCCGGCACTTTAAGCGCCAAGTAGTACGCTAAGCCTGCTGTCAAGCAGTTAACAAAGCGAAACGGAACATCCATGACATTTACACCGCTACCAGCATCTTGCACGCGACGCATGCGCCAGTAAACAAACTGGTATGTATTTCCGCCGTCTGGCGTAGGCCAAACTGTAATGCTTTGCTTTTGAACCAAATTGATTGCGTCCCCAGTTGAGTGTGCTGCAGCAGTTGTACCGTCTTGCCCGCGTGTGCAGTTCAAAAGGTATGCTGGCGTAGAACCAGACGCAACGGAAAATTCGTTAAACCCAATTAACTCGGTGCCTATCTTTATGAACCCTGCATTGGGCACACCAACCAAACTGGTAATTGGGATAGACGTGTCTGTTGTCCCAATACCGGCAGCCAAATTGCCTGTCAGTACCGAAGATTGTCCTGTCAGACGCTGAATCCACACTTGGATAGGGCGACCTTGGGTTAATTTGTTAGGGAGTGTTGCGTAAGTAGAAACACTAATTCGCGTGATCGTTAAGTCCGCCTGATTGCTGGCGTTGTTGGCCTGTGTGCGGATTACATGCTCAAGAATGTCTGCTGTATCGTCTGGCAACGCATAGGTCGGCTGACCTTGGGTCAAAGTAATGACATCTTGTTCGAACGTCCACATGTTGACGCCACGATTAGCCCAGTCTGCAAACAATAAATTTAAAGATCTGCGAGCAGTCCGCATGTCATAGCCTGTGCGCAACTCCGAACCCACACGCTCAAACGCTTCCTCCACCAGTTCGGCGAGGTCTAGGTTAAACGACGATAATCCAGAGGTGGTTGCCATGTCACTTCATTTTCTTGAGGGTTTCGGCTAGACGGGCTCGTTGACCCAGCTTGCCGGGAGCTTTGGCAGCCTTAGCTAACTTTGCGGCTGGAATTGTTTTGCCTGCTTTTACGCCAAGCGCGGAGCGCAAGGCACCGGGTTTCTTAATTGCTTTTTGAATAAAGTTTTTAGTCATTATCTAAATCCCGCTGTTTTCTTTGCAATAGTTTTTGGTTGCGCTACGAATTGCTTCCCGGCTTTTTTGCCAGCACGCT
>Ga0136641_1001266_pt1 | contig 10677 bp, 9 predicted proteins | sample EliLak1302023Y_FD_115312 | JGI IMG/M metagenome (GOLD analysis project Ga0136641, IMG submission 115312) | Freshwater microbial communities from Elizabeth Lake, Yosemite National Park, California, USA - 13020-23Y | ecosystem: Environmental > Aquatic > Freshwater > Lake ... | reverse complement strand
CTACTCGACCTTCAATCATTAAATCGATACCTTCTAGATCTGAGGTAAGAATATGATTCAGGCGATTTTCGGCATAACGTGCATTCCAGGCGAAACCCAAAATAAACATCAGGATGATTAAGGCCACCCTTCCATAAACTTTGGATTGGCGATTCAGTAGCCAGAGCACCATGCAAAAAATACTGCTCATTAGACAGATCTGCACCCAATAGAGGGGAACTTGCGGCAGAAATAGAAGAAGCGAACCCCCGGCGATGAACGCCGTAATAGCCAAGCGCAAAGGCTTAAGGAGTTAGATTAGGAATAAGAAGATCGGCACATAGCGCTGACCAACGAGGCAATACCTGCATGGCATTGCGCCATGTTATTGATGCAAATTCTACTTCACTCACTCCACGAATGGCTGCAAGCTCTTTAGCTATGCGCGGTAAAAATGCAGGCTGATTAAAGGCGAAACCTTCTGCTTTTAACCATGCTGGTGGAATATCAGGCGCATCGGTTTCTGTAACAATTGATTCAAGAGGTAACTCTTGGAGAAGGCGGCGAATTTGTAATGCTCGCTCATACGTTGCCGCACCACCAAAGCCTAACTTAAAGCCCAACTCGATAAATTGTTCAGCCTGCTGAAAGCTGCCATTAAATGCATGTGCTATGCCGCTAGGCACCTTGCGACGACGTAAGGCTTTGAGAATGGCATCTTGAGACCGACGCACGTGAAGGATCACTGGCAACTGATACTGCTGCGCCAAATCCAATTGCGCATGAAAGAAGTATTCCTGTTTGTGGGGATCTAGACCCTCAACAAAATAATCCAGACCGATCTCGCCCACACCAACAAACCGAGGATCAGAAAGTGCTTGACGGATTTCTTGCTCAAGCAGAGCAATATCGCCCTCTTGTGCTTGATTGATATACAGAGGATGAATTCCGAGGGTGTACACCAAACCCGGAATCTGCTCTCCATATTGATTGGCAAGCTTACGAACCTGTTTGCAATCCCCTGCCTTCACGGCAGGCAACAAAATGGCCTGGACCTGTTTATCTAGCGCAGACTGCATGACTTTAGACAAATTATCTGCAAATTCAGGGGCATCCAGATGGCAATGGGTATCTATCCACATTGGCAACTTTAGCTTCTCACTCATTGAGAAAACGTCTTTAATACTCCGCGCTCTAAATGCAAAATTCGGTCACACCGTTTTGCGCGAATGGGATCATGGGTTACGATCACGAAAGCAGTGCCCTGCTCGCGAGCAATCTCGAGCATCAAGTCAAACACACCATCGGCAGTTTCTGTATCCAGATTTCCGGTTGGCTCATCAGCCAACACACAAGCAGGATTACCAACTAAGGCTCTTGCGACTGCAACCCGTTGACGCTCACCACCTGATAACTCACCTGGAGTATGTAACTCGCGGGCAGCTAGTCCAACAGCTTTTAAGATCTTGCTGGCACGCTCCATCGACTCATCATTACCTAGGCCACGAATCCGCAATGGCAACGCCACGTTTTCAAGGGCACTAAATTCATCTAAGAGATGGTGAAATTGATAAATAAAGCCAAGACTATGATTGCGTAGTTGATCTAATTTTTTTACTGCTAATTGATTTAGGTTTGAACCCACTAGTACGATTGAGCCAGCACTAGGAGTGTCTAGACCACCCAGAAGGTGCAATAAAGTACTTTTACCCGAGCCTGATGCCCCAACAATAGCCACCTTCTCAGAAGGCATCACATCTAAGTCAATATCCTTGAGAACTTCAACCGCAGTCGGCCCCTGACCGTAAGTCTTTGCCAAGCCTCTCGCCATTATTACTAAGTTATTCATAGCGCAAGGCCTCCGCAGGCTGTACCTTGGCGGCACGACGACTTGGATAGAGGGTAGCCAGAACAGAAAGGCCAAACGCCATCAGCCCTACTGTGACCACGTCGCTCAATCTGACATCAGAAGGAAGTTCACTAATAAAGTAAACCTCGCGCGGCAAGAAGCGTACCCGAAAGATCGCTTCAATAGCTGGAACAATGACATCGATATTAAGCGCAATGAGCAAACCTAAGCCTACCCCTGATAAAGAACCGAGTATGCCAATCGCCAGACCCTGAATCAAAAAGATGCGTTGAATCAATCCAGGGCTTGCACCCATGGTTCTTAAAATTGCAATATCTGCTTGCTTCTCATTCACCGTCATCACTAAAGTCGAAACCAGATTGAATGCAGCCACAGCAATAATTAAGGTCAGGATGATAAACATCATCTTCTTCTCAGTTTGAACAGCAGCAAACCAGTTGCGATTCGAGCGTGACCAGTCAGTTACCCAAAGGGCTTGTGGAACAATACCAGCCAATGCATTCGCAATCTCTGGAGCACGCTGCATATCGTCTACCTTAATCCGCAAACCAGAAGGATCATGCAAGCGTAATAAGGCAGCAGCGTCCTTCCAATGCATGATGGCTAAGGAGCTGTCGTATTCATAATGACCGCTATCCACAATGCCGACTACTTGAAGTGTACGCATCCGAGGCATTGCGCCAGCAGGCGTTAAATCACTCTCAGGAACAATCAGATTAATCCGATCACCAACATGCGCCCCGACCATCGCAGCCAGTTGCGCGCCCAAAGCGACACCAAAACTTCCAGGTTTGAGGTCGTCAATATTGCCTGCAACAAATTGTTTTGGTAGATCGGAAACCTTACCCTCATCTGCTGGAGAGATACCCCGTATAGCAACACCACGCATCACATTTTCACGACTGAGCAAGCCTTGTGAGCTAACCATGGGTGCAACACCAACTACATGCGGTTGTGCAGCCACTCTAAGAGCCAGTGGCTCCCAATTTGCCAATCCTTCTGGCGTAGTAATTTCCACGTGGGACAGAACAGACAGCATACGATCGCGCACTTCTTTCTGAAAACCGTTCATGACTGACAGAACAACAATCAGAGAAGCCACACCCAAAGCGATACCCGCGGTGGAGATTCCGGAAATAAAAGAGAGGAAGCCGTCGCGCTTGCCCACCGTCTTGCGACGCTTAGATCGGGTATAGCGTAGGCCAATTTCTAGCTCAATAGGAAGTCTCAACATAGCCACAGTTTAGACAATTGCAAGGACAAACTGATGGAATACCTAAATGCCACCTAAAATCAGGGGAATGACCACAATATCTAATTCCCCACAAAGCGCCCAAAAGCGCTTCACCCTCATGCTTGCAGGGGAGGATGCCCATGACTCTGAAGAAGGTCAGGTTATTGGAGATCGACCCCTTAAAGGTCTGCCTCACGAACGTTTTTTGTTAGGAGATCATGTGCCCTTAGCACCAGTCCTGCTGTTGGGGCAAACATCTCAAGTAGTAAACCCCGCGGAAGTCATCGCTTGCCTTCAACCTGTTCATCTTCACGCTAGCCGAGACCATTTAATTCTGATGGGACAAAATCAGATCAATCTGACAGAAGCTGAATCTACTGAACTTCTCCAAGCCGCACTCCCCTTCATCGAAGAAGATTTTCAGTCAAGCATTCTTTACCAAGGCTCGCGCTATTGGTTTATCCCTGCAGGCCCTTTTGCCAGCTTAGCGAGTTACAGCGTCGATCAAGCCCATGGCAGAAATATTGAGTGGTGGATGCCACGAGATACCGATGAAGCAGGTATTGCAAAACGGTGGCGTAAATTACAGAATGAAATTCAAATGCTTTGGCATATCGGCTCGGTCAATCAAGAGCGCGAACAAGTGGGTATGCCCAGCATCAATTCCGTGTGGATTAGCGGCATTGGCAAACTGCATGATGTAAAGGCACCAGGGATATTGCAACAAGCACACAGTCTTTGTGGCTCACACCCCATTCTCGCAGGATTGGCAAAGCTCCTTAAGCTCTCCTACGAAACAGAATTTCATATACGGATGGCGCCTGGATCTTTTGCCTGGCTAGATCAACCTGAACGCATTTGGCCCGAACTCCGCAAGGCACTTCTCGAAAAAGAGCTTGATGAAATCCATCTCATCGACTTTCCCAAAGGGAAAGTGCGTAAACGAGTTCTGACCACAAAGGATCTTTATAAAAAGTCTTGGGCCTTCTGGAAAAAATCTGTACCACTCACCTGGAAAGAAATCATTCTCTAATGGGATTATTTTCACAGCGCCCTTTCTCTGAGCGGACGGCAACCTGGTTGCATCAAAGCGGTCTTCATCCATTGCTAGCCAGACTGTATGCTGCACGTGGTCTTGAGTCCCCCGAAGAACTCTCACTGGATTTGAAACAATTACTATCACCAGTAGATCTCAAGAATTGCATCAGCACAGCATCTTTACTGGCTGATATTCTTGAACGCAAAGAACCTATGCTCATCGTGGCAGACTATGACTGCGATGGTGCAACCGCTTGTGCTGTTGGTCTGCGGGGCTTACGTATGCTGGGCGGTCCCGAGACTCCTATTCAGTTTTTAGTACCCAATCGCTTCACGATGGGTTACGGCCTCACGCCAGAAGTAGTCGAGCTTGCTGCCCAACAAATACCCAAACCCCAATACCTGATTACAGTTGATAACGGCATTGCCAGTGAAGCAGGGGTGGATCGCGCCCGTGAACTCGGTATGGAAGTCATTGTGACTGATCACCACTTACCCGGCGATCGACTACCTAATGCAACTGCCATCGTCAATCCTAACCAACCGGGCTGTAACTTTTCCAGTAAAGCGCTTGCTGGCGTTGGTGTGATGTTCTATTTATTAGTAGCTTTACGTGCAGAACTGCGTAAGCGCGGTAAATTTACCAATGAGGATCAACCGAAGATTGAGAACTTATTAGATTTAGTAGCATTAGGTACCGTTGCTGATGTAGCGCAACTGGATCGCAATAATCGGATACTGGTTTCGAATGGTTTAAAGCGTATTCGGGCTGGTGCATCTCAAGCAGGAATTCAGGCCCTGTTTCAGGCGGCTGTCCGTGATCCACGCAAGGCTAATACCTTCGACCTGGGATTTGCAATCGGTCCGCGATTGAATGCTGCTGGACGCTTGGCAGATATGACTTTGGGTATTCGGTTATTGCTAACTGATAACGTAGATGAAGCCCTCAATCTAGCGCACGAGCTCGATCGTATTAATCGTGAGCGGCGTGTCATAGAGACTGGTATGCAAGAAGCAGCGCTTGCTCATCTAGCAGAAGATCAATTGGCTGGAACAATGGCACAAAGAACCAGCATTTGCCTTTGGAACCCAGAGTGGCATCAAGGGGTTGTTGGAATCGTAGCTTCGCGACTGAAAGAGCGCTTTAATCGCCCCGCTATTGTTTTTGCTCCTGGCGATGGTAGTACAGGTGAGGAACTGCGTGGATCAGGTAGGTCATTGACTGGCTTTCATCTAAGAGATGCGCTCGATTTAGTTTCTAAGCGAGAGCCTGGGCTCATCTTAAAGTTTGGTGGTCATGCTATGGCTGCAGGTTTAACTATCCGCAAGCAGGATTTTGACAAGTTTGATGCCTGCTTTCAGGAAGTGGCAAGTGGCTTATTAAGCGATGAATTATTGGAGCGACGCCACACCCATGATGGCGCTCTTGAGGCAGCAGAATTTACTCCAGAGATTGGCGACCTCCTTGCTGAAGAAATCTGGGGTCAAGGCTTTCCGCAACCCGTCTTTTACGGAGAGTTTGAGATTACCCAACAAAGTCTGATGAAAGAAAAGCATTTGCGCCTGCTGGTTCGCCCCCTGGGCTCAGCTGGGGGACAATCTACGAGCAAACCACTTACTGCCGTTTGGTTTAACCGCACCCAAAGTCTGCCGCCTAAAGCCAAGCTCGCCTACCGCCTGGTCACCGATCGCTACCAGGGTCAAGCCCGCGTCCAACTGATGATTGAGGCCCATGATGAAAGTACTGGATCCTAAAGGGCCGGAGTAATAACCCCCTTATAATTAGGGGATGGAAGCTGAACAATTAAATACGATTTCGAATACTCTGTCCGACCTGCTCACCCGTGAGCAAGCTCTTCGGGGGTATCTTTGACTTCGAAGTAAAGTCACGTCGCCTTACTGAAGTTAACTCTATTCTGGAAGATCCCACCATTTGGGATGATCAAAAGAAAGCACAAGCCCTAGGCAAAGAAAAGAAATTGCTCGACGGCGTTGTTGCCACTCTGACTGATTTAAATACCAATATTACTGGCGCCATTGAGCTTTTTGATATGGCAAAAGAAGAAAGTGATTTCGATACGATTGCTGCTATCGAATCTGATGTAGAGGGCTATAGCAAGATTGTGGGCGATTTAGAATTTCGCCGGATGTTTCACAATGAGATGGATCCCTGCAGTTGCTTTATTGATATTCAAGCGGGCGCTGGTGGTACTGAGGCGTGTGATTGGGCCAGCATGCTTTATCGTCAATACCTGAAGTATTGCGAACGCAAAGGCTACAAAACAGAAATTCTCGAAGAGTCTGATGGTGACGTTGCCGGCATTAAGAGTGCCACGATCAAGGTTGATGGTGAATACGCTTACGGACACCTCCGCTCAGAAACTGGTGTACATCGTTTGGTTCGTAAGTCCCCATTTGATTCATCCAACGGTCGCCATACTTCCTTTGCTAGCATCTATGTTTATCCAGAAATTGATGACTCAATTGAGATCGATGTGAATCCCGCAGACATCCGCACTGATACCTATCGGGCCTCTGGAGCGGGTGGTCAGCACATTAATAAAACCGACTCTGCGGTGCGTCTAACTCACTTACCTACAGGTATTGTGGTGCAGTGTCAAAACGATCGCAGTCAGCACCGCAACCGTGCTGAAGCAATGACGATGTTGAAGTCTCGCCTCTACGAACATGAAATGCAAAAGCGTCGTGTAGAACAAGATAAGTTAGAGGCTAGCAAAACCGATGTGGGCTGGGGTCATCAGATTCGCTCTTACGTCTTAGACCAAAGCCGCATTAAAGATTTACGTACCAACGTCGAGATCTCGAATACCCAAAAAGTATTAGATGGTGATCTGGATGCTTTTATTGAAGCCAGCCTGAAGCAAGGCGTTTAATTACCCACAAATATGAACGATAAAATCAACTCAGACAACGCGCCACCAACAGCCACTGAAGTAGTGGATGAGAACCATATCATTGCCGAGCGCCGTGAAAAACTGGCCAAGCTACGTGCAGGCGGTATTGCCTTTCCAAATGATTTTGTCCCTACGCATTTAGCAGCCGACCTGCATACCCACTACGATAGCCTCACTAAAGAAGAGCTTGCGTCCAAGAAGGTTCATGTGAAGGTCGCCGGACGCATGGTACTCAAACGCGTGATGGGTAAAGCCAGCTTTGCAACCATCCAAGATCGCAGCGGTCAAATTCAGTTCTATATTAGTGATGAGCTCAGCGGTGCTGAAACCCATGGCGCGTTTAAGCACTGGGATATGGGCGACTTTATTTCAGCCGAAGGTCATCTCTTTAAGACCAATAAAGGCGAGTTATCAGTTGAATGTAGCAACTTGCGCTTACTCAGCAAGTCCTTACGTCCATTGCCAGATAAGTTTCATGGACTATCGGATCAAGAAACCAAATACCGTCAGCGCTATGTCGATCTGATCGTCAATCCAGAAAGTCGCAATACTTTCAAAACGCGAAGTAATGCGATTGCATCACTACGTCGCCATATGCTCGATGCCGACTTTATGGAAGTCGAAACACCCATGCTCCACCCGATTCCCGGTGGTGCTACTGCAAAACCTTTTATCACTCACCACAATGCTTTAGACATGCAAATGTTCTTGCGTATTGCGCCAGAACTGTATCTCAAGCGTTTAGTAGTAGGTGGCTTTGAACGGGTCTTTGAAATCAACCGCAACTTCCGTAACGAAGGTGTCAGCCCACGTCACAATCCTGAATTTACGATGATGGAGTTCTATGCAGCCTATACGGATTACCGTTGGCTGATGGATTTCACGGAAGGCTTAATCCGTGCCGCTGCAATGGATGCTCAAGGTACCGCCGTATTGACCCACCAAGGTCGTGAGCTCGATCTGAGCAAGCCATTCCAACGCTTAACTATTACTGCAGCAATTCTGAAGTACTGTGTCCAATCCGGTAAGAACTACGAAGCGGCACAACTAGAAGACATTGATTTCATTCGCACTGAATTGAAAAAGGGTGGTGAGAATCCAGATTCCCCAACTCTCAAGAACGCAGGTATTGGTGCTCTACAGTTAGCTTTGTTTGAATTGGTTGCTGAAGAGCACCTGTGGGAGCCAACGTACATCATTGATTACCCAATTGAAGTGAGCCCGCTCGCTAGAGAATCCGATACCCGCCCAGGTATTACTGAACGCTTTGAATTGTTTATTACTGGACGTGAAATTGCCAATGGCTTCTCAGAGCTCAATGATGCTGAAGATCAAGCCAATCGCTTCCGTAAGCAAGTAGAACAAAAAGAAGCAGGCGATGAAGAGGCGATGTACTTTGACCATGACTTCATTCGCGCTCTTGAGTACGGCATGCCTCCGACTGGTGGTTGTGGGATTGGTATTGATCGTTTAGTAATGCTACTGACTGACGCACCAAACATTCGAGACGTTATTCTTTTTCCTCACTTACGTCGCGAAGAAGAATAAGCAGTTTAGGCACAAAACAAAAGGCACCCTTAGGTGCCTTTTTCTTTTATCGCAATTGAATAATTGAATCAGTAAGGCGAGAGCTCATCAAAACTCTGGGATTCGTGCTTGAGTACATGTTGGGCAATCAAGAAAATTCCTGAGAAAAAGCTTAGGCAAACCAGCAACGCAAATGCATGATATTGATTTAATCCGCTTTGATTGAGGACCTCAAGATAGGTATTACTCTCCAATGCCAAGTGAGTAGAAAGCGCCAGCAAGGCTACGCCCAATATCAACTGCAGAGCAGTAAATACAACTGACTTTTCGATGGCTTGATTCTTTGACATATAGCTTCCTTTGATTTCTTAATAAAGGATCTTACGGAAGGGGTGGCTCTTTGTAAAAGACTCCCTTTTCATACCATCACTACTTTTAGATATAAAGAATAGGGGCCTAAATATTTAGCCAGATTTTTTCCAGAAAGTTGCTAGCAAGAGAATAAATAGGGCTCCAAACCAGAACAAAGACCACTCTGGCACCTGTAAACCTAGGATAGCCGGAAGCTTAGCGGAACATAGGCCATCGGCTTTAAACAGCCAAGGCAAAGCTTGGACCAGCTGAAATTGATTGATCCAAGTCTCTAATGGATCTATGCCGCAAGATGATTCAGGGTGAGATAGTAGCCAGACCTGCTTACCCGCAAAAGCCAACCCAGAACCCGCTGCAAGAAGCGCCAATCCATGAAACCACCTCCTTAAGGGAGAAAAAATGGCGGCTAAGATACAAGAGAAGATAATACCGATATAGCCAATTCTTTGCAAAATACACAAAGGGCATGGTAAAAAATCAACGCCCTGATACCCCACTTGCTGCAAGATGAGGGCAAAAACAAGTAAGCCGAGCGAAAAAAGGGAAACCTGAAGGTATCGAGTAGATGTCATTCGTCCATCATAATCCGCGCCCTCTTGGCCCGCAGAAGCTCTTTATTACCAAAAATTTGATTGATATCACTACTCAGTCCTATTTCTAGGGGGTCTTCACAAATTTTGTGAGCTCAGGAATGGGATAATCAAGCCTTCGATATAACCTCGCTTGATCAATTTTTTGTATTTATGGCCTCCTACAACACTGAAACCGTTTTGACCGTTCACCATTGGAACGACACTCTATTTAGCTTCACTACCACTCGTAATAAGGGCTTACGCTTTCGCAGTGGTCACTTCTTGATGATTGGTCTTGAGGTTGAAGGAAAGCCGCTAGTCCGGGCTTACAGCGTTGCGAGTCCAAACTATGCAGAGCATCTCGAGTTCTTGAGTATTAAAGTGCAAGATGGTCCCCTCACTTCACGCTTACAAAAAATCCAAGTTGGGGACCCTATTTTGGTTAGCGAAAAATCAGTTGGCACCTTAGTGCTAGACGATTTGAATCCCGGCAAGCATTTGTATTTATTCAGCACCGGGACTGGACTCGCCCCATTCATGAGCATCATTCGAGATCCTGAAACTTATGACAAGTTTGAGAAAGTGGTTCTGATTCATGGCGTACGTTTAGTCAGCGAATTGGCTTATGCCGATTACATTCGCGACGAGTTATCGCAAGATGAATTCTTGGGAGAGCTTATCCGTGAAAAGTTAATTTACTACCCAACCGTTACACGCGAAGCCTTTAAACATACTGGGCGCTTAACCACTGCAATTGAGTCCGGCCAGCTCTTCAAAGATATTGGACTCCCTCCGCTAGATCCAGCCGTGGATAGAGCAATGATTTGTGGCAGCCCATCTATGCTCAAAGAAACAGCTGAAATGCTCGATGCCAAAGGTTTTAAGGTATCCCCTAGCCTTGGTCAAATGGGCGACTATGTATTTGAAAGGGCTTTCGTAGAAAAGTAAGCCATCCTTCATAGCTAAAAGTAATTTAGTTATCGCTTTATATTCCTTGTGAATATAAAGCTTGCTTGGTAAATTGTCTGTAACGATACATTTACCAAGGAATTCAGATGTCACCGGTCAGAGAGCATTACAACCCCATCATCACTAGCTTGCTGAAAGAACATGATCGCTTGCCGCATGATCAAGTAGAGGCGCGCAAAAGCTTCCAGCGACGCATTCTCT
>Ga0136641_1001265_pt1 | contig 10679 bp, 11 predicted proteins | sample EliLak1302023Y_FD_115312 | JGI IMG/M metagenome (GOLD analysis project Ga0136641, IMG submission 115312) | Freshwater microbial communities from Elizabeth Lake, Yosemite National Park, California, USA - 13020-23Y | ecosystem: Environmental > Aquatic > Freshwater > Lake ... | reverse complement strand
TCGCAAGCCTATGCCGATATCCACGTCCACCGCGAAGCGGGCTTGGCCGGGCAGGTGCTGATTGAAACCGTGAAGCCCTGATGGCAGGTCTTTGGCCATGCAATCCATGTTGCTGCGCTTGCCCGATGTTATTTATGGTTCAACGAAACAATGCACTTGCTATGAAAACTCTATTGTCGATATGGCTCCTGGCCTTGGGCATGGGGGCGCAGGCCCAGACCTTGAAGTTGTACGCCGCCGCTGGCGTCAAGTTGCCCTTGCAGGCCATGGCAAAGCAGTATGAAGCGGAGGGCGGCCGCCGGGTTGAGCTTGACTTCGACACCGCTGGCGCCGCCCAAGAAAAGTTTCAAAAAGACCCGCAGGCCGCTTTCTTGATTACGACCGAGGAACGCCTTGTGGCAGCCCAAGCGGCAGGCCAGATCAGCGACGGGCGCATGTGGCTGCTTGCGGACACCGTGGCTGGCATAGCATCCTCTAGCCCCACCAAACCGAAGGTAGATTCGGTGGAAGACTTGCGCCGCGCCTTGCTGGCTGCCAAATCCATCGCGTTTTCTGACCCGGCGCGTGGCGCTACCGTAGGCAAGCATTTCGCCGCCATGATTCGCAAGCTGGGCATAGAGTCTGAAGTGCTCGGCAAAGCCACTCTGGCCCGCGATGGGGTAGAGACCATGAAACTGGTGCAATCGGGTGCGGTCGAGTTGGGCATTACCCAGCTCAGTGAAGTGGTGCAAGCCGATGCATCCACCCTGGTGGGGCCCTTTCCAGGCGAGTTCGACTTGTTCACCCGCTATGCGATCTGGGTGCGCGGCAATGACCCGGTGGCCCAAAGCTTTGTCAGCCTACTGCGCTCCGAGGCGGGCGGCAAAAGCTTCAAGGCCAACGGCTTGCGCCCGGCTCCCTAAACCGCAGGCTCAAATCATATTTTTTCGCTTGTTCTCGATTTGAATGCGCAAGGCTGCGATCATCAATTCGGCATTGGCTAAATAGGGGTTGACCTTGCTGGCGCGCTCCATCAGCGCAAGGGCTTTTTCTGGTTGCTCTCGCTCGGCCAGCATTTGTGCATAGCCCACCAATGCACCGAAATGTCTGGGCGTGCGTTTGAGTACCTCTTCGCAATCTTGCATAGACAGCGCATAGTCGCCCGACATGTAGTAGATCGTGGCGCGCTTATTCCAAGCCTCTGCAAATGCAGGACGCTTGGCGATGATGTCGCTAAACACCTTAACGGCCTTGGGCATATCGCCGTCCTGCATGCGATCCAAGCCTTCTTGGTACAGCTTGTCGATAGCGGCATCGCCCGATTTACCCCAGAGTTGCCACACCGTCGACAGCGCCGCTTGCCGCACGGTGGGTTCGGCATCGTCCAGCAAGGCATACACCGCATCTGCATCCTTGGCAGTTCCAAGTTTGCCCAATTGGTATAGGCCGTTGATCCGGCGCTGCGGATCGGCATGGCCAAGCGCCTTGCGCGCTTGCTGGTAGCTGAGCTTTTCTTCGCTGGCCGCATAGGCCATTTGCATAGCGCAAAGTGCCAAAGCCAGCGCCAAGCGCAACATCGGGGGCAGGGTGCAGCGCAAAAAGCTTGACACGGCGAGTCTCCCAAAAAATTGAAAAGACAAGCTTACCCGAGCCCTCGCCGCTGTGGCAATGCGCTCTGTTAAATTGACATTTTGTAAGGCCTTTGTCGTCTTCTCCAATCGCGCCTGCGCCCTAGCAAACCAGAGAGGAACCCCATGCTCCCTACCGAAGCTCTATCCACAGCGGTCAGCAGCCAGCGCCTTGGCGCTGTCACCTTGATTACCTTGTCCCGCCCCGATGTGCGCAACGCGGTGGACGCGGACACTGCGCGTGCGCTCTACGCTGCGTTTATTGCCTTCGAAGAGGACCCCCATGCCAAGGTCGCGGTATTCCACGGCGCGCACGGGCATTTTTGCGCTGGCTGGGACCTCAAAGCCGGTGCGCGCATGAACCGGGACGAAGGCGGCCCGGGCGTTTTGACCAATTTGGATTTCGAGCCGCTTTCCAGTGCCCAGTTGGAGGCGGCGCCCGCTAGTGCGCCGCTAGGCCCTATGGGCCCCTCGCGCCTGCTTTTGTCTAAGCCGGTAATCGCGGCCATCAGCGGTGCGGCAGTGGCTGGTGGCATGGAGCTAGCGTTGTGGTGCGATATGCGGGTGATGGAAGAAGACGCGTATTTCGGCGTTTTTTGTCGCCGCTTTGGCGTGCCTTTGATTGACGGCGGCACGGTACGCCTCCCGCGCCTGATTGGCATGGGCCACGCCATGGACTTGATCCTTACCGGGCGCAAAGTGGAGGCCACCGAAGCACTGGCTATGGGCCTGGCCAACCGTGTGGTACCCACCGGCGGCGCACTCGATGCTGCCATAGCGCTGGCCGAACAATTGGCCGGTTTCCCGCAAGCCACCATGAACGCCGACCGCATGAGCGCCTACCAGCAATGGGACTTACCGCTGCACCATGCGCTGCACCAGGAGTGGCTGCGCGGCAAGGCCTGCATCGGAGAGGGTTTGCAAGGCGCCGGCCGCTTTGCCGACGGGCAGGGCCGCCATGGTAGGTTCTGAAAGTAGACGAGGCTAGGTCAACTAGATCACCGGCGCGTGGGCCGTCAGGAGCTCGGCAGCACGGGTCTGCCAACCTTTGCCGCTGGCGCGCCAGCGCGTCAGTACCTCCTCATCCAGGCGCAAGGTGGTCGGCACTTTGTGGGTATCTTTGACTGTGCCTTTGGGCCGCCCCCGCAAAACGGCTTGGGCCAGGGCTTTGCCCTGGGCCGGTGTTAGCTCCTTGCCATCAAGCTGCCAGGCGCCTCGCGCCAGGTCATCTTCGGTCACCTGCGGCGCGTCATCCGGGTCTGTCCAGGGCTTGGCTGAATATTTCGATTTCGCGGGCATTGGCTTTCCTCATAGAGATGATGTGGCGAGCCGCGCCGCGCGGGGTCCAAACGATGACGACCAACCGGTGACCCAAAAAGGCTAAGGTAATGAACCGGTCCTCGCCATAGGCCTTTCGAGCATCCTCAAACGTGTAGCTCAGTCCGGTAAATGCTTAAAAGCAATCCGCAAAGTCCAAGCCCCGATGGCGTAGCGTTAGCGCTCGTTTGTGTGGATCAAATTCGATCTTCAATTTTAATTGTACATCTAATTAAATAAAAGTGACTTCAGTTAGTTTTCAGCTTTTCAGAATTCCAGCCACTAGGCTGCCCAGTTTTTCACCGTTGATCTTGGTTACAAACTCGACTGGTACCCCTTCGGCTGCTCTGAATTTTCCATCTTCATCCTCTTCGGTATATTCACTTTCAATGAGCTCCTCGTCTTTCTGGATTGAAAAACTTCCCTTCTTCAAAATGGCTCTGGAGTAGACGAGTGAATATTCATGATTAGTTGCAAAATATTTATCTTGTGATCGTCCTTTGGGATTGCAAAGAATATTTAGATTTGAAATGAAGTTATCGCTGCCAAACACCTCATCACACAACAACTTCAACTGCGCTTGTTCGTTGTCGTCAATCGAAATAAAAATCACTCCGTCCTCGCGCAGCAGGTCCCGCGCCAGTAGCAGGCGCGGGTACATAAAGCTCAGCCAGCCGCTGTGTGTGCGGGCGCCATATATGTTCTTGATGTAGTCGATGTTCTCGGCGCTGTAGCCCAAGCCGCTCAGCACCTCGGCCTGCTTGGCGCTGAAGTCGTCGCGGTAAATAAACTGATCGCTTTGGGTGTTGTAGGGCGGGTCTATGTAAATGAGCTTGACTTTGCCAAAGTAGCTTTGCCGCAAAAGCTTCAATGCGTCGAGGTTGTCGCCCTTGATCAAGAGGTTGCCGGTGTTGTCCCAGTCTTGGCTTTGGTCATGGGCGGCTGACAAAATTTTGCCGCTCGGCACAAAGGCCTGGTGGTAGGCCTCGCGCTTGCCCACCCATCGCAGCTCGTAGCCGTCTTCCTCCACCCGCACCCCGGCGGGGTTGGCAGGGTCCAAGGCCATTTGAATAGCTGCAGGGTTGACGCGGATGCGCCCTTGGTCGTCTACCTCCACCGCTTGCGGAAACAACTGGCACAGGGCTTCTAACTTTTGGGCGGCGGGGCTGGGGGTGGTGAAAAAAGGCTGGGATATGAATGTCATCTGCAGGGGATAGCTGCCTATCCTGATATTAAAAATGATTAAATATACGGTATTCATTTCTATAAATTTATCTTATTGGCAACATCGTCGGACGGCGCTTACCGCGGTATAAGCAAATCTGCGCTAAAAAACTACAGCGCTAGGTGAAGCAAAACGCTAGCTCGCACACTCCAGCAAAACCTCCGTCAATTCCTGCGGTGCACTGATCATCGGGTCGTGGCCGGTGGCCAGTTCTAGGGTGCGGGCGCCGGGAAGCCAGTGGCCGTCCCAAAATTGAGGGTTGTTCACGCGCGGCCAGATCGCGTCTATGGTGGCCAAGGATGGCTTGGTGCAGTGGACGTATGTGCGCGGCACGCGGGCCACGCGCGCCGGGTCAAATTCCAGCACATCGGTGTAAGGGTGGCCGGGGTGGGGTGTTTGGCGGCGCGCTACCCAGGCGGCGTCTTCGCCCTCCAGGCCAAAGACCTCGGGGGCCGGCGGCGGGAAGCTGTACATACGGTTGGCACGCGCGGCGTTCACGCGTGCCTCCCGGGTGCTACTGGCATGGGTGGCGCTCCAGGCTTCGCCGGGTTGGGGCACGACGGCGTCCACATAAACCAGATGGCACAGGCGCTCTGCAATACGGTCTGCCACCCCAGTGCCCACCATGCCGGCATACGAATGCACTACCAGTACCACGTCATGAAGTTCCTCGTTTTCGATAGCGGCCACCACGTCCTGAATATGCGTACTTAGGTGGATATCGGGCGCGAGCAAGTGGGCGCGTTCACCCACGCCGGTCAGCGTGACGGCATGCACGCGGTGGCCTTGCGCTTGCAGTAAGTCCACCACGCGACGCCAGCACCACGCGCCATGCCATGCGCCGTGCACGAGTACAAAATTTGCCATGGTCAGCCTCCTGATGAACGATTGCAAGCAATGAAGAAACTCGCGGAACTGGCTACCCAAGAGCCTTTCCACTAGGGTTTCTATGGAGAACTAGTTGAATGAACCTTGCTACCATAGTAACGGGGCTTTGCGGATAAGACAATATTCATTGGAATGAGAAAACCATGGCACTCGTCATTAAAAAATTTTTTGTAAGTCATGAACCGCGTGAAGACGGCGTTTATGTCGAAATACAGGCGCGCCAAAGCGGCTTTTTTTCTTGGCTGTTTGCCCTATTTGGACTAGACCCGAATTACTCGCTCAGCATTTTGTTTGATAAGGTGGTGTACCAGGCGAGCAGCATCAGCGGTTTTAACAAAGTGATTTTGCCGATTCACTCGGTCAGTTCCATTTATTTCGGTACCGTGCGGCCATGGGGCAAAGCCTTGTTTTGGTTTTTGCTCTTTGCCTTCGGCGCCTATGCGGCGGCTGAGATGGGTGAAACCAAGTGGGTAGTCATCTCTATAGTGGTGGGTTTGATCGTCGCGATTTTGGTTTACATCTTGAACCGGGAGCTGACCATCGGCGTTACCGAGGTCACCGCCACCACCTATCCCTTGGTGCTCAAGCGCTCAGTCATTGAAGGCCAGGAAATTTCGGAGGCTAAGTTAGCCGAAATTAGCCAAATCTTCGTGGCACTTTTGGACGCCCATAAAGCGGCGCAGCAGCATTGAGCAGCCCGTCACTTGAGCTCGGCCCGCGCAAGGGCCCGTCACTGCCCCACGATGCGCCGCCCCTTGGTCCGGCGCTCAATGTGAGCGCGCAGGTTCGAGGCCCGACACTGTCGTCCAATCAGTCCGTGGGTGCCCAACTGCCCACGCTTTCTGTGCTCCCCTATGTGCTTGCCGCGGTGCTGCTCTCGGCCTTGCTCTTGGTGCCCTTGCTGTACCTTTCTTCTTGGCGCAGTGGCGAGGGAGCGGACGCGCCACCTTGGTACCTATCGCTGATAGAAATTGCACGCCAACATATTGCTGGTGGCCACGAGATGGAAGAAGAAGTTCAGGCGCAGACTGCTGAACCACAAGAAGAAGCTCCCGCTATTGATTTGCCCCGAGACCTAGCGTCCCAGATCGCTGCCTTGGCTGGCAAGAGTTGCCACAATTTTCTGGAAGATGGCGACGATCCCGCCGCCAAATATGCGTTCGAGCAACTGATTTGGAGTCGCCTTAACAAGGAGTGGCAAGACAGTGCGACCGAGCGTTTGGATGTATGCACCCCCTTTAAGTGGCAAACCCCGCAGGTGTTGTCGGTGATGGCCTGTGCCAAAGGCGCTTGTGGCAGCGACGACGTGAAGTTCTATATATCGCGCGATGGCAAAGTCGGTATCGACGTAACGGCAAATGGCAGCTGCACCCAAGCGTCTGAAGAAGGTTTTGCCCCGACTGAACTGCTCTGCTCGCGTTGACCTCAGCGAGCTACTTAGCCCAGCGTACGGCCAAAGAAATGCAAGGTTCGGTCCCAGGCCTGTTGCGCCCACACCGGGTCGTGTTGGGTAGCGGGAATGCGCGCCGGGCCGACAGCGGTTTCGTTGGCAAACGCGTGGTGCGCTAAATAGCGGTGGAATTCAAAATCCACTTTGGCAGCGCTCAATTTTTCTTCCAAGGCATCGACGGTAGCGATTTTGAAAAACGCATCTTGCGTGGCCCAATGGCCCATCAGGGGCACTTGGATTTTGCTGGCGTCTAGGTAATCCAAGGGCGGGCAGCCGTACCAGACTACGCCGGCGTCGATTTCCGGCGATTGGGTGAGCGAGAGCAAGGTTAGCGCACCGCCCATACAAAAGCCGGTGACGCCGACTTTGGCGCTGCGCGCTTTCAAAAACTGCACCGCACCCCGAATGTCTTGCGCTGCGGCGTCGCCAAAGTTCAGCGCATCCATCAAATGGTGTGCCTCCTCGGCCTCCACGGTGGATTTGCCCCGGTACAAGTCTGGCACCAGAGCCTGAAAGCCTGCGATGGCCAGGCGGTCGGCCACGCCGCGAATCTGGTCATTGAGCCCCCACCACTCCTGAATGACCACAATGGCCGGCGCTTGGTGTTTGCCCGTAGGCTCGGCCAGGTAGCCGTGCAACTCTTTGCCGTCGGGACGCTGGAAATTGATGATGTGGCCCATGGGTTTCTCCTCGTGAATGGGGTCATCTTAGCGCCCCAAACCCGCAGGGTTTCCAAGCCAACGGGTGCCTGCGGTCATCGGCCTCCTGTATATTGCGCAAGCCCCGGAGGCTCAGCCTGCAAGCCAAGTGCAGAACCCAAATTGCAACCTCAGAAACATCACTATGCAACGCAAATCCGCCCAAGACTTTGATCAAGAACTTTTAATCCTGTTCGATGCCTATGTCCACGGCACCATCGATAGGCGCGGATTTTTGCAAGCGGCGCAAAAGTTTGCCGTAGGCGGCGCCACGGCGGCCGGGCTGTTGGCGGCGCTGAGCCCGAACTTTGCGCTAGGGCAGGTGATTGCCAAAGACGATGCGCGCATCCGCGGCGAGTGGCTGCAATACGCCTCGCCCAACGGTTCGGGCACCATGCGGGGCTATTTGGTGCGGCCTGCTGGGGCCACAGGCAAATTACCAGCGGTACTGGTGGCCCATGAGAACCGGGGCCTTAATCCGCATATCGAAGACATTGCGCGGCGCTTGGCGCTGGCGGGCTATATGGCTTTTGCGCCGGATGCGCTCACGCCACTGGGTGGCTATCCGGGCGATGAGGACAAGGCGCGCCAACTGTTCGGTCAGCTAGACCAGGCCAAGACCTTAGAGGATTTTTTGGCCGCTGCCGCCTTGCTGGCCAGCCGCGGCGACGCTACGGGCAAGATGGGGGTAGTGGGCTTTTGCTGGGGTGGTGGCATGGCGCACCGCTTGGCCACGCGCTTGCCGGAACTGGCCGCCGCCGTGCCTTTTTATGGCGACGTGCCCGCCGCGACGGAAGCGGCCAAGGTCAAGGCTCCGCTGCTCTTGCATTTCGCGGGCACCGACGACCGGATCAACAAAGCCTGGCCACCTTATGAGCAGGCTTTGAAGGCAGCCGGTGTGACGATGACGGTGCATGACTACCCAGGCACGCAACACGGCTTTAACAACGACACCACGCCACGCTTTGACAGCGTAGCCGCAGCCCAGGCCTGGGAGCGCAGCTTGGCGTTTTTTGCCATCACGCTGCGGGGCTGAACCGGCGCCTAGGCCAGCGAAAACCCGTCGTGGCTAAAGGGAGTGCGGCGCAAGCGCACGCCCGTGGCAGCGGCGATGGCATTGGCAATGGCAGGCGTAATCGGCGCATAGGGCGGCTCGCCCAAGCCGCCCCATACCTCGCCGCCGCTCGGTACCAACACGGATTTGATGGTCGGTATTTGGCGCAGTTGCACCAAGGGGTAATCCGCCAAATTGCTTTGCGTCACCCGCCCATCTTGGATATTGATTTCATTCATAAAAATACTGGACAAGGCATAGCTGACGTTGCCTTCAATTTGCGCGCGCGCTGAATCCACATTGGCCACCTGGCCGCTGTCCACCGCGATGGTGATCTGGTGCAGGGTGACGGCTTTTTGCTTTGACACGGATAACTCCACCACGCAAGCGGCAAAGCTGCCGTAGGCGTCTTGCACTGCCAGTCCTTGGAAGCGGCCCGGCGCCAGCTTGGCGCCCCAGTTGGCTTCGCGGGCGGCGGCCTCTAAGACCTTGTAGTCGCGGCCGCCTGCGGGCAATAGCTCCAGGCGGCCGCGCAGCGCGTCTTTGCCCGCTGCGTGCAGCACTTCATCTAGAAAACTCTCGCGTGCAAAGGGGTTTTGCGAGTGGTACACCGAACGCCAAAAACCCACCGGCACATTGATCTGGCAAATGCCGTGGCGCAGGTCCAGATGCGCCACTTGGTAAGGCATGTCGTGAAAGGATTCACCTGCTTGAAAATCCTGCCCGTTTTTAAGGGATGCAGGGCGAATTTTTTCTAACAAGGATTGCGAAGCCATGCGTGCCTGCCAGCCCACAACCCGCCCGTCTTTGGCTACTACCGCGCGTTGGCGGTAGAGCGCAGCCGGGCGGTAAAAGCCATGTTGCATATCTTCTTCACGCGACCAGAGCAGCTGCACCGGCGTGCCGTCCAGTTCGCGGGCAATCAGCACGGCTTGGCGCACAAAGTCTTGCGATGCGCCGCGCCGCCCGTAGCCGCCACCCAGGTAGGGCCGGTGCACCGTCACGTTTTCCAGCGGCAAGCCCAGGGTTTTGGCCGCTTCATTGAGACTGGCTTCTGCGCTTTGCGTGGGTGCCCAGACTTCTGCCGTGTCGCCTTTCACCCAGGCGGTGCAGTTTTGCGGCTCTAAGGTGAAATGGTTCAGATAGGGCGTGAAATAGTCCGCCTCCACTGTCTTGAAGTCGGCCGCTTGGGCGCCCGTAGCGGCGGTCCAAGTGGCTTCAAAATCGCCTTCGCTGCGCAGGCTGCGCGCTGCCAGCACCCCGGCTTGCAGTGTTTGTGCAATCGCCTGGTCGTCCAGCTTTTCATTGCCACGGTAGTCCCATACCACGTTCACTGTTTTGAGCGCTTGCTGCGCGCGCCACCAGTTGTCGGCGACCACGGCCACGAAGTCCGGTCCGGTAACGACTTTCTTGATGCCGCGCCGGCTCATTGCTGCCGAAGCATCCACCGACTTGGGTACACCACCAAACACCGGGCATTGCGCGATGGCGGCGTACAGCATGCCGGGGACGCGTACATCAATGCCATAGATCGCGCTACCGTCGCACTTGGCCGGAATATCAAAACGCTTGAGGGGCTTGCCGATCAGCGTCCATTGGTCCGGGCTTTTGAGCACGATGTCACTGGGCGCTTTTTGCTGTGCGGCCGTCGCGGCCAGTTCGCCGTAGCTGGCGCTGCGTTTGCTGGCGGCATGGGTCACTTTGCCTTGCTTTGCGATGAGTTCACTCACTGGCACGCCCCAGCGCTGGGCCGCGGCGAGCTTGAGCATTTCGCGCGCAGTGGCGCCGGCCTTGCGCATCACCAATTGTGAATCGCGCGTACCCCGGCTACCGCCAGTGCTAAAGGTGACATACACCTTGTTGCGGGCGATATGTTCATTGACCGAAGCGAACTCCATGCGCACATCGTCCCAGCGGCATTCCAACTCTTCGGCCAGCATCATGGGCAGGCTGGTGCTAGTGCCCTGGCCCATCTCGGAGCGGGACACCTGGCAGAACACGCGGTTGTCGGGGCTGATCCGAATCCAGGCATTGATGTCGGCTGCGCCGGCTTGCGGTCCGTCGGTCGCCAGCTTGTCCGCGACAGCAGGGGGCAGGTAAAAGCCCAGGCTTAGGCCACCGGCCCAGGCGGCCACGGCGGCTGCACTGGTCTGCTTTAAAAAGCCACGGCGCGAAGCCTTGACCGGTTCGATCTGAATTTGCGCTGCGCTGGGGCTGGTGGTGTGCGTTGACATAGTGTTCCCCCGGTCAGAGCTTGGCAGCGGCTTTGATAGCCGATTTGATGCGCGGGTAGGTGCCGCAGCGGCACACATTGGTGATCGCCGCGTCGATGTCCGCATCGCTAGGACGCGGCTTGCGGGCCAACAAGGCGGTGGCAGCCATCAGCATGCCCGACTGGCAGTAGCCGCATTGCGGCACTTGTTTTTCGATCCAGGCCTTT
>Ga0136641_1001264_pt1 | contig 10683 bp, 8 predicted proteins | sample EliLak1302023Y_FD_115312 | JGI IMG/M metagenome (GOLD analysis project Ga0136641, IMG submission 115312) | Freshwater microbial communities from Elizabeth Lake, Yosemite National Park, California, USA - 13020-23Y | ecosystem: Environmental > Aquatic > Freshwater > Lake ... | reverse complement strand
CCCGTTTCCACGCGTCCCCTTGCTGCCACAACACCCCATCGGCAATCAGGCGCTGCGCCTGCGAACGGGTGCTGGCATGCTGGCGGTGCACCAGCAATTGGTCAATGCGCATTCAGTGGCGTATCAATACCGGTAGCTATCGGCTTTGTAGGGGCCGGCCTTGCTCACGCCGATGTAATCGGCCTGCTCTTTGGTCAGCTCGGTGAGCATGGCGCCGACTTTTTTCAGGTGCAAGCGGGCCACTTTTTCGTCCAAGTGCTTGGGCAGCACATAGACCTTGCCGTTTTTGTATTCCTTGGGCTTGGTGAACAGCTCGATCTGGGCGATCGTCTGGTTGGCAAAGCTCGAAGACATGACAAAGCTGGGGTGGCCGGTGCCGCAACCCAGGTTCACCAAGCGGCCTTTGGCCAGCAGGATGATGCGCTTGCCAGGGGCTTTACCTTTGGCCGGGAAAATCACATGGTCCACCTGAGGCTTGATCTCTTCCCACTTGCATTTGGAGAGGGATTCGACATCGATCTCATTGTCAAAGTGGCCGATGTTGCAGACGATGGCTTGGTCTTTCATGGCCGCCATGTGCTTGTAGGTGATGACGTTTTTGTTGCCGGTGGCAGAGACAAAAATATCGGCCTTGTCGGCGGCGTATTCCATGGTGACGACTTTGTAGCCTTCCATAGCGGCTTGCAAGGCGTTGATGGGGTCGATCTCGGTCACCCACACTTGGGCCGACAGAGCACGCAGCGCTTGGGCCGAGCCCTTGCCCACGTCGCCATAACCAGCTACCAGAGCCACTTTACCGGCGATCATCACGTCGGTAGCGCGCTTGATAGCGTCGACCAAGGATTCGCGGCAACCGTAGAGGTTGTCAAACTTGCTCTTGGTCACCGAGTCATTGACGTTGATGGCGCGAAAGGCCAGATCGCCACGGGCGGCCATTTCGTTCAAGCGCAGCACGCCGGTGGTGGTCTCTTCGGTCACCCCGATGATGTTTTTCAAGCGGCGGCTGTACCAGGTGGGGTCCAGCTTGAGCTTGGCTTTGATCGAATTGAAAAGGCACACCTCTTCTTCGCTACCGGGTTTGGACAAGAGCTTGATGTTTTTCTCAGCCTTAGCGCCCAGGTGCATCAAGAGCGTGGCGTCGCCGCCGTCGTCCAAGATCATGTTGGGGCCCTCGCCGGCCGTTCCTTTTTTGCCGTCGAATTCAAAAATGCGGTGGGTGTAGTCCCAGTAGTCGGTCAGCGACTCGCCTTTGTAGGCAAACACCGGGGTGCCAGCGGCCACCAGGGCTGCGGCGGCATGGTCTTGGGTGGAGAAGATATTGCACGAGGCCCAGCGCACTTGCGCGCCCAGGGCTTGCAGGGTTTCGACCAGCACGCCAGTCTGGATGGTCATATGCAGCGAACCCGTAATGCGCGCGCCTTTGAGGGGCTGGGCTTTAGCAAACTCGTCGCGGATGGCCATCAGACCGGGCATTTCGGTCTGGGCAATGTTGAGTTCTTTGCGGCCCCAGGGCGCAAGGCTCAGGTCGGCAATTTCGTAGTCCTGGTTTTTGATAGGTTTCAATACAGCGTTCATGACAAAGGCTCCAAAAAGTACATTTTGAAAACCACTGTGCACGCTAGGGAAAGATGACTCACCCCGCAAACATCAGTGGGTGAGCGCAGTTGAAACATGCAGGAGTCAGGGCCCCTGTACCCCGAGCCTCATTCACTTTGCGTGAACTGCATCGCTCCTCGGGGTGGACGGATTCTAGCAAAGGCGCCGGCGGCCACGGCAGCGGCGCAATCCTTACTACTAGAATGAACTTTCACATTTCTCTCACGGGGTGTCCGCTATGCAAAAGTCTTTACCTTCCCTCTCCCTGCTGTCTTTGCTCCTTACGCTGGCCTGCGCCGCTCAGAGCGCCGGGGCCGCCAGCGTGCCTGCCGGGGTAGCTTTAGCCGCCAAACAAGAATGGGTGCGCAGCAACGGCGCCGAGCCCGAAACCTTGGATCCGGCCCTGGCCGAATCGGTCGGCGCCAACCAAATTACCCGCGATTTATTTGAGGGCCTAACCGCTACCGACACCAGCGGCAAGACCGTGCCTGGCGTGGCCGAGTCCTGGAAGCAAGTCAACCCCACCACCTGGGTGTTCACACTGCGCAAGGGCGCGCAGTTCTCCAACGGCGACCCGATCAGCGCCGAGGACTTTGTCTATGGCTGGCGCCGCTACCTGGACCCCAAAACCGCGTCGCAATACGCAACCACGCTGGCGCCTTTCATACTGAACGGCATGGACGTGGCCGAGGGCAAAAAACCGGTCACCGAACTGGGCGTCAAAGCCCTGACCAAAGATCAACTGGAAGTAAAAACGCCCTTCCCGGTGGCGTTTTTGCTGGACTTGCTGGCCAACACCCAGTTTGCCCCCATCCACAAAGCCACCATAGACAAATTCGGCAAAGACTGGACCAAGCCTGGCAATATGGTGGGCAACGGCGCCTTTATGCTCAAAGAATGGCGCGTTAACAGCGCGGTAGTCTTGGAGAAGAATTCGCGCTATTGGGATGCCAAGTCAGTGGTGCTGACTAAAGTGAGCTTTTTGGCCATCGAAGATAGCAATGCCGACGTCAAGATGTTCCAGTCTGGCGAGACTGACATGGTCTATGTGTTACCCCCTGGCGCCTACGAGCAGCTTAAAAAGAGCTACCCCGCCGAGATCAAAAACGGCCCCATGCTGGGCTTGCGCTTCTACGCTTTGAATAACAAAGACCCCATGATGAAGGATTTGCGCGTACGCAAAGCCCTCTCCATGGTGATTGACCGCGACGTTCTGGCCAGCAAAGTGACCGCGGATGGCCAGATTCCCGCCTACGGCGTGGTGATCAAAGGCATCGCCGGTGCGGACGTCACCAGCTACGACTGGGCCAAGTGGCCCATGGACAAGCGCGTGGCCGAGGCCAAAAAGCTGCTGGCCGAAGCGGGCGTGAGGCCCGGCACCAAAATCAGTTTCACTTACAACACCGACCAGTACCACAAGAAGATGGCCATTTTTGCGGCCTCGGAGTGGAAAACCAAGCTGGGCCTGGAAACCGAGATGGACAACCTGGAGTTCAAGGTGCTGATCAAAAAACGCCATGATGGCGAATTCCAGATCGCCCGGCACGGCTGGATCGCCGATTACAACGACGCCACCACCTTCTTGACCCTGGTGCAGTGCGATTCGGACGCCAACGACAACAAAAACTGCAACCGCAAGGCCGAGGAGCTTATCAACCAAGGCAACCAGACGCTAGATCCGGTCAAGCGCAAAGCCCTGCTGACCGAGGCGGCCCGACTGGTGATGGAAGACTACCCCATGATCCCGCTGCTGCAGTACACCTTGCCGCGTTTGCTCAAGTCCTATGTGGGCGGTTATTTCGAGTCCAATCCCATGGACCATTTCCGCAGCAAAGACTTCTACATCATCAAGCACTAAACGGCCTGGCTGACCTCCCCCCGTATGTGGAAATACACGCTCAGACGCGTGCTCGCCACCGTGCCAGCTTTGCTGGCGGTGATCACCATTTGCTATTTGATGCTGCACGCCACGCCAGGCGGGCCGTTTGACACTGAGCGCAAAGTATCGGCGGCAGTGCTGGCCAATTTGCAGGCCAAGTACCACCTGGAGCTGCCCCTGTGGCAGCAATACCTTTACTACCTTAACAGCCTGCTCCATGGCGACTTGGGTGCTTCATTTCGCTATGCCGACTGGAGCGTGAACGATCTGGTGGCCAAAGCCCTGCCGGTCTCGCTGACCATCGGTGGACTGTCCATGTTGATTGCGGTGGCGTTGGGCGTCTCGCTGGGCATTTGGGCGGCGCTGCGCCAAAACAGCGCCGCCGACTATCTGCTGATGCTGCTGGGCAGTGTGGGCAGTGCCGTCCCTTCGTTCGTTCTGGGACCGGTGCTGGTAATGGTGTTTGCCATTTGGCTGCCCTGGCTGCCCTCGGGCGGCTGGAGCGACCATGAGGTGCGCTTTTGGGTGCTGCCCATTGCTCTGCTCACCCTGATTAATCTCTCGACCGTGGGGCGGGTCATGCGCGGCAGCCTGATCGAGGTGATGAGCTCCAACTTCATCCGCACCGCGCGCGCCAAGGGCCTGCCCATGCGCATCGTAGTGCTGCGCCACGCGATTCGGCCAGCGCTGCTGCCGGTGGTCTCGGTGCTGGGTCCATTGGCGATTTCCTCCATCACCTCGGCGGTGGTCACGGAAACCTTGTTTTCCATTCCCGGCCTGGGCAAGCTCATCGTCAATGGCGCCTCCAACCGCGATTACACGCTGGTGTTGGGCCTGGTGATCTTGGTGACTTTAGTGGCGGTGCTGCTCAATTTACTGGTCGATCTGGCCTATGCCTACCTTGATCCCAAAATCCGCTACTGAGTCGGCTGAGCCGGCCCAACGCAGCCCCTGGCTGGATGCGCGCATCCGCTTTGTGCGCAACCGTGCGGCCTTAGCAAGTCTGCTGATTTTGGTCTGCATCGTGTTCGCTTGCGTCCTCGGACCGCTGCTGCTGCCCTACTCCTACGAGGACACCGACTGGAACCAGATGGGCATTGCGCCCACCCTCACTGGCTGGCACCTGTTTGGCACCGACGAGCTGGGCCGCGATTTGCTGGTACGCACGCTGGTGGGCGGGCGTATTTCGCTCACCGTGGGGCTGCTGGCCACGCTGGTGTCGGTGTCGCTGGGTGTGGCCTGGGGCGCAGTGGCCGGCTTTGTGGGCGGGCGCGTCGATGCGCTGATGATGCGCATCGTAGACATTCTGTACGCCATTCCCTACCTGCTGATCGCCATCATGATGGTGACGATTTTGGGCCGTGACTTTTACCTGGTGGTGCTCACGATTTCGGCCTTCTCCTGGATGGACATGGCCCGCGTGGTGCGGGGACAGACGCTGTCGATCCGCTCCAAAGAATATGTGGAGGCGGCCCGGGCCATCGGGGTGCCGACCTGGCGCATTATTTTTTCGCACGTCGTGCCCAATTTGCTGGGCATTGTGGTGATTTACACCTCGATCACCGTGCCCGGCGTGATCCTGACCGAGTCGGTGCTGTCCTTTTTGGGCCTGGGCGTGCAAGAGCCCATGACCAGCTGGGGCGTGCTCATCCACGATGGCGCCAACGTCATGGCCAGCAGCCCCTGGATGATCTGGTTTCCCGGCGCGGCGCTGACCATCACCCTGTACTGCGCCAACTTTATCGGCGACGGCATGCGCGATGCACTCGACCCCAAAGAGCGATGACCACCCCATCCCCCCAAGCCCCCGTGCTGCAAGTCAAAGACCTGCAGGTGCAGTTTGCGACCAACGATGGCCCCGTGTTTGCCGTCAATGGCGTGAGCTTTGATCTGGCGCGCGGCCAAACCCTGGGCATTGTGGGTGAGTCCGGTTCGGGCAAGTCGCAAACCGCGCTGGCCATGATGGGCCTGCTGGCGCGCCAGGGCCAGGCCAGCGGTCAGGTGCTCTACCAAGGGCAGAACCTGCTGACACTGGCGCCCGATGCGCTCAACACCTTGCGCGGCGCACACATCGCGATGGTGTTCCAGGACCCGATGACCGCCCTCAACCCCTATCTGACGGTGGAGCGGCAAATGACCGAAGTTTTGCAATGGCACAAAGGCCTGGACCGCAAAGCAGCGCGCCAGCGCGCCCTCGCCATGCTGGACGCGGTCAAGATTCCGGACGCAGCCGGGCGCATCAGCCGCTATCCGCATGAATTCTCCGGCGGCATGCGCCAGCGGGTGATGCTGGCCATGTCCTTGCTCTGCGAGCCAGAAATTTTGCTGGCCGACGAACCCACCACGGCGCTAGACGTGACCGTGCAAGCGCAAATCCTGGCCCTGCTGCGCGAACTGCAACGCGATTTGGGCACCGCCGTTGTGCTGATCACGCACGACCTTGGCGTAGTTGCCGGCGTGTGCGACCAAGTGCTGGTGATGTACGGCGGGCGCGTGATGGAGCAAGGCAGCGTGGAACACATCTTTGCCCGCGCCGCCCACCCCTATACCCGCGGTCTTTTGCAAGCCATCCCGCGCATGGACGGCGAGGCCAGCAGCCTGCGGGCCATTCCCGGTACGCCGCCTCTGATGGCGCAGCTGCCAAGCGGCTGCCCGTTTGTGCCCCGCTGCGCTTTAGCCGATGCGCAGTGCAGCCAGGAGGTACCGGTTTTGCAAGCCATCGCTGCATCGCAGGCCGCAGACGAGCCCTTTGTGGCACACCGCGCCTGCCACCGAACCGAGGCGCAGGTGCTGCACCACGAAGTATTGGAGGCAGGCCATGGCTGACACCACGCCGCTGCTGTCGGTGCGCGATCTGCAAGTGCACTTTCCGGTGCGCGCAGCCTCGGCCTGGCCCTGGGAGGGCGCACGCCCGCTTAAAGCCGTGGACGCGGTCTCATTTGACCTGTACGCCGGCCAGACCCTGGGCGTGGTGGGCGAGTCCGGCTGCGGCAAATCGACCCTGGCGCGCGCGCTGCTCCATTTGCACCCCGCCACTGGCGGCAGCATTGTCTGGCGCGGCCAGGAGATGCGCCGGGCCACGCCCGCGCAATGGCTGGCGGTGCGCAAAGACATCCAAATGGTTTTCCAGGACCCGCTGGCCAGCTTGAACCCGCGTATGACCGTGGCGCAAATCATCGGCGAGCCGCTACGCATTCACTACCCCGAACTGGACGCGCCCGCCGTGATGGCGCGGGTACGCAGCATGATGGACCGGGTGGGCCTGACGGCGCAGCAAATCAACCGCTATCCGCACGAGTTCTCGGGTGGTCAGTGCCAGCGCATTGGCATTGCCCGGGCCCTGATTCTCTCGCCCAAGCTGGTGGTGTGCGACGAGCCGGTGTCGGCGCTGGACGTATCCATCCAGGCGCAAATCGTCAATTTGCTGCAGGACTTGCAGCGCGAATTAGGTTTGGCGCTGATATTTATCGCCCACGACCTGGCCGTGGTGCGCCACATCAGCCAGCGCGTGATGGTGATGTACCTGGGCCGCAGCGTCGAGATCGCCGAGCGCAAAGCGCTCTACCAGCACCCGCGCCACCCCTACACGCAGGCCTTGCTCTCGGCCATTCCCTTGCTGGACCCGGTGGCCGAACGCAACAAAGTGGCCCAGCTTCTGCCCGGCGACCTGCCTTCGCCGTTAAACCCGCCCTCGGGCTGCGTGTTTCGCACCCGCTGCCCGCAGGCCCAGGATGCTTGCAGCGCCACCGTGCCCACGCTGCAAACCGATGCGCGGGGCCATGCCGTGGCCTGCTTGCGCGCCTGAACGCAGGCCGCGCCCTAGGGCGTGACGATGGCGCGCATCCAGTCGGGAAGCGTCGCTGCCTTTTGGCTCGGAAAATCCACCCAAATCGTCGTCGCCCCGCCGGCCGCTGAGATCAGGCCTGGCTCGTCGGTGCGCTCGATGGTGGCCCAGGTCTCAAACGTGGTGCGCGCCGGGTCGCTCACATAGAGCTTGACGCGCAGGTCGCCCGGATAGGTCAGCTGGCGGTAGAAATTACAAAACGCGTTGACGATCACCGGCCCTTCGCCGGCCGGGTCGGGCGTGCAGCCCACCGCATACATCCAATCGATACGCGTGGTCTCCAGGTAACGGAAATACACGGTGTTGTTGACGTGGCCCATGGCATCCATGTCGCCCCAGCGCATGGCCAGCACCATCTCGTACACCAACTTCTTCGTTTCTGGTATTTCAATGCGCATTGCCTGGCCCGCCTACAGAGGAAAAGAGGTTTCCAGTCTAGCAAGTACGGTTTTTGCCTATTTTTATCATTTTTATATTGAATACGAAAACTAATTTGGGTATTAATATCGCTCCATGTTCAATCGCCACGTATTCCTGTCCGTTAAGCGGCGCTTACCGGTGCGGCGGCGCAGCCCGTACAACATTTATTTGGTGTTTTTTTCCCTCTCCGGCGTAGCGTTTTTATTGGCCTTGACACCCATTTTCTTTTTACTAGGGCAGCCACTGTTGGGCAAAACCGGGCTGGCGTTGGCCGGTGCCATGGCGCTCAACCTGGGCTTGTGGCGGCTGGGCATGTCGGGCTTTTGGGGTCAAACCATTTTTGAACTCTTGATGATTGCTGCCCTAGTTTTTTGCGCCTGGCGGACGGGCGGTGTAGCCTCGCCGATATTGGTGTTCATGTCCATTGTCCCTTTGCTGCCGGTCTACACCACGCGCAACCGGACCTGGGTGCTGTTTTGGCTCTTCATTGCCTTTGTGTCGGTTGCCGGGCTCTTGCTGCTGCAGCTCAATGGCATTGCGCCGACCTTGCCCCAGCAAAAACCCGAAGACCTGATGGTTTCGGCCGCCATGTACTGCATTTTGTGCCTGACCCAATGGGCCTTTATTTCCACCGTAGACCAGACCAATAAGGCCACCGTGCGGCAAATCCAGGGGGCCAACCAGCGGCTGCAGCGCCTGTCCACCGACCTCAAAGAAGCCAACGCACACAAAGACCGCTTTTTGGCCATCGTAAGTCACGAGATGCGCACGCCTCTCAATGCGGTCATTGGCTACCTGAGCCTGGCCGGTAGTGGCCCCGCTGTCGACCCCGAGACCCGGGAATTTATTCACAATGCGCAAAACTCGGCCTCGCATTTGGTGACCGTCATCAACGATTTGCTGGATTATTCGCAAATCCAAAACGGCACCATTGCCATCAACCCGCAGGCCTTTTGCCTGCACACCATGCTGCAGGACGCCCACGCCATGCTGCGCCATCGCGCCCACGAACAAGATCTGGACTACCCGCTGTACCTTGCGCAGGACGTTCCCCAGTGGGTCAGCGCCGACCAGCACCGTCTACGGCAAATCATCATTAATCTGCTTGCAAATGCCTTGAAGTTCACCCAACGGGGATCGGTTGTCACACGCGTGCATTTCAGCCCGAGCAGCGCCAGCCCGGACCGCGGCGAGCTGCTCATCGACGTTCAAGATACCGGTCCGGGGATTGCGTTGGACGCGCAGGCCCGCATTTTTGAACCCTTTGTTCAGCTGGCCCGAGACGGAGCGCCCAGCAACGACGCGTTGCGCGGCAACGGTTTGGGCCTGAGCATCAGCCACAGTTTGGCCAAAAGTCATGGCGGCAGCCTGCAACTGCGCAGCCTGCCGGGCCACGGCGCCACGTTTACCTTGCGGGTGCCGCTGCGGGTCCTGCCCCAACCGCCGGTGCTGACGCCCGTGCATGAACAAACTGATGCGCGCATCTATGCGCTGCTCATCGTAGATGACCACGAAGTCAACCGCCTGGTCGCAGCGGCCACCTTGCGCCGCGCCATGCCCAATGTGCAGATCGACCATGCCGCCAACGGCCTGGAGGGCCTGAAGTGTCTGGCGGCCAAGGACTACGACCTGGTTCTGCTCGATTTACTCATGCCCGAGATGGACGGCATCGAAATGATGCGCCGGGTGCGCCAGCTCTCGCCCCCGCCCAAGCGCAACGTGCCGGTGATCGCCCTGACGGCCAATATCGCTGAAGACGCGCTCAAAGCCTGCAAAGAAGTCGGCGTCAACGAAGTCATGGCTAAGCCTTTTGACCGGCACACGCTGATCAACCGGGTCTTGTTTTATTGCGTGCAGGGGCGCATTCGGGGCGCCGGGCAGGTTCACTGATGCGACGGCTGGGGCCGCTTTACGCGCTGTGGCGCAGCAGGGTCTCTAAAATCAGCGGTTTCGCCCACCTGCCCCATCCATGACTTTTCTTGCCGAAACGCGCCGACGTCGCACCTTTGCCATCATTTCCCACCCCGACGCCGGCAAAACCACACTGACCGAAAAGCTTTTGCTGTTTTCCGGCGCGATTCAGATTGCCGGTTCGGTCAAGGCGCGCAAGGCTTCGCGACACGCCACATCAGACTGGATGGAGATTGAAAAGCAGCGCGGTATCTCGGTTGCGTCCAGCGTGATGCAAATGGTCTACCGCGACCACGTGATTAATCTTTTAGACACACCCGGACATAAAGATTTCTCGGAAGATACCTACCGCGTGCTCACCGCCGTGGATGCGGCGCTGATGGTGATTGACGCGGCCAATGGTGTGGAGGCGCAAACCCGCCGCTTGATCGAGGTTTGCCGCCAGCGCGATACGCCCATCATCACCTTCGTCAACAAAATGGACCGCGAAGTGCGCGAGCCTTTGGACATCTTGGACGAGATCGAGCGCGAACTGGGCATGCCTTGCGTGCCTATGACCTGGCCGGTGGGCCAGGGCAAATTGTTTGGCGGCATCATCAATTTACGCACCGATGCCATGACCGTGTTTGAAAGCGGCAGCGAACGCCTGCCGCAAGATTTTGACGCTATCCCCTTGAGCGCGCCCGAGGCCTTGCAAGCGCGCTTTGGCCACGAATGGACCAGCGCCGTCGAGAGCATGGAACTGGCTACTGGCGCATCCCCCGCCTGGGACCATGCGGCCTTTTTAGCGGGCAAACAAACGCCTGTGTTCTTTGGTTCGGGCGTCAACAACTTTGGCGTGATGGAAGTGCTGGACGCGCTGGTAGACCTGGCGCCCTCGCCGCAAAGCCGCACTAGCACCGTGCAGGTCAACCGCCAACCGGTGGTGCAGGAAGTGCAACCTGAGGACAAGGCCTTCAGCGGCGTCGTCTTCAAGGTGCAGGCCAATATGGACGCCAACCACCGCGACCGCATCGCCTTTGTGCGCATGGCT
>Ga0136641_1001263_pt1 | contig 10686 bp, 7 predicted proteins | sample EliLak1302023Y_FD_115312 | JGI IMG/M metagenome (GOLD analysis project Ga0136641, IMG submission 115312) | Freshwater microbial communities from Elizabeth Lake, Yosemite National Park, California, USA - 13020-23Y | ecosystem: Environmental > Aquatic > Freshwater > Lake ... | reverse complement strand
CGACACGCGCGAGGTGACGCGGCGAACACCCGGGAAGGCCGGGACCAGCACGAGTGCATCGGGAAGTTCCGCTCGGTAGCAATCCTGCGGACCAATGGGGTCGGGGAACCAACACAGTTCGCGCCCGGAACCGCCAGGTCGCGCGTCCCATGATCCGTCGCGCCAGTCGATGGCCCCGCGTCCGAGTGCACGATGATGTTGACGCGCGCATGCCGGGCCACCGGTTCCAGATTTCGCGATGTGTATTTCGTCAATGTGTTCGAATTTTTTTGCAGCGTGCGCAGCGAGCACGCACGTGAGTCCGGGCGCAAATCCAGCGCCAATCACCACGTGCACATTGCGTTCACGCGCATGCTGATCAAGCGCCAAAAGCGCTCGAACATCGGTGAGGTCGTCGGTTGTGCTCACGACATGAATGCCCCGCCGAACAAACTGTTCCGCAACATGCGATTGCGTTCGTGCCGGCCCCGCCAATACAACGACGTCGACGTCGAGCGGATCATCGAGTGCACCACGGTCGATCGTTGCCCGATCACCAAGACTGTTCGCAACCATTTCAACGCGGTTCCGTCGTTCGTCGCGAAGAACAACCTCGTCGTCATCGGTCGAAACAAGTTGACGAGCAAGACGCGCGCCAACCGCGCCAACACCCAAAATTCCGATTCGAGCCATGTCAGTCGAGACCAGGTCCGGAGAGTTCGCGCCATCCACCTGATCGGGGTGGGGCAACACCCGATCCGCGGAGCCGAACGGCGGCGGCGACAAGCGCCCCCATGCCGATGGCAACCATGGCCTGTCGGATCATTTTCATCGTGGGGCTAGCTGGAATCGAACCAGCGACCTCACCCTTATCAGGGGTGCGCTCTAACCAACTGAGCTATAGCCCCGAACTGGCCGGGGCGTCACCATACCGGACCCCCCTGCAGCGGGGAAAACCGGTTCAGGATCGTCGGGCTGGAACCGCCTGAGCCGTCTCGAGTTCGACCACCGTAAACCGAAGCCCGCCAAAGACTCCGGCAATGAGGTTGAACAGCACGCTGGTCACAACGGCAAAGAGTGCGCCACCCACAAAAAGCACCAACCCGGCCACGGTGGCGCCCTCGAAGACCTTGAGTCCGTCGATCGTGAAGGAACTTTCGGCCAACAACTGGGCAAGAAAGTCCTCGACCTTGCTGATGCTGCCGGTCACGACGGCGCCCTGCCACAGCAGTACGCCCGCGACCACGATGATCATCCACAGACAGAAGGCAAAGGACAGCGATACCCGCAACATGGACCACGGATCGAGTCGGGTGACGACGCGCTGTACCTGACGAGCCTTCACTGCCCTGACCTGTCCCCGCCCAGCAGTTCTTGGTGGGGGTGGGGGTGGAAAGGCAGTCGGGGGCACCGAGAAGGTCACTCCGGGCGTCTCGTCGACTGTCATTGTCGAAGTGTACGCACCACGACACTTGGAGTCCGACAGGGTCACCAGTGCCGGCGAGCCCGAGCGGTGGCTCGTTCCTCGCCCAGTCGCACCACCACCTCGACCTCCGCACCTTGCACCACAAACGACTCAAGCACCGCCCCGTTGGCTTGGGTGACGGATCCGGCGACGTCCTCACCTTCGGTCGCCCCGGCAAGCGCTGCTGCGTCGGCCGCCGACTGGGCTCGGGCCCGTTCATCGACCTGGAGCCCCAGTCGCACCACAAGGAGACCGATGAGCACGACGATGGCGAGGATCAACGCCACCATCGGGACGATCTGACCCCCATCGAAGCGAAAACGCTGCACCGAGCCATGCCGAACTGAGCCACATCGAAACATGGCGAACTCCCCTGCTATGAATCACCGGGTTGCTCCGTTCAGAAACGGAAACCCACGGTGAAGGACTGTCAGTGGGAGAAGTGGTGGAGGCAGGAGCTGCCTCGTTGGTGGTGAATCGAGTGCCGAGGTTCAGTCGTCGTCTTCGGTGCCAAGCACCGGAGCAACCGACGCAACGGTTTCGCCGTCGGCCACATTCATGACCTTTACGCCGGTGGCATCGCGGCCCTGTGAAGAGATTTCGCGGACCTCCATGCGAATCACGGTGCCGACGCTGTTGATCACGAAAATTTCGTCGTCGATGCCGACCATGAAGGCCGCCACAACGGAGCCCTTCTTTTCGTTGATCTTGATGCCACGCACGCCCTGACCGCCGCGGCCCTGACGGTTGAACTTGTCGAGCTGGGTGCGCTTGCCGTAACCGCCATCGGTGACGAGGAGGATTGCGGCATCGTCACGAGTGACGTCGCAGGAAACAACTTCGTCGCCGACGCGCATCTTCATGCCGCGAACACCAGCAGCGGCTCGGCCCATTGCCCGAACTTCGTCCTCGGCAAACCGAATGGCCTGACCAGCCTTGGTAACCACGAGGATGTCGTCGCCACCGTTGGTGGGAATGACACGAACAAGTTCGTCGCCGTCTTTGAGGTTGATGGCAATGATGCCGGCGCGAAGAGACGAGTCGTATTCGGTGAACTTGGTCTTCTTGACCTGCCCGTTCTTGGTGCAGAAGAAGAGGAACTTGTTCGACTCGTAATCGCGCGTGTCGATGATCGCTTGGATCTTTTCGTCGGGCTGCAACGGAAGAAGGTTGACCACAGCGGTGCCGCGCGCTGTGCGTTCCTTCATGGGGATTTCGTGCGCCTTGAGGCGATAGACGCGTCCGCGAGTTGAGAAGAACAACAAGTAGGCATGTGCGGTGGTGTGGATGATGTGCTGGACGTAGTCCTCGTCCTTGAGTTTCGTGCCCGCAACACCGCGACCGCCGCGACCCTGGACCTTGAACGCGTCGGAAGAAACGGTCTTGATGTAACCCTTCGCCGACATGGTGACAACGAGTTCTTCGTCGTCGATGAGATCTTCGATGTCGAGATCGCCGACATCGAACGTGATCTGGCTACGTCGAGGCTGTCCGAAGGTTTCGCGAACCTTGCCCATTTCTTCAGCGATAACTGCGCGCTTCTTGCCTTCGTCGCCAAGAATGGCTTCGAGGTCGGCGATGGTTTCGCGCAACTTCGCCATTTCTTCTTCGAGTTGCGAGCGGCCCAGTCGGGTAAGACGAGACAGCTGCATGTCGAGGATGTGTTCGGCTTGTTCGGTCGAGAATTCGAACGGAGCAGCCATAAGCGCTTCGCGAGCAGCTTGCTTATCGGCTGATGCTCGGATGGCAGCGATGATTTCATCGATGAGATCGAGGGCCTTAAGGAGACCTTCGACGATGTGGGCGCGACGCTGCGCTTCGTCGAGGCGATATTGCGAGCGACGGGTGATGACTTCGATCTGATGATCGATATAAGCCACAAGTGCGTCGCGGAGGTTCAGTGTGCGCGGAATGCCATCGACCAGCGCAACGGTGTTCACCGAAAAGTTCGTTTGCAGCGGCGTGCGCTTGTAGAGATTGTTGAGAATGACAAGCGCCGGCGCATCGCGCTTCAGACGAAGTACCAAGCGCATCTTGCCCTTGGCGGATTCGTCATTGAGTTCGGCAATGCCTTCGAGTTCGCGATTGTCGACCAGTTCTTTCACCTTGACGATGAACTGGTTCGGGCTCACCTGATACGGCAGCTCGGTAATAACGATGAAATCAGAACGCGTTCCTTCTTCGATTTCGGCTTTGCCGCGAAGCTTGATTGAACCTCGACCAGTTCGGTAGGCGTCGATGATTCCTTGGCGACCCATGATGAGTGCGCCGGTCGGGAAGTCGGGGCCCTTGACGAACTCCATGAGGTCGTCGGGTGTTGCTTCCGGATTTTGCAGAAGGTGATTCACCGCATCGATGACTTCACCAAGGTTGTGAGGCGGAATGTTGGTGGCCATACCAACAGCAATGCCCTGCGAACCGTTTACCAACAGGTTGGGGAAACGGCTGGGGAGAACTACGGGTTCTTGGAACTCGCCGGAGTAGTTGTCGATGAAGTCGACGGTGTTTTCGTCGATATCGGCGAGCATGTCGAGCGCCATCGCCGCAAGACGACATTCGGTGTAACGCGCTGCAGCCGGTGGTTCATCGAGTGAGCCGAAGTTTCCCTTCGGATGGACCAGTGGATGACGCAACGAAAAGGACTGGCCCATACGAACTAACGCGTCGTAGATCGCGGAGTCGCCATGTGGGTGATACTTGCCCATGACTTCGCCGGTGACACGCGCGCACTTCATGGTCGGACGATCGGGAAGTGCACGAAGGTCGTACATGCCCCAGAGAATTCGGCGGTGAACCGGCTTTAAGCCATCGCGTGCGTCGGGAAGTGCACGCGAAACGATGACGGACATCGCGTAGTCGAGGAAGGAGCGTTCCATCTCCTCTTGGATCTCGATTGGCTCAATGGTGCCGAAGGTTGCCGGCGGAGCATCACCAGATCCGGTGTCGTCTCCTCCGGTGTTTTCGCCGTCGTCCGATGCCTTCTTTTTCGCCATCTGATGCCTGTGGTTCCTGTCGTCGGGCGGCTTCCTCAGATATCGAGGAAGCGCACGTCCTTCGCGTTTGTCTGAATGAAGTGCTTACGGGATTCAACGTCGTCACCCATGAGCACCGAGAAGATTTCGTCGGCGATCGCCGCTTGTTCGACGGTGACCTGGAGCAAGGTGCGCCTGTTGGCGTCCATGGTGGTGTCACCAAGTTCGTCGTAGTCCATCTCGCCGAGACCCTTGAGTCGTTGGAACTCTTTTTTGTGATCTGGCTTTTCGGATAAGAACGCCGTTTTCGCGGTGTCGTCCTTGAGATAAATCTTCTCTTTGCCGACCACCGTTGAATAAAGCGGCGGCTGTGCGATGTACACATGCTGCTGCTCGACGAGTTCTTTCATGTGGCGGAAGAAGAACGTGAGCAAAAGTGTGCGGATATGTGAGCCGTCGACGTCGGCGTCACACATGAGGATGACTTTGTTGTAGCGAATCTTTTCGACATCGAATTCCGCACTCACACCAGCACCAATGGCGGTGATCAGTGTTTGGACTTCGTTGTTCTTGAGCATTTTGTCGAGACGAGCACGTTCGACGTTGAGGATCTTGCCGCGAATGGGGAGGATCGCCTGGGTGCGCGGATCGCGAGCAGCGACTGCGGAACCACCAGCGGAATCGCCTTCGACGATGAAGAGTTCGCATTCGTCGGGATTGCGACTTGCGCAATCTTTGAGCTTGTCGGGCATGCCGGCGCCCTCGAGCGCTGACTTTCGACGAGTGGCGTCACGAGCGTTTCGGGCCGCAAGTCGTGCACGTGAGGCGAGCGTTGCCTTGCCAACAATTTTGCGAGCCTCGGCCGGATTTTCTTCGAGCCAATCAGCAAGGCGCTCGTTCGTCGCTTTTTCGACCAGCGAACGCATGGAGACGTTGCCGAGTTTGCCCTTGGTCTGACCTTCGAACTGCGGTTCGCGCAGTTTCACCGAAATGATCGCGGTGAGACCTTCACGGATGTCGTCGCCGGTGAGGTTCTCTTCTTTTTCTTTCAGAAGAGACTTTGCACGGGCGTACTTATTCACCACATTGGTGATGGACTTTTTAAAGCCTTCTTCGTGCATGCCGCCTTCGATGGTGGCAATGCCGTTCGCGAACGAATGCATACCGTCGGCGTTGAAGCCCGTGTTCCACTGAAACGCGATTTCAACTTCCTGGTCTTCTTCGGCCTGCTCGTAGTAGCCAACCTTCTTGAACAGGGCCTCTTTGGAGGAGTTCAGGTGGCGCACAAAGTCGATGATGCCGCCGTCGTATTTGAAGATGATGACGTCGGAATTGGTTGCCTCGGGACGCTTGTCCTGGAAACGAATTTCGAGTCCCTTGTTGAGGAACGCCATCATCTGGAACCGCTCGAGCAAGGTCTGCGCTCGGAAAACGGTCTCGTCGAAAATTGTGGGGTCTGGCCAGAATCGAACCGTGGTACCAGTGCGACCCTTCGGGGCCTTTCCGCGAACTTCGAGTTTGGTGGTGAGTTTTCCACCGTTGGTGAAGTCCATGTAGTGGTGATCGCCCGAGTGGTCGATCTCGACCTCGACCCGCGATGAAAGAGCGTTCACGACGGAAATACCAACGCCGTGGAGACCGCCCGAGACTTTGTAGCCGCCGCCGCCAAATTTGCCGCCAGCGTGGAGCACGGTGAGCACGACTTCGGCCGCGCTCATCCCCTTCATCTTGGGATCGGGATGCTTATCGACCGGAATACCTCGGCCGTCATCGACCACTTCGCAACTGCCATCGGGCATCAAGGTGACCTCAATGCGCGTTGCGTGACCGGCCATTGCTTCGTCAACGGAGTTATCGACGACTTCGTACACCAAATGATGCAGACCAGCAGGACCGGTTGAACCGATGTACATACCGGGTCGTTTGCGCACCGCCTCGAGGCCCTCGAGGATCGTGATGTCTTTTGCGCCGTACTCTTCGGTGGTTTTCGCCACGCTTTGGGCTTCCCCTTACCGGTACTTCGCCGGTGTCTTGATTGCGAGAACAACAGGTACAAACTGCGAATTCGACGTTCGAACTGCGTCTGTCACAGCCGAACAATCCTACCAGTGACACGCATGTTTTCCGGGTATTACGACGCGCAAATCATGATGCGCGGACTTGTCGACGCGAAAGGGTCAACCAGCCTGTTCCGGACGGACGCGAACATCGATCGCATCAATCGCGTCTTGGCCGAGCTCCGCACGAAGTCGTTCGATCAAATCGTGTTCGAGGAATCGCAACTGCGTTGCCCACGCCGGATCGGAGACAGCGACAACGAGCGTCGTCCCTTTCATCGCAACCGGACGACTCTGTGCAGCAACAGCGTCGCCAACCAGTTCGGGCCATCGGCCAAAGATGCCGGTGGTGACATCGGCGGATGGTCCGCCAAGATGACGCACGATGCGGTCGAGGCTTGCGTGCATCGACACAGGATCACCCGTTGAAGCATCTGGCAACGGTTCCCATGGCATGACAGCAGTGTAGGGAACCGGAATCAAAACGGTCAGGAAAAGTGACGCCACTGTTCCTCTTGCTAGTCAGGCCGAATCGTTGCGTTCGCAACTCGTAACACCAACTCCGGAGATGCTCCCGGCGGCAAACCGGCGGCACTCGAAAGGACCGTTTGGCCATGTGGCAAATGTTCAAGGAGTGCAGCGCTTCGGTCGGGGTCGAGTTCGGAGAACACGTCGTCGAGCAACAGAATCGGTGAAGACCCAGTTGCATCGGTGACGACACGGTGGGCGGCGAGGCGCAATGCCAGCGCAAGTGACCGTTGCTCGCCCTGAGACGCGTGGGTTCGTGATGGCAATTGGTCGAGGTGCAGCACAAGGTCGTCGCGATGTGGACCAACGAGCGAGACACCTCGGCGAAGTTCGTCGCGTCGTGCTGCCTCGAGGGCCGCAGCCAAACCTTGTTCGCGCCAGGGAGCGTCGTACGAAACGCTGACGGGGACGGGCCGACCAGCGACTTGCGAATAGGCAAGGTCGAGTGCCGGACCGAGTTCTTGTACGAGCTCGTCCCGCGCATTCGCCAGCGCTTCACCTGTTTCAACCAACTTCGCGTCCCACACCATGAGGGTTGCTTCGACCTCGGGACTCAGACGCCCTCCACTTTGTTTCAGTAAGGCGTTTCGTTGTCGGAGTATTCGGTCGAGGTCGGAGCGCAACGAATCAAACGCTGGCCGGCGGGCAACCAACGTGTCATCGAGATAGCGACGTCGTTCTGCCGGACCACCCTTGACTAACTCGAGGTCGTCGGGGGCGAACACTGAAATGCGAAGCGCTCCGAGGAGGTCACGGGTGCGAGCCAATTTCTGCTTGTTGACCTGTACGCGTCCGCGACCGGTGGCCGCGATTTCTGCCTCGATAAGTAGTTGGCGGCCTTCGCGTTCACCTTCGGCCCGGACAACCGCGGAGGATGCACCCGCTCTGACGAGCGCATCGTTCGGCGCGCCACGAAACGACGACAACGTCGCGAGATAGCCAATGGCTTCCATGACGTTGGTTTTGCCTTCGCCGTTTTGACCGAGCAGAGCTGTAAGCCCAGGTGCAAATGCAATATCCGCGCTGGCGTAGGACCGGAAGTCGGTGAGCCAGAGACGAGCGAGGCGCACGTCAGTTGCGGATCGGCATCAACAAGTACAAGAAATCCTCGGTCTCGTTGCCGCGAATAAGCACCGGGCTTGTGGGTCGCGCAATTTCGATTGTGATTTCATTGGAAGGTGCTGCTTCGATGCCCGCACGGAGATACTCGGGATTGAAAGAAATTTCGAGTTCTTCTCCAACGTGACGTGCATCGATGACTTCGTCGGCTTTACCAACATCGAAACTTTCTGCAATGAGTTCCACAGAATCGTTCTTGATGTCGAGACGAATCTTGGTGTTTTCCTTCGAAAGCAACCCAACTCGTTTCAGTGCTTCGAGAAACGTTTCGCGTTCGATTGTGAGTCGGTTCGGATGCGAATCGGCCGACTTCGGAAGAAGATTCTCGTAGTCGGGGAAACTGCCGTCGAGTAGTTGGCTCACGAGACGAACGCCGTCGACCTCGAACGAAACGTGGCGTTCAGCGAGGCGAATAGTGACGTTCTGTGCCGTTGTGAGAAGTCGGTTGAGTTCTTTCAACGCTGACGAAGGCACAAGAACTTTCTGGCCCTCGGTGAGGATTGATGTGCCAGGAAGATCACGGATGGCCAAGCGATACGTGTCGGTTGCGACTAAGCGGATCCCGGTTCCGTGAGCGGCGATCGAGACACCAGTGAGTTCGAACTTGCGGGACTCGTCGGTGCTTGCAGCAGAAACAACCTGTGAGATGGCATCGCGAAGAAGCGCGGCGTCAATCGTGACTGCAGATTCGGGGTTTTCGGGCATTGGCGGATAATCAACCGTAATGGTCTTCACCGCGAACTGCGAGCGCCCGGATCCGATACGAACCTCGTTGTCGTCGGCCTCAAAAGTGACAGCGCCTTCAGGGAGATTGCGAACAATTTCGGTCAGGAGTTTCGAGGGGACAAGAACGGTCCCATCACGAGAGCCAGAGACCGAAGCGGTCGCGATGATCGTGAGATCCAGGTCACTTCCGGTGACCTGAAGTTGATCGCCAACCAAAACGAGGTTGAGACCCAGGAGGGCCTGGCGACCAGAGCTGCGTGTCGTGACACCACGAGACGCTACAGAGATGGCTTCGACGAGTGGATCTCGCTCACAACGGAACTTCACGCCGGCTCACTTTCCTGACAGACGGTCTTGCTTGTTGTAGTTGTAAAAAAGAATGAGAAATAGGTAGTAGTTGTAATAAGGGCTGTGGATTGTGGACAACACGCAATAGTCCCAGCGTACGGGCGCTTTTGTTGTCCCTGCGTCATCCACAGTGATCCACAGTCTGAACGGTGGGAGTGACAGCGCGGGGGATCACCTACTGGTCGTCCACTTTTCATGCAGTACCGCGCGCGCTGTGATCCACCGGGTTGTCCACCGCGCGAGCGTTCGAAACTGCGCGCGGACGTTCGGCTCAAGTGGTGGTTGAGGGTCACGGGCGTCAACTGTTCCTGATTCGCTGAGTGAGCTCAGTGACCTGGTCGTAAATCTGTCGACGCTCCTTCATGAGCCCGCTGATTTTTTCGACAGCGTGAATAACTGTGGTGTGGTCACGGCCGCCGAACTCTCGGGCAATGGCCGGATAACTGAGGTCAGTCATTTCTCGCATGACGTACATGCCGATCTGGCGAGCGGTGACCAGAGGTCGACGGCGACTCTGACCGCGAATCTCGTCGATCGTGAAATCAAACATTTCCGAGGTCTTCTCGAGAATGAGCGCCGGCGTAATCGGGCGAGGCTGGGTATTTGTGAGGATGTCGCTCAGAACGCCCTCGGCCAATTCCACCGTGAGGGGGTTGCCCGTGAGGCTGGCGAAGGCGCAGACACGAATGAGGGCACCTTCAAGTTCACGAATGTTGTTGGTGATGTTTGAGGCAATGAACTCAAGGACGTCGGCCGGCGGCGCGATGGGCTCGCGCTCGGCTTTCTTGCGAAGAATTGCCAGACGGGTCTCGAGTTCCGGAGGGTTGATCTCGGTGATGAGGCCCATCTTGAATCGGCTTCGGAGCCGATCTTCGAGGGTGGAAATGGCATCCGGCGGACGATCCGAGGAAAGAACGATTTGCGCGTTGCCTTGGTAGAGAGATTCGAATGTATGGAAGAGCTCTTCCTGGAGCCCTTCTTTGCCTTCGATAATTTGGATGTCGTCGAGGAGGAGCACATCGATTTCTCGGTAGCGCTTCTTGAACTCCGGCATCGTATTCTGGCGGATGGCGTCCACGTATTGATTGAGGAACTGTTCCGTAGAGACGTAGCGAACCTGATGGGCCGGGTAGATCTCGCGCACGTAATTGGCGATGGCTTGCAGAAGGTGGGTCTTACCCAACCCCGCGTCGCCATAGATAAAGAGTGGGTTGTAGGACTTCGCTGGGGTCTCGGCCACGCTGAGGGCGGCGGCATGGGCAAAGCGATTCGAAGTACCGGTGACAAATGCGTCGAAGGTGTAGCGAGGGTTGACGGGTAACCCAAGCTCTTGTTCCGGAGCTGGGGTTGTCCCCAGTTTTGTGGGAGTTGTCAACAGATTCTGGGAATCAATGGGGAGATCTGTGGAATTCCCTGTGGATGAGCTTGGGGAGAAGTTCGCCGAGGCGGGGGCGACGTCGGTCCGAACCTCGATGGAGAGGCGGACACCGCT
>Ga0136641_1001262_pt1 | contig 10694 bp, 14 predicted proteins | sample EliLak1302023Y_FD_115312 | JGI IMG/M metagenome (GOLD analysis project Ga0136641, IMG submission 115312) | Freshwater microbial communities from Elizabeth Lake, Yosemite National Park, California, USA - 13020-23Y | ecosystem: Environmental > Aquatic > Freshwater > Lake ... | reverse complement strand
TTTCGATTCATCGGGGCCGGCATCGGCCATCAGGTTGCGGATGGCCTGGCGTCGCGCCGCCACCGACCAGATCTCTGCGGCGATGACGGCTGCCGTCACCCCGAACGAGCCCCACACATACAGGCCGTAGCCGCCCATGTCCCAAAACTGTGACCAGCTTTCCCACCTCATGCTTTGACTCCAGAGACTTCAGGCAAAGCCTGTACCCATTCGGTGTGGCGTTCGCGCTCGATGATCAGACTGCGAACCCGGTAACAAACAATGGCCAAGGTGTAAGCCCAAAAAGACAAGGCCATGAGCAACATACCCCACAACATCAACTGCGCCATGCTGGGTGAACGGGTCAGCGATACCGATGCACCTTGGTGCAAGGTGTTCCACCACTTGACCGAAAAATAAATGATGGGCACATTGATGGCGCCCACAATCGCGATCAACGCACCCGCGCGGTCGGCGCGGCGTACATCGTCAATCGCAGATGTTAAAGCCATGTAACCGAGGTAGAGAAAAAACAATATCAATTCTGACGTGAGCCGTGCATCCCAGACCCACCAAGTGCCCCACATGGGCTTGCCCCACAAGGCGCCAGTCCACAATGACAAAAAGGCAAACATCGCTCCAGTGGGTGCCAGTGCGCGGGTCATCATGCCGGACAAGCGGGTGTTGAATGTCAGGCCCAGCACGCTCCAAAAAGCCATGGCCAGATAAATCACCATTGACATCCAAGAAGCAGGCACATGAACAAAAATAATGCGGTAACCCTCGCCTTGTTGCGCGTCAGTCGGCGCCAGCGCAAACCCTATCCACAATCCCGCCACACCCAAAGCCGCGGCCAGCATGGCTAACCAAGGCCATAAACGGGCTGCCAGCGCGTAAAAAGTTGGCGGTGCAGCGTAATAAAACCAGCGTATAGCCATTCATTCATTCCAAGGCGATGCGCAAACCTGCACTGCAAGCCCAAGGGCTGAAAAACAGTGCAGGCAGCAGCATGGCCAACAAAATCGACACATGGGCTTGCGCACCCACACCAGACTCAAGCGCTTGCACTGCACCTGCACCAAACACCAGCACCGGTACAAACAAGGGCAACACCAGCAGGGAAATCAAGATACCGCCGCCGCGCACACCGAGCGTCAATGCAGCACCAATGGCACCGACACAGGACAACACAGGTGTGCCAAGCAGCAAAGACAAGGACAACATCCAGAGTGCTTCTTCACTAAGGTCAAACTGCAAACCCAGTGCAGGCGCCAATATTACCAAGGGCACCCCGCACAGCAGCCAATGGGCGGTGATTTTCCCGAGGACCATAAGCCCTAAGGAATGAGGGGACAACAGCATGTGCTCAAGGCTGCCGTCACGGTAATCACCTTCAAACATGCGGCTCAAGCCCAGCATGGTGGCCAGCAAAGCACCGACCCATAACACGCCAGGTCCGATTTGCCGCAGCATGGCGGGCTCGGGGCCGATAGCCAGTGGAAACAAAGTGGCGACCACCACAAAGAAAAACACGCTGTTCAACACCTCGGCCTTGCGCCGCATGGCTAAACGAAGATCGCGTTGCACCAAGGTGAAAAAAATGTTCATGGCTGCAACCTCAACACCTGCATCGCGTTGCCCACATCCAATGACTGGTGACTGGTGAACAACAACATGCCGCCTTGTTGGATATGCGTTTGAAGCAGCGCGGTCAAAGCGTGTTGCGCCGCAGCGTCCAGCGCCACCAACGGCTCATCTAACACCCATAAACGCGCGGTTGATACTTGTAAACGGGCCAACGCCACTCGCCGCTTTTGCCCTTGTGACAGCACGCGCAATGGCAAATGCATACGCCCGCCCAAACCTTGCTCGCCCAAGGCTTGCCCGGCATCGCTGGCACTCAAGGATTGGCCCGCAAGGGCAGCGCATAGCTGCAAATTTTCTAAAGCGCTGAGCTCGTCTTTCAAGCCCAGCGCATGACCCAGGTAAAAAACGTCGCGCCAAAAAACTTCACGCACCAGTGACACGGGTTGACCCAACCAAAGCAACTGTCCTTGAGAAAGCGAGGATAAACCGCACAAGCTGCGCAGTAAGCTTGTTTTACCGGCGCCGTTATCGCCTTGCAAATGCATGGCCTGACCGGCAAGCAAGGTGAAACTCACCGGTGCGAACAAGGCACGCCCCCCGCGTTCACATGTCGCATTCAATACTTGCAGAACGACATCGCTCATAACAAGTAACTGCCAGCCAGCTGTATCACCTTACCACCAGTGGCCATTTTGAAACGTGCGATACCTGCACTGCGCTGCGTATTGACGCCACCTAAATCAAGACTGCGCACACCGCGTTCACGCAATGCTTCGATGGCACGCCACAGCATCAGATTGTGTGCATGCAAATCGCGTCCGACGTCAGACGTCCAGCCCACTTGATAAGTAGCGGCTTCGCCGTGGATCAAAAACATCATGCCTGCCACGCGATCACGTCCGACATCGGCGCGCAAAGACAACAAATTGCGCGAAGGTTGTTTGCGGGACTCGGCATAACGCTCGAACCAGATCAGGGGCAAGCCTTCCAGGCCACGGTCTGCACGTTGCTGCATTTCAGCGTCCAACAGCCAACGGTATTGGCCTGGGTTAGTGCCCATGCGTTGCACATTGAGCTCTGATTTTTCTGCGCCACCCAAGCGGTGGCGCCAGCGTTTATCGAGTTGTGCGCGAAGTACATCCATGGGTTGACTGATGTCGAGCATCACAGTGCTGTAACCCGACATGATGCGTCGCAGCGCAGGCAAGCCGAGCTTGTCATCCAGCGCTTCGTTGGGGGTGACCATCATGAAGCGCAAGCCATCCAAGGGAAGTGTTTGGCGCATTTCTTTATAGGCGGCGGCCTTGTCCTTGGCACTCACTTCTTGCAGCCATAAGGGTCCGCGTGTACACAAAGCCAGCGACACATATTTTGCAAATTTACGCACAATGAATTGCGCCTGAGCCACCGCGACGCCATCAGCCTCGATGCGGGCCCGCCATACGCGCGCACCCACAGACACCATGGTGGAGCCATACGCCCAATCCTGCTGCAACGGTGCTGCGGCAGTTGCGTGTGCCTGGTCCCAAGCCGTCATGTCTTGCGTGCCCCAATCGACTTTCACGCCAGCCATCCTGTTTTGGTTACCATGCAGGTATGTGGAAAAAATTGTTCAAGCGCCACCCGGTGCAAACCGTGATGGGATACCGCATTCCAGAACCACGTTTGACCGGCATGGCGGTGTGGTGGGCACTGATTTACCTTGGCTTGCCCCTGTTGGCCATCGGCATGTTGATGGATGGCCTGATACAACTGGCTACCGGTGTGTGTACCGGTGTGTGGTGTTATTTTTAATGTCTTGCTGTTCATCGAGTAAGCATCTTAGCTTGTACGTGTTTCCCTTCTCTCAGAACCCATGAACCCTGTGACCTCCTCTCCCCAATCCCTGTCGGGTCTGCTGCCGTTTGTCAGACCTTACAAAGGCCGCATTGCGCTGGCCGGTTTGTTTTTGCTGCTGGCCGCTGGGGCCACGCTGGCGTTTCCTTGGGCGCTGCGCCAATTGATTGACCAAGGCCTGACCGGGCCGGGCAGCGCCGAACGCCTTGCCGGTCAATTCATGCAACTGTTTGGTGTGGCGGCGTCGCTGGCCTTGTTTTCAGCAGCGCGTTTTTACACCGTCACTTGGCTGGGTGAGCGCATCACTGCCGATGTTCGCAATGCTGTTTACGGCCATGTGCTGCAACAAAGTCCGGCGTTTTTCGAAACCACACAAACCGGCGAAGTCTTGTCACGTTTGTCCAATGACACCACGCTCGTGCAAACCGTGGTCGGCTCGTCGCTGTCCATGGGCTTGCGCAATTTGGTGATGGGTACTGGTGCCTTGTTGATGCTGGTGTGGAACCACCCGATGTTGATGGTGCAAGTCATTGGCTTGCTGGTGTTGGTGGTTTGGCCAAGTGTGACTTTGGGTCGACGCGTGCGCCGCCTGTCACGCGCCAGCCAAGACCGTGTGGCAGACGCGAGTGCGCTGGCTGCCGAAGTGTTGAACGCGATTCCTGTGGTGCAAAGCTATACCGCCGAACAACGCGAAGCGACGCGCTTTGTCGATTCCACTGAACAAGCCGTGAAAACTTCGCTACGCCGCGCTTTAGCGCGTTCGGTGCTGGTCGGCTTCATCATTCTGGCCAGCAGCGCGGCTTTGTTGTGGGGCTTGTACCAAGGGACCATGGCGGTACGCGACGGCAGCATGAGCGCCGGTGAACTCGGCCAAACGGTGGTCTATGTGATTTTGCTGGCCAGTGCATTTGCCGTACTTGGCGAGGTATATGGCGATTTGCTGCGCGCCGCCGGTGCCACCGAGCGCTTGATGGAGTTGCTCAACACACGCTCTGTGGTCAGTTCCCCCGAAAACCCTTTGCAAGCAGTCTGGCCGCAACAAGGCTCGTCGTTGTCATTGCAAACGCTGGATTTTCATTACCCGTCAAGGCCGCAAACCTTGGCGCTGGCTGGTCTGAGTGGTGAGATTCAGCCTGGTCAAACCGTGGCCGTGGTCGGGCCCAGCGGCGCGGGGAAAACCACTTTGTTCGGTTTGCTGCTGCGTTTTTACGACCCGCAAGCCGGGCGTATTGTGCTCGACGGCGTGGCCATCAATGAGATGAGCTTGCACGACTTGCGCGAACGCATAGGCATCGTGCCGCAAGAGCCGGTGATTTTTTCGGGCAGTGCCATGGACAATATCCGTTATGGCAATCCAGGTGCGAGCGACGACGAGGTTTTAGCTGCTGCCAAAGCCGCGTTTGCCGATGAATTCATCGTGCAATTGCCGCAAGGCTACGGTACGTTTTTAGGTGAAAAAGGCGTGCGTTTATCGGGTGGCCAACGCCAACGTATTGCGATAGCACGCGCCATGTTGAAAAACCCGCCGCTGTTGTTGTTGGACGAAGCCACCAGCGCGTTGGACGCGCACAGCGAACGCATGGTGCAAGCAGCTTTGGAAAAAGCCATGCAAGGCCGTACCACCTTGGTCATCGCACACCGACTGGCTACCGTGCAACAAGCCGATGTGATTTGGGTGTTGGACCACGGGACTTTGGTTGAGCAAGGCACGCACGCAGAGTTGGTCGCCAAAGGCGGTTTGTATGCCAGTTTGGCGGCCTTGCAGTTCAATCAGAGTTGATTCTTTTCAACCCACCCTGAGCATGGAATGACTGTCACTTACGCCAAAGCAGACGACATCGATTCACGCAAAGCCGCGTGGCGGCTCTTAACCACCTTGTTGTTGATGCTGCTGGGTAACAGCGGCATGTACGCCGTGTCGGTGGTGTTGCCAGCTGTGCAAACCGAGTTCGGCATCAGCCGCGCAGATGCATCCATTCCCTATACCTTGTGCATGTTGGGCTTTGGTTTCGGCGGCATGTGGTTGGGGCGTTGGGCGGATCGCTTTGGCATCGCCCGCGTGTTGGCCGTGGGCGCAGCCGGTGTGGCGGGTGGTTTTGTCTGGGCGGGTATGGCGGGCGGCATCGTCGGCTTTGCATTGGCGCAAGGCCTGATGGGTTTGTTGGGTATCGCGTCCACATTCGCGCCGCTATTGGCCGACACCGGTCAATGGTGGAACAAGCGCCGCGGCATCGCCGTTGCGGTGTGCGCGAGTGGCAATTACTTGGCCGGCACTTTGTGGCCGCCCATCGCGCAATGGGGCGTGATGCACATCGGTTGGCGCAGCACGTATGTGTGTATAGGATTGTTTTGCGGTGTGGGGATGGGCTTGCTGGCTTTGCGCATGCGCGAGCGTCCGCCGCAACTGGCACATGCACCCGTCAGCCACACCGGTGTGGTGGCCTCAGACAAGCCGTTTGGTTTGTCGGTATCGCAAGCGCAATGGCTGCTCAGTCTGGCAGCCGTCGGTTGTTGTGTGGCCATGGCCATGCCGCAAGTGCATATCGTGGCGTACTGCAGCGACTTAGGTTTCGGCGCGGCACGTGGCGCGGAAATGTTGTCGCTGATGTTGGCTTGCGGCATCGTCAGCCGCTTGGTTTCAGGTGCGATTTGCGACCGCATCGGCGGCATACGCACTTTGCTGCTGGGCTCGGTGTTGCAAGGTATTGCGCTGTTGATATTTTTACCGTTTGACGGGCTGGTGCCGCTGTATGTGGTGTCGGCGATGTTTGGTTTGTTTCAAGGCGGCATCGTGCCGTCTTACGCCATCATCGTGCGCGAACATTTTCCGGCGGCGAATGTAGGGGCTAGCACCGGCACCATCATCATGGCCTCGCTGGTTGGCATGGCATTGGGCGGTTGGTTGTCCGGCAAAATTTTTGATGTCAGCGGTTCTTACCACGCAGCGTTTATCAATGGCGTGGCATGGAATGCGCTGAACCTGATGATCGTGTGGTGTTTGTACAGGCGGTGGAAAACGTATCAGGTCTTACGCGCCACAAACACATAACGGTTCAGGCTGAAGAAATAACCGCCTGCGTCTGCCATGCTGCTGACATCGGCTTGCCAATCGGCGACGAGTTGCGGACCGTAGTCCTGCAAACCGCTGACAAACGATGCGATGAAACCCATCATGCCACCGCTGAAAGTGTCGATGCTGTAATTCATGTTCAAGAGCGGAATCGTGTGCACTTGCACATCGACAAAACCCGCACGCTGCATGCGTTGTATCAGCGTACGCGGCAATTGCGGATGCGGAATATGCTGGCTCCAACCTTGCATCATGCGCCGCATGCGCGCTTCGTCACGGCAAGCCCATACGCATGACTCCCAGTCTGTGTCGACCAGTAATACCTGCGCGGCGGGTTTCATCACCCGCGCGAGTTCATGCAAAGCATTGTCAATGTCAGCCACGTATTCATACACTTGCGTGGCCAGCGACACATCAAAGCTGGCATCCGCAAACGGCAGTTGCAACACATCGGCTTGGTGAAACGCTACTTGCTTGGCATCGGCGCAACGGCGCGCGGCCAGTTGCAACATGGGCGGTGCGATATCGATCGCGTCCACATGACCGCTGCCACCCACGGCCTGCGCCAGCGCCAAACTGGTGAGGCCCGGGCCGCAACCGATATCCAGCGCTTTCATACCCGACTTGACATCTAGCAGTTGAAAAATCTGTTCGCGCTGTTGCACCACATCGGGTGTGAGGTAAATTTTTTCCAGGCGCTCGGCGCCAGTCACGTCAAATTGCGCCAGCGTGCTGTCTGTATCGCTCATGTATGCAACTCCAAATAACTTTCAAACACCGCCACATGCACTTGCGCAGCCTCTGCGCCTTGCGGCCACAAATGCGCGGCTTCAAAACGCACATCGTAGGTCGGTTCATCGTCGGCATGCAAGCCATGACCGTGCGCATCCGCCAACGGATAAGCCGGTGATTGACTGATGACCACGCCATGTTTGCCGCGTATGTAAGCGGGCATGCGCACATGACCAGACACATGCTCATCGCGCACACGCACGTGATCGCCTGGCACAAAAGAGACGCGGTTGGCGTGGTTGCTACGCCCCGCGGCTGAGGGCATGGCCAAGGGATATGCACCGCCTGCGAGTTGTTCCAGTTCTTCGCGGGTCACCAACCCTTTTTCCACGCACAGCGTGGCCAGACTGGTGAGCGAGCGTTCGTAATAACCGGCGCTCAGGTAATGCTGCGGTGTCATGCGCTCGATCGCATGGCGGTATTCGTCCATGTTGAACACACCGCTTTTCACCGCCAAGCTGTACAAAGCATTCGCCCGCACTTCCCATTCCGCATGAAACACCGCCGCGTCGCGGCTGTGTTTCACCTTGCCGAAGCCTTGTTTGCCACCCATGTCGTGCATGCCGTCCATGTGTTTTCCTTTAAATCAATGCCACGCCGATCAGCGCGTCCTTGCTGATCAGCGCCGTGAGTTGATCCACCGTCATGGCGTCGGTGCCCGACGGGCGTTGCGGCATCACCATGTACCGCGTATCGGCGGTGGTGTCCCAGACGCGAATTTGCGTTTGCGCGGGCAAGTCCAAGCCCATTTCGTGCAACACTGTGCGCGCTTCGCGCACCACGCGCGAGCGGTAAGCCAGGTCTTTGTACCAATCCGGTGGCAAGCCGATGAGGGTGAACGCGGTGCATGAACACAAGGTGCAACAAATCACGTTGTGTATGTCGGCGGTGTTTTCCAGCACGACGAAATGGCGGTGGTGCACAGGCATGCTCAAACCCGCTTCGCGCACCGCGGCCATGCCATCGGTCATCAACAACTGTTTGAACGCAGGGTCAGTCCATGCGCGTGCAACCAAACCTGCGCCATTGGCTGGCACCCAATGCGCGTGCGCCAGTTCGTCAAACGTCTCTATGAATTCGGCAGTCTGCATGCCGTGTCGATGCAACACAGTTTGTATGGCGTCCAGCCGTTGTTCGATGCTGGCAATCGGTGTGGGGTCGGTGTTCATGGCAGGGCCTTGCGCGAATGTCTGAGAATCATGTTACCGCCACATCCATTGCCACCATGAGCCTGTCTTCTGTCCAAGCTTTTTTTCAAGCATTGCAACTCGATATTCCGATTTTGGAAACCGAGGCCAACACCGCCACCGTGGCGCTGGCCGCAGCCGCGCACGGCGTCGAGCCCGGGCGCATCGCCAAGACATTGGCGTTTCGCTTAAGCGATGGCCGCGATGTGTTGGTCGTGGCTCGTGGTGACGCGCGCATAGACAATCTGAAATTCAAAAGCGCATTGGGCAACGGCAAGATGCCAAGCCAGATAACCCGCTTGCTGAAACAAGAGAGGCGCCTGAGATAGCAGTCAGGTCATTAGCTTTCATGCGCTTGCGCCAGCTTGTTCATTTTTTACTCAGACATGAAAGTTGGTCTGATGGCAATGAAAGCTCCATATTGAATTCTTTTGCTATTGGCCTGCTTCCGGCAATCGCTGACAAGTTACGAAACGATTAAAGTCTGTATCTGCCAGACTAATTTTTCATTTAATTGATCGCTGTCCACTTAACCTCAAACTGGCTCAAACGATTTAGTGTCATTACACATATTTTTTAAATCACGCCAATCACCAACATCATGGCTCTGTCGACCGCGCGCATTTTTTCAACTTCCAGTCGACCAAAGGTTTCGCCAACTTTATGACGCGGCAAAGTTGACAATTTATCCACCATCACTTGTGATATTTGACGCAATCCATTCGACGGCGTAGGTTCTAAAGTGACTCTGAAATCTGCTGTGCGCATATCGCTGGTCACGGGACACAGCACCACGCTGTCAAGTTCGTCCAGCAAATCGTTTTGAATGACGAGTGCAGGACGGGGTTTTCCATAGTCCCCAGACAATGACACCGTGACTAGGTCCCCACGTTTTGTCATTGCCAGCCCTCAACGAGGCCAGCTGCTTCTGTGGTCATGCCCAATACGTCTTTTTCTGCAGCATCCTCTTTCAAAGCAAGACATTGCAAACGCAACTCGGCGACGTAGCTGTTCGATCGCGTATCAGGTACCCAAAATTGCACTGGTCTAAGCCCAGCTGCACGCATACGCTCCCTGGAGCGAGCCACTTTAAGTGCTGAGTTGTTGAGGTTTGACATAAGGTTTTCCTTGATAAGTCGGGCCATATTTGGGTAACATGTTACCTCTGCTAATGAATTTTTTCAAGCAAATCAAATCGTAAAGCTCTTTAATTCAACCTTATCGCAACCGTCTTCCCTACCGCCCTGGCCGCCTTGATCAGCGTATCCAATTGAATAGACAAATTATCCGGATCAAGCACCCGGTCTAGTTGAGACCGGCTCGTCACCATGCGCTGAGCCATAGCCACTTTGCTGATGTTTCCGGTTTTCATGGCATCACTCAGTTGTTCGGCCAATGCCCGCTTTAGGGCGCGGGCTTGCACTGCTTCATACATGCCATCTTCGATCAAGAAGTCATCAAAGCTGCTTCCTGAATGCTTGTTGGATTTAGTTGTTTTGCGTGAGTTTGTTTGTTTTAAGGAAGTGTCTCTATGCGTTTTTTAAAGTGTACTTTTAAAGGTACAAGTCATGCAAGCAACACGCCCTCAATAAGTCTCCAACTGCAACCTACCCTCTTGCTTCAATCTCTCGGCGACAGAAGTCCAATCCAAGCCCGCACCCACCGCAATGTCATGCAAGGCCTGCAACACACCCTCTTCCATGGCTTTCAAGCCGCAGACATAAAAATGGGTTTGCGGGTCTTGCAGTAAAGCGGCCAATTCGGTGGAAGCGTCGCGCATGGCGTCTTGTACATAGCGTTTGGGCGCGCCGGGCGTGCGTGAATACGCAAAGTGGATATCGATGAAATCTTTGGACAGTTTTTGCAATGGACCAAAGTAGGGCAACTCTTGCTGTGTGCGAGCGCCGAAAAACAACATCAGCTTGCCGCCTTGAAATTTGCCGTTCGCTTGTATGCGTCTGCGCCACTCGGTCATGCCGCGCATGGGTGCACTGCCCGTGCCGGTGCAAATCATCACGAGATGGCTGCCGGGATGGTTGGGCATCAAAAAACTGCTGCCGAACGGGCCAATCACTTGCACGCTGTCGCCGGTTTTCAAGTCGCACAAATAGTTGGAAGCCACGCCTTTGACGGCCTGTCCTTGGTGGTCTTGCACGACACGTTTCACCGTCAATGACAAATTGTTGTAACCGGGGCGTTCACCGTTGCGCGGGCTGGCTACTGAATACTGGCGTGCATGGTGC
>Ga0136641_1001261_pt1 | contig 10695 bp, 11 predicted proteins | sample EliLak1302023Y_FD_115312 | JGI IMG/M metagenome (GOLD analysis project Ga0136641, IMG submission 115312) | Freshwater microbial communities from Elizabeth Lake, Yosemite National Park, California, USA - 13020-23Y | ecosystem: Environmental > Aquatic > Freshwater > Lake ... | reverse complement strand
CACTTACACATCAGGTGGTGCTTACACCGCTACCTTTACCTCCGGCACCGTAACTGGAACCCAGATCATTACCGCAAAGCTAGATGGCATTGCGATAACCGATACTGCATCCATTGAGCTAGTATCAAAGCTTCCCCAGCCGTTACAGGTATTCGTGAACTCGGTAACTAACAATGGGGCCTTAACAACTCCGGTTACCTTAAACCTTTCGAATGCAAAGGAGCCAAGTGCAGCTAACGTCTTCCAAATTTTAGATGTTGATTCAGGTGGAACGGTGACGGTTAATCTTCAAGGCATTCGACCTGTCGATTCAATCACCGTTCCTACGTTCAGAGTTTTGGGTGCAGATGCAGGCAATTGTTCCGCTGACGCTCTAGGAGTAGTGACAATCACTGACGTTGGAAGTTGCCGCATTCAGGTTACAGCTCCCGCGAATGATAGTTACCTCGCCTCGGGACAAGTTTTATCAACTGATCCAGTTGGTGTGGTTACGGTATGGATCAGCACAGTTGCATATGATCCTGCTGCTGGGGGAGGAAATCCGCCGGTTGATACAGGATCATCAACTGTTGATAACTCATTTAAGTCACCTGGAGATACTGCCCCAGCGCTGGTCATCACCGCGGACCCAAATGTTCCTTCTACTTTGAGTTTTGGCTCTGGAGTATCTATGAAACTTGATCCAAGTGGTAAAATCATGCCAAAGGTGGTGTCTAGATTAGTTGGGTCACTTACCTATGTAATGTCCTTTAGCGATAAGTCCAAGTCATTTAAGGTCATTGGTTGTCCAGCGAAAAAGTACAAAGATAAAGCAAAGAAGATTTGTGCGGCACCTAAGTTGATAGATAGCGATACCTGCACCTTAACTTCTGTAAAAAAGATGACAGGCAAAGAATTCACCAAGATGCAGCCATTCCCGTTTGTCGGCTGTCAAGTCACCGCAAAAGGTTTAGTAAAACTGAAGGCTGCAAATGCTTCGTTGCGTCCAAAACTCATTCTAAAAATGGACTTTAAACCCTTATGGCCAGTCAATGGCAAGGTCAGAGCGATTTCGTCAAGGGATGGCAAGTTCCACACGGCACTCCGCCGAAAGGCCACTTTCGTCATAAAGATGGGCTAAGTCAATTGAGTCTGCCGTAAACCATGTGCTCGTGAGACGCAGCTGCTGATTTCATAGCACGTATCGGTGGGAATCGCGAAGGCATTGGTTCGCAACTTTCGGTGGGAACCGCGGATTGTCACTCGGATTGCAGCGATTCTTACGAATCGCGCAATCCGCTCCCAAATCCCGCCAGTTGATTCACCCTTCACATAAAAATCTGCCCGAACATGGGCAGATTTTGTGTGGCGGTATCGGTGGGAACCGTCGCTTGCTGGCGCAAGCTCCTCCCAAATCCCGCCAGAATCCTCCAAATAAACAGAAAACCCCCATTACGAAGGTTTTCTGTTTATGGCGGTATCGGTGGGATTTGAACCCACGGTGCGCTTGCACGCACACAACTTTTCGAGAGTTGCACCTTCGGCCGCTCGGACACGATACCGAGATCAAGATTACTAGTTATTTAATGGCAACCGAAATCGTTGAGTCATCGATGGTTCTTAAAAAACTCAGTCAAAATCGCGCCACACTCATTGGCTAAAACTCCCGAGACAACCTCAGGTCGATGCGGCAATCGACGGTCTCGGACAACATCCCACAGTGAGCCAACTGCACCTGCTTTTTCATCAAAAGCACCAAAAACGATTCGACCAACTCTCGCTTGAACCGCAGCACCTGCACACATAGTGCAAGGCTCGAGCGTGACAACCAGAGTGTGATCATCAAGTCTCCATGAACCATTTGCTAAAGCTGCTTCGCGAAGTGCAACTACTTCCGCATGGTTCATCGGATCGTTATCAGCTTCTCGAGTATTAAAGCCTTGTCCAACTACTTCACCACGGGAATTCAGCACGACGGCACCAACCGGAACATCACCCTGTTGCGAAGCTTTTGCAGCAAGATCCAACGCGATACGCATGGCGTCATTGAATTCAAGGTGTAGCACTTGCTCATTGTTTCACTTTTACTAGGGCTTTCCACAACCTCGAATCGTTGCTATTCTCTAATCAGGTCAAGAGTGATAGCGATAAGTCCCGGCTAGCTATCCGACAACCCTTGCAGACCGCGATGGGGTGCCTCCGGATGAGGACCTGGCCACGTAAGTGGCAAGCGCGGGTCCATAACAGGGCCCAACATGGGTGAACAACCGTTGACCCATGCCACCTGAAGTATCAAGGAGACAAGCGTGAATAACGCATCAACACGTCGATTTGGCATTGCCCTAGTTGCAGCATCAGCGCTGCTCTTAACCGCGTGCTCATCGTCATCTAAAACCGCAGAATCTGCAGCCCCAACAACAGCTGAGACCGCTGCAACAGCGTGTGCCCCAGATAGTTTGCAGACGTTAACCACCGGCAAGTTAGCAATCGCAACTGGAGAACCTGCTTACTACCCATGGGTTATCGATGATAAACCAGAGTCAGGCCAAGGCTTTGAATCCGCAGTTGCTTACGCAGTTGCTAAGCAACTTGGTTTCGCTGCCGAAGATGTTTCTTGGGTTCGCACTACATTTGACGGCGCGATTACGCCAGGTGCCAAAGACTTTGACTTCAACTTGCAACAGTTCTCAATCACTGAAGAACGTAAAGCCGCAGTTGATTTCTCTAGTCCTTACTACTCGGCACCTCAGGCAATCGTTTCCTACAAAGGCAGCCCAATCGAAGGTAAGACAACCATCGAAGAACTTAAGGGTGCAAAGTTAGGCGCTGGCGTTGGCACAACATCGCTAGATGCAATCTCAACTGTGTTCGGTTCCGAGCCACAGGCATTCAACGACAATGCAGCTGCCGTAGCCGCGCTTAAGAATGGTCAGATTGACGGTATCGTCGTTGATCTACCAACAGCGTTCTACTTATCTGGTGTTGAAGTTGAAGGTGGCATCATCGTTGGCCAGCTTCCATCAACTGGAGATAGCGGCGACTTCGGTTTGTTATTAGCTAAGGACAGCCCAATCACATCCTGTGTTTCACAGGCCGTGGATGCTATCCGTGCAAGTGGCGAGCTAGATCAAATCACTGCAAAGTGGCTGTCCACTGAAGCGGGAGCTCCAGTACTTCAATAGTTCTGGTTAAGTTAAATCATGAGTAACGACAGCCCGGCCCGAGAAACTTCGGGTCGGGCTTTGTCGTGGACACCAAGTCAACGTGAACTAGAACGCCAAGCAGCTCGCAAAGCTATAGGTCGCAAGAAAGCACTAATCGCAACGATTTCCTCGGTCATCGTGATTGGCTCACTGATTCGCCTGGTTATTACTTCACCAGGTTGGCAAACTGTTAAGAAAACTTTCTTTGATTGGGCATTTGGAGGCGAAGTTCTTGGAGCTGTTGCCAAAGGATTAATAGTCAACGTCCGACTTACCATCATCGCTGCGATATTAATTGGCATCTTTGCGATGACTTTGGCTTTACTTCGCACATCACGTTCTGCCGCTCTTACCCCGTTTCGCATTATGGCAACTGCCTATGTGGATATCTTTCGAGGCGTGCCACTACTTTTGGTTATTTTGCTTATCGGATTCGGCGTTCCTGCACTTCGCATTGAAGGCCTGACAAATAGCGTGCTGATCCTTGGGACCACGGCAGTTGTTCTCACATATTCCGCATACGTTGCCGAAGTAATCCGAAGTGGAATTCTTTCGATTCATCCAAGTCAGCGAGCTGCCGCTCGTTCGCTAGGACTTAGTGCTTCGCAAACTATGCGTCATGTGGTTCTGCCACAAGCCCTAAAGCGAGTCGTCCCGCCTTTGCTTAACGACTTGGTCGCCCTTTTAAAAGACACTGGCTTAGTTTCGATTCTTGGTGTTACCGATGCGGTGCGCGCAGCCCAGATCGCAAGTTCACGTACTTTTAATTACACGCCGTATGTGACAGCAGCTATTTTATTTTTACTCATCACAATTCCATTGACCCGATACACCGATCGAGTGCTGGCTAAATCAATCAAACGTCAGAATGCGCAGGGCGCAGCATGAATGTATTAGAAGTTAAGAACTTACGAAAAAGTTTTGAAGAAAATATTGTGCTTAATGATCTATCGCTAGCAGTTCCAGATCACACCGCCACGGTATTAATAGGTGCATCGGGCTCGGGTAAATCAACGCTGTTGCGCTGCATCAATTTGCTGGACACTATCGATGATGGTTCAATCTTTCTCGACGGTAAAGAAATTTCAGATCCAGAAATTAATGTTGATGATGTACGAAAAAATCTCGGCATGGTATTTCAGTCATTCAATCTGTTTCCACACATGAGCGTGCTCGATAACATCATGCTTTCGCCAGTTCGCGTGCATAAGATCGCAAAAGAACAAGCCCGTGACGAGGCCATGACGTTACTGCGACGTTTTGATCTAGCCGACAAAGCAGAACAGTACCCAGACCGACTCAGCGGTGGTCAACAACAACGCGTAGCAATCATCCGATCAATTGCGGTAAAGCCCCGCCTTCTTTTGCTAGATGAAGTTACCTCGGCGCTGGATCCGGTTTTAGTAAATGAAGTTCTGTCGATTGTGCGAGATCTAAAAGCTGACGGTATGGCAATGGTGCTGGCGACACACGAAATGGGATTTGCAACTCAAGTTGCTGATGAAGTGTGTTTCTTAAAAGATGGCAACATAATTGAACGCGGTCCGGCGTCACAAGTTATTTCCGCGCCACAACAAGACGAGACTAAAGATTTTCTTCGTCGAGTTCATGAAGCTGGGCGACTTTAAGCGCCTGGGTGGTCGATAACTCGGGCGTGAAGTGAAGTTCGACCTTGCAGCGCGGCACGTACCGCGCGGTGTAATCCGTCTTCTAAGTAGAGCTGGCCGTTCCAGCGAACTACGTGTGCAAAGAGATCTCCAAAAAATGTTGAGTCACTTGCAAGTAAGGCATTTAGGTCCAAGGTGCTGCGAATCGTTGACAGGTCAGACAACTTGATCTGCCGTGGGGCCAATGAGCCCCATTCCTCGCTGGCGATCTTAAGTTCTGGGTATGGGCGCTCGTTTAGCACTGACTTAAAGATCATTCTTAAACAATAGGGAAAACCCTGATAAGTATGGGGATTTCCCTGATTGGGTATGTCGCTAGGAGCGAACAAGGCTCACATAATGGGGCATGCGTTTAGCGGTCAGGGCCATTGGGTAGTACCGTAAAGATTCAATTAAATACGCGATTTTAAAGGGCGTTGGTTTCTAGAACATGAAGATAAAGTCAATTTTGCGGTCCCCACTTACTTGGATAATTCTTGCCGTAATGGCATTACTGATCGGTAGTAGCACAATCACCGGCGGCGCATCGGCAGCAAAAGTAGACACCTGGAAGATCGTTGATGACATCCAACAAGGACGTGCAAAATCTGTAACTTTAGTTGATAACGATCAACTTATTAATGTCACATTGACTGATAACACAAAACTGACGGCCAATTACATTGCAGGTCAGGGCACTGACTTAATTGACTTACTCAAAGCAGAAAAAACTAAAGGCAATTTACCCGACGGCTATAACGTCGTAGTTCCAAAACAATCTTTCATAGTTAGTCTGCTAGCTTCCGTGCTTCCAATCATTTTGATTCTTGGCTTGCTGTTCTACTTCATGGGACAAATGCAGGGTGGCGGTAAAGTCATGCAGTTTGGAAAGTCTCGCGCCAAGATGATCACGAAAGACATGCCTCAAACTACTTTTGCTGATGTCGCAGGTGCGGATGAAGCGGTGCAAGAGCTCGAAGAAATTAAAGAATTCTTGCAAGAGCCAGCGAAGTTTCAGGCACTTGGCGCGAAAATTCCAAAGGGTGTCCTTCTATATGGTGCTCCGGGAACTGGTAAAACTTTGTTGGCGCGAGCCGTTGCAGGCGAAGCGGGAGTCCCGTTCTATTCAATATCCGGCTCTGACTTTGTAGAAATGTTTGTCGGTGTTGGCGCGAGCCGAGTTCGCGACCTTTTTGAGCAAGCCAAAGCTAACGCTCCGGCAATTATTTTCATCGACGAAATTGACGCGGTAGGTCGTCATCGTGGCGCAGGTATGGGTGGTGGACATGATGAGCGCGAGCAGACTCTTAATCAAATGCTCGTCGAAATGGATGGCTTTGATGGCAACACCGGAGTCATATTGATCGCGGCAACAAACCGTCCAGATATCTTGGATCCAGCTTTACTTCGCCCAGGACGCTTTGATCGACAGATTGCAATTGATGTGCCAGATCTTTTAGGACGTCGCGATGTATTGACAGTTCACGCAAAGGGCAAGCCAATTTCCGAAGATGTGGACTTAACCGCAGTTGCGCGTCGAACCCCAGGTTTTTCTGGAGCCGACTTGGCTAATGTGCTCAATGAAGCGGCATTGCTGACTGCGCGCACTGACCAAAGACTAATTACAAATGCAACGCTTGATGAGGCAATTGATCGAGTAATTGGTGGACCACAAAAACGAACTCGAGTTATGGGTGAGCATGAACGCTTGATCACTGCGTATCACGAAGGCGGCCACGCGTTGGTTGCAGCAGCTTTACCAAATACTGATCCTGTCCATAAGGTCACAATTTTGCCACGTGGTCGCGCATTGGGTTACACCATGGTGCTTCCAGAAAATGACAAGTACTCAACAACCAGAAGCGAAATGCAAGATCAACTTGCCTACATGCTTGGTGGTCGTGCTGCGGAAGAAATGGTTTTCCACGACCCGACTACCGGTGCGAGCAATGACATCGAAAAGGCAACCTCGGTTGCCCGCAAGATGGTTATGCAGTTTGGAATGACGGAGCGTCTTGGCGCAATCAAGTACGGCGCTGAATCAGGTGAAGTTTTCATGGGTCGCGATATGGGACATGGTCGGGAGTACTCGGAAGAAGTTGCCTCAGCCATTGACGAGGAAGTTCGCGCATTCATCGACGTTGCCCACCATGAGGCATACGAAATTTTGGCTGAAAATCGGGATGTCTTGGACGCCCTAGTTGTTGAGCTGCTTGAAAAAGAAACGCTAAATCGCGAAGAAATTGAGCGAATCTTTGAGCCGTTGAAACGGCGTCCAGGTCGCCCCGCTTGGACCGGATCAGCTCGCCGTAGCCCAAGTGATCGGCCACCTGTCGATGTCCCGCCGCTGGCACTTACTAACGCATTTGGTCCAAAGCCAGTGGTAGAAGCATCTGATGCATCAGAGGCTGGCACCGAGGTAAGTGAACCAGATACGACCGAGTCAACACAGGCTGACGCGTGAGCATCGATCCAATCGAGCAATTAACTGAACCACCTGCGTTGCGAGCATTTGATGCTGCAAAAGTTGAAGCTGCAATTCGAGAGTTACTTATTGGAATTGGGGAAAATCCAGATCGTGATGGTCTGGCACAAACTCCAGCCCGGGTTGCCAAGTCATATGCGGAAATCTTTGGTGGCATTCATCAAACTGCGCAAGATGTTCTGACCACGACATTTTCATTGGGACATGATGAATTAGTTGTAGTCCGTGACATTCCGATTTATTCCACATGTGAGCATCACTTACTGCCATTTCACGGCGTAGGACATGTTGGTTACATTCCAGGGGAAGATGGCAAGATAACTGGACTTTCGAAAATCGCTCGCCTGGTAGACATGTATTCGCGTCGGCCACAAGTTCAGGAACGTCTGACAACTCAAATTGCAGATGCGATGACTGACATTTTGGGCGCGCGCGGCGTGATCGTAGTTATTGAATGCGAGCATCTTTGCATGTCCATGCGCGGAATCCGCAAGCCAGGGACAACAACGCTAACTTCAGTCGTTCGTGGTCAACTACGCGATCCTTCAACGCGCATTGAAGCGATGTCACTAATTAACGGTAAGTAATTTTCCATGTTGCACCCGAGTGGCTTGCCAGAAAATCTGCAAGAGCTGAATCGAACACTCGTTATGGGCGTACTAAATGTCACCCCAGATTCTTTTAGCGATGGCGGCCGGTTTAATGACGCAAACATTGCAACAAACCATGCGTTACAAATGATTGAAGACGGCGCTGACATCATTGACATTGGAGGCGAATCAACCCGACCCGGTTCCGAACGAATATCCGTGCAAGAAGAGCTGGATCGGGTTTTGCCAGTTATTTCAGCCCTGGTTGACGCCCAAGTAGCAATAAGTATTGACACCATGCGACCAGAAGTTGCTCGTGCGGCGATTGCTGCGGGGGCCTGCATGATTAACGACGTTAGCGGTGGCAAGTCCGACCCCGAGATGCTGGACTATGTAGCGAGTTTGAACTCTCCATATATTTTGATGCATTGGCGTGGTCCTTCAAACATTATGAATACCTTGACTGACTATCAAGATGTAGTTGCAGATGTGACAGCAGAAATTAGTCAGCAAGTTGACGTTGCGGTAGCAGCAGGTATTGCTCGCGAACGTATTGTGGTCGACCCAGGTATTGGATTTGCGAAGACTGTGGATCAAAATTGGCCAATCCTGAAACACTTAGATGTTCTTGAAGGGTTGGGTTTGCCGATTTTGATGGGAGCCTCACGTAAGAAGTTTCTAGGCGAGTTACTAGCAAAAGACGGTGTGCTTCGAGATCCAGATGAACGTGAAAGTGCAACGGCTGCAATCTCAACACTTATGGCAGTTCGTGGGCTATGGGCAGTTCGAGTCCACGATGTTAAATCTTCGAGTGATGCAATTGCAGTAGTAGATCGGATTGCAAAGACACCATGATAGACAAAATTTTTTTAACAGGCGTTTCTGGCATGGGTTATCATGGCGTCTTCGAGGAAGAAAAGCGCGAAGGCCAAATATTTAGTGTCGACATTGAAGTCACCTCAGATTTTTCAGCTGCGGTTAAGTCAGACGATGTTAGAGATACTGTAAATTACGCGGATCTGGCCAACATTGCACATACCGCAATAACTGGCCAACCCTTTGATTTAATTGAAAAATTGGCAGACTCAATAGCTCGAGAATGTCTAGACATCGCAGGAGTTACCTCAGTTACGGTAACCGTGCACAAACCAAATGCTCCGATTGAGGTGCCGTTTGAAAATGTTTCGGTATCAAGGACCTTGCCCTAATGAAAGCCACAATCAGCCTGGGTTCAAATCTTGGTGACCGGTTCCAATATCTGCAAAATGCTCTGGATGCTTTGAATTTAGTTACTGGGACACAAGTGCACTCCGTGTCACCAGTTTTTGAGACTGATCCAGTCGGTGGACCAGAGCAAGGGCAGTACTTAAATGCAGTTGCCGTAGTTAAAACGATCTTGTCACCTGAGCAATTTCTTGAAGCAACTCAACAAATTGAATTAGCTCTAAACCGAGAACGTAATGAACGCTGGGGACCAAGGACTCTTGACATAGATCTATTGGCGATGGATAGCGAAGTTCGATCTACCCCTGAATTAGAACTTCCGCATCCACGTGCACATGAACGAGCGTTTGTGTTGCTGCCATGGTCACTCCTCGACCCAGATTTTGTAATTCCAGGAAAGGCTTCAGTTGCGGAATTGCTTGAAGGTCTAAATGTCAAAGGTGTTCGATTTCGCAACGACTTAGAGTTAGTAGCGCACGCATGATGCAGCAAACCAGGATCAGAATGCTTGTCGCACTGGCAATTCTCGCCTCTGCAGTGGGTTGGTCATTTGCCCAATTGTGGCCAACAATCTTTGGCCAAGGGATGCCAGTTTCCATTGGATCAGCAATCGCAATGATTCTGGTTTTCGTGACTCTGCTGACTTGGACGCTAATGACGCGGGCGCGACTTAAGCCAGAATCAACACTAAACCGACTCCACCCGATAGTGGCTGCTAGAACTGCAGCATTAGCCATGTCGGCTTCTAGAGTCGGATCCTTAGCATTTGGGTTTTACACCGGAGTCGCTTTTGCCAACATGGCAGCAGATTATTCCAGCGCCGCTAGTGAACGAATTCAGATTTCTGCGGTAACCGCGATTGCAAGTCTGCTTACAGCGATAGTTGCGCTTTGGCTAGAACGAATTTGTCAGATCAAGGAACCGCCGGCGGATGGCGAGACCCGAAACGGTAGTCCCGCCTAAGCGGTAGGAAAGTATGCGTCTGCGCTCAGGCCATGCGGACTCAAGTTAACTACTTCTGCTCTGCCACCGCTTGCCGTAGCTAAGCGATCAACAATTGCTAAGCCCAAACCTGATCCGTGCGTGTCGCTCTGCGCTCGCCAAAATCGATTAAAGGCTTTGGCAATGTCGGCTTCAGGCAGCCCAGGACCTTCATCGATTACTGAAACCTTAGTGAAATCAGAATCAGCAGTTATTTCAACCGTGATTTTCGAACCGGCTGGGACAACTCCCAATGCGTTATCAATGTAGTTGTCTATTACTTGCTCTAAAGCTCCAGGAATTGCCAAAATCATTGCAGAATCTGGAAGATTTAATACCATGGTAATTCCTTGCTCGCTGGCAAGCGCTTCCCAATTATCAAATCGCTCCCTAGCGATCTGCGCTGCATCACATTTATCTCGATCGATTGTGTCTACATTTTCAGATCTACTGAGTACCAGCAGTCCTTCAACTAGTCTCTGAAGTCGATCAGCCTCACCCATTGCTGCGTCAATTCGTTCAACAGCACCTGCAGGGTCCGTTGCAATCAGTTCAGTAGCTCGCTCCAGCCGAAGATGTAAGGCAGT
>Ga0136641_1001260_pt1 | contig 10697 bp, 9 predicted proteins | sample EliLak1302023Y_FD_115312 | JGI IMG/M metagenome (GOLD analysis project Ga0136641, IMG submission 115312) | Freshwater microbial communities from Elizabeth Lake, Yosemite National Park, California, USA - 13020-23Y | ecosystem: Environmental > Aquatic > Freshwater > Lake ... | reverse complement strand
CATTGCAATTGGTTTTGGATCGTGGGTCTGGAACTATTTTGGGTCAACTTACGGAACAGAGTTCTTTACCGCCTACTTAGTTGAATATTCGCTATCAATTGATAACCTATTTATTTTCGTGATTATTCTGGCCCAATTTGCAGTGCCTAGCATTTATCACCAGCGAACCTTGTTAATTGGTGTGATGCTTGCACTCGTTCTGCGTGCGATTTTCATAGCAATTGGAGCTGCGGCGCTTGGTACTTTCTCATTCACCTTCGTAATCTTTGGCGCAATACTTGTCTGGACCGGCGTTGGCCTGTTTGGGCACTGGGACGAGGATCCAGAACCAAATGACAATATGATGGTTCGTACTATTCGCAAGCGCGTGGCGATGGTTGATGAGTTCCACGGCACCAAGTTATTTATTCAACTGAAAAATAAACGTTTTGCGACCCCTATGTTTTTGGTAATTATTGCCATCGGGTCAACTGACTTGCTATTTGCACTTGATTCAATACCTGCAACTTTTGGTGTGACATCTCAAACCTTTTTAGTATTCACAGCCAATGCATTTGCTCTGCTTGGCCTTCGAGCCTTGTACTTTTTGCTAAAGGGCTTGCTAGATAGGTTGATTTACTTATCACTAGGTCTTTCATTTATCTTAATGTTTATCGGTGTAAAACTGATCTTGACTTTCCTACATGAGCAGTTTCACAATATTCCAAAGATTCCAACACCGGTGAGCCTTGGTTTTATCGCTGGAATCTTGGCGATTTCAACTATTGCAAGCCTTATCAAATCTCGTAAAGATCCAAAGGCAAAAGCCCATGCCGGCAGGGTTACTGGGCACAAAGAGGAGCCGCCGGCGTTACGATAAGAGTATTCGTATAGTGATAGGGGCTCAGTTTGTTCTCAGCAATAATATTAGGAGTTGTCCAAGGGCTTACTGAGTTTCTACCAATTTCTTCAAGTGCGCACATCCGTATCGTTGGCGAGTTCATGAATAAAGCCCAAGATCCTGGGGCTCGATTCACAGCGATTACGCAAATTGGTACAGAGCTTGCCGTCCTTATTTTCTTCCGCAAGGACATCGCTGCAATCGTGAAGTCATGGTTCAAGCAAGTTGTGTTCCGTACTGAGTTGTCAACTGAAGGAAAAAGCCAAGCTCGTATGGGTTGGTTGATTATTATTGGCAGTATTCCAATTGTTGTTCTTGGCTATTTGGGTAAAGATATAATTACAAATAATCTCCGCTCCTTATGGTTGATTTCTGCAGTAATGATCATTTTCGGTTTGATTCTTGGATATGCCGACAAAGTTGGCAAAAGTGAGCGAACACTTGTTCAACTAAATACTAAGCACGGACTTTTATATGGCGCGGCCCAAGCGTTGGCTTTAGTCCCAGGAGTTTCACGATCAGGTGCAACAATTGCGATGGGACGTTTTCTTGGTTACTCACGCGATGCTGCATTGCGATACTCATTCTTATTGGCCCTGCCTGCTGTTTTTGGTAGTGGGCTTTATGAGCTAAAAGATGCTTTTTCAGCAGCAGCTGCTCCAAATGTTTTCAGTATTCCTGAAACTCTTGTTGCAACAGGAGTTGCCTTCGTCATTGGTTACGCTGTGATTGCTTGGCTTTTAAAGTTTGTATCTACAAAGAGCTTTCGCCCATTTATTATTTATCGCGTAACACTTGGTTCACTTATCCTTATTCTTTTGGCAACAGGTGTTATTTCTGCGTAGCCAATGGCTTACACTCACCCGGTGTTTGAATTCCATAAATTCCCGCTGACAAAGCCGTTAGCCGATAAATTTCGCGAGATCGTTTCAGGCTCAAAAGATGGACGTCCTGACTGGGTTCAAACAATTGCAATCGGTTCAGGTCCTGGACTATTTGGTCCAGGTAGTGCTGTGTGGCAGGTACATGGGTGCATCGCAACTTTGGTTGGTGGCGTTCGGGCGCTTTTGCTACAAGCTGCCCACCCTGCTCCGCTTTCAGGAGTTGCCGAGCATTCTCGTTATGAATCTGACCCATTAGGTCGATTAGCAGGAACGACACGTTGGTTAACGGTTACAACATTTGCGGCAGCCGAAGTTATTAGACGAGAAGCCGCACGAGTTAATGCGATGCACGATCATGTCAAAGGTGATTTCAAAAATAAGCAAGGTCATGATCAAAGTTATAAAGCGAAGGATCCAAGATTTCTATTGTGGGTACATTGTGCATTCACAGATTCATTCTTGAAAGCGCACTTGGCACTTGGTTACTCAATAGATCAAGGCGCTGATGCATATGTGGCACAGTGGAGCAAAAGTGCGGTGCCACTTGGTTTAACGAGCGCACCTGTGTCAGTTGCAGAGCTAGAAGCCGCACTTGATGATTTCCGTAAGAACGACTTAGCAACGGTAGCCCGTACGGCTGAGGTAGTTCGTTTTATTTTAAACCCACCATTTAATGGAGCAGGAAAGTTTTTTTATACCGTTATCTCAAATGCTGCCATCGCTACATTGCATCCGCATGAGTTAACTTTGCTGGGACTACAGAAGCGCTCAAAGATTTGGCTTCGTATATCGCGAGTTAGTCTTGAGATTTTCTTAGCAATTCTCGGACCAGAACCGCCTGCGATGCAGGTTGCAAAAGAACGAATTGCAAACTCAAACTAGAGATTTTCTAGTTTGTATCCAAGCCCTCTAATAGTCTGAATAAGAACTGGATTTGCTGGATCTGCTTCAATCTTTGAGCGCAGACGTTTGATGTGAACATCTAAAGTCTTGGTGTCACCGTAGTAATCCCCACCCCATACCCGATCAATTAATTGTGAGCGAGTAAGAACTCGGCCCGAATTTCGCATTAAGAACTCGAGCAGCTCAAACTCTTTCAGTGGAAGTGAAACAGGTGAGCCGTTAACTGACACTTGATGCTTGCCAGTATTGAGTTTTACTGGACCAACTTCCATCAAATCTTGTTCTTGAATTGAGCCATCATCTGTAATGCCCCGGCGCAAGACCGCCTTAATGCGGGCGATTAATTCGCGCGACGAGTAAGGCTTAGTCACATAGTCATCAGCACCAAGTTCGAGCCCAACAACCTTGTCGATTTCAGCATCTTTTGCCGTTAACATGATGATTGGCACCTGCGAAGTAGTACGAATTGTTCGGCATACCTCAACTCCGGAAATTTCAGGGATCATTAAATCCAGAAGAATTAAATCTGCCCCTTCTTTTGCAAAGAGTTCAAGAGCTTTGCGACCATCTTCGGCCACCAAAGTCTCAAATCCCTCTTTACCAAGCAAGAATGCCAGTGCTTCTGAGAATGATGCTTCATCTTCAACGATGAGAATCTTGGACATTAATTGGCCTCCGCTTGTTTGTTATAAATAGGTAAAAGTATGGTGAAGGTACTTCCGATATTTTCTGCGCTCCAGACCTTGACATCGCCACCATGCTTTGATGCGACATGTTTTACGATCGAAAGACCCAACCCTGTGCCACCAGTTTGGCGGGAACGTGCAGGATCTACTCTGTAAAATCGTTCAAAGATTCGTAACAGATCAGATTCAGGGATACCGATACCTTGATCTGTGACTGAAATTTCAACAATGCCACCTACCAGTTTGCTCGTTACAGCGACCTTTGTATTTTCAGGAGAGTAATTAATTGCGTTATCAATAAGATTTTGAGCCGCCATAGTCAACTGATCTCGGTCACCCCACACGGACAAATTCTTTTCTTCCTGAAAGGTGACGGTAATGTGTCTATTTTCAGCATTGATCTGGCTTTGATCAATTGCCTCTTTCACTAAGTATCCAACTTCTACTTCCTCGGCTACTTGTAATGGATCAGAATCTTGAATACGCGACAGGTGTATAATTTCTTGTACTAAATCAGTCAAGCGCTTTGATTCGGACTGCATGCGTGTGGCAAACATAGTGACCGCTTCGGGTTCATCTTTTGCACCTAAAACCGCCTCGCTCAAAAGTGAAAGGGCGCCAATGGGTGTTTTTAATTCATGTGAAATATTTGCGACAAAGTCACGGCGAACTTCGTGCACTCGCTGCGCTTCACTTTCATCTGAAATTAAAACTATGACTAGATCACTTTCGGTCAATGGAAATACATTCACCGTTAACTCATGAATACCCTCACCGATTGGTCCGCGGGGAATATCAATACGACCGTTGTGCTTTGTATGAGTACGCCGAACTACGCGAATAGTTGCGAGTAATTCAGGGCTATCGATTCGCCCATCCTTCAAAATTCCTAGTCGCTCAATTCCGGAGGAAGAAAAAATAGGTTGCTCCCCTGGGGCTAGAACAAGAGCTTCGCAATCTAAATTATTGAGGGTTTTTACGAGCATGTCGGGCAGTTGCCGAGGGTCTTTAGCCTCATCAATAACCCTGCGCTTTAACCTCATACCGAAACTCTATCGCGGTGAAACCCCAGTTTACCGCTCGTTAACCTAATGGATTGCATATGTTAACCGTTGAGCCTTAGGTTTCTTCTATGGCCCTAATTAGATCGGCGTTTCAAGACGAGCTAGATGGAGTATCACAGTCCCTAGTTGATCTTACCAATATGGTTTCGGAATCAATTGTTAAGGCCAGTAAAGCACTTCTGTCTGCTGACCTAAATATTGCGGAAGAGGTAATTGCAACTGATGTAAAAATCGATGAATTCCAACACGAATTGGATGCCCGAATCATTGACATTATCGCAAGACAACAACCTGTCGCGTCCGATCTTCGCGCGCTAATTACTGCGCTACGCATGAGTGCTGATTTAGAACGCATGGGAGATCTCGCGCACCACATTGCAAAGGTTGCTCGGCTGCGCCACCCTAATATTGCAATTCCAACTCAGTTAGTTTTAGCATTTACTGAGATGGGACATGTTGCTGAAAAACTTTCAACAAAAATTGCGACAGTTATTACAACCCGCGATACTGAAATGGCGTTACAGGTTGAAAAAGATGATGATGAGATGGATGAGTTACACAAGAAGGTAATCATTGGGATTACAAACGGCGACAGTGAAATTACGATCGAATCAGCTATCGATTTAACGTTGCTTGGTCGCTACTACGAGCGATTTGCAGATCATGCTGTAGCCGTTGCCCGCCGCGTGTACTTCCTTGTTAAGGGCGAGTTCCCACAGTAAAACGCTATGGTTCTTAACATTCAAGAGATCGCTACAGCCTATGAAGCGGCGACCAATGAGTTCCTACACATCGCGACTTCTGTTCCTGCAGATAAGTTGGATGTAAATGATGGTGAAAACTGGAGTTCTCGCCAAGTAATTCATCACTGTGCAGATAGCGAAGCCCAGTCATATGCACGCCTTCGACGATTAGTGGCAGAACCCAACCCAGTAATTCAGGGGTATGACGAAAACTTGTGGGCCACAGATGCAACACTTGGATACACAGATTTGCCCGTTGAAAATTCACTCGCAGTGTTCACCGCTGTCCGCGCCGGTTCCTTAGACATCATCAAGCGGTTAAAGCCTGAGCAGTTAGCGCTAACGGGAACTCACACCGAGGCAGGGGAGTATTCATTAAAGCGTTGGCTAGAGACATACACACGCCATGCCAATAACCATGCTGATCAAATCAAGCAGAATTTGGCGTTGAAATAACCCAAAAGAAATAACCTCTCGATCTCACCCCAACAGGGGTGAGGCAGCCTTGATTAAGCACAATAGAGGCCTCACCCTGTAGGCATGAAACAAGGCGTGATCCCTGGGGTGAATCTGGCTCGCACCGTACCGCCAGCACTGCCTGCGAATTTTCTGAGCAGGAAACACCTTTTTCACCTCTTTGAGACGAACCTGCCTGGGGCGACGATTGTGGCCGCACCAGCTGGATATGGAAAAACCATGGTGGTGGCTGAATGGGCAGCAGCACAACCTCGTCCAACCATTTGGTGCGCCGTTGATCCAGATGATTCACCGCAAATGTTTTTTGCACATATCGTGCAAGCGGTGCGAAATGTTTTGCCTAAATTTGGTGCTGATTTTGAAAGTGAAAGATTTTTATCTGCGGATAGCTACATAAACTTTATGGTTCGTGAAGCAAGTGCTGTGAAGCAAGATTTTAACTTTGTCATTGATAACGGTCCTGCAGATGCGCAAGAGGTAACGCCATTTGCACAGGCATTAGTTGATCACCTGCCTAACAATGTTCACGTCGTCATAGTGCGAAGAGTCACGCCAGCAACATCGCTCGCACGCTATGCAAGCCTTGGCAATCTAAGCATGATCACAAGTCAGGATCTAAAGTTTTCAGAAGCTGAAATTTCGGTTATTTGTGAACTTAATGGCCTGGACTTTAAAGAGCACACAATTTCAAAGCACCTTGCTAAATGCAACGGCTGGCCGGCCGCGATCCAAATGCTGGCAAAAAATATTTCACGTGGAAGTTTAGTAACTGAATTCAAAACCACGAAATCAGCAAATCCGCTTGGAATCTTGGCACTAGAATCCTTTAACTCGCTCAATGAAGAAAACAAACACAATCTACGTAGACTTGCGATAGTTGAAGAGTTTGATCTTGAGGTCGCGGCGATAATTCTTGGTGAGGATTTTTCAGAAACATACATCAATAAATTAGCTATTGACGGAATGTTTGTCTCTGTTTCTTCGGGGGTTCAACGCAATTTCACCATTAGTCCAATTATTTTTGAGGTACTTCAGGAGGAACGCAGTAAGAACAAAGGTGCTCAAAACTCAACTCACGAAAAACTAGCCCAGTACTTTATTTCAAAGGGATCCCCGGAAAAAGCTTTGGAACATATCTTTCAAACTGGAAACAGTGACCAGATAACTGAAATCCTGCGCGTTTCGATTCGCGGTATGGCTGCTATCGGCCGTGGTGACCAGATTATTCGATGGGCTCATTTTGGGGCAGACAATAGCCCGGCTGGTGAGATGATGAAGAAGACAATTGAGGTTGTCGGTCATTTAGTGAACCTAGATTTCGGAAAAGCAGAAAGTATCGTTGCGGAATTAAATTATGTGGCGACGCATGATCAACGGCTAGAGTTTTTGACACAATTAACAGCAATGGTGATGTCTCATGTTCACTTTGCACGCGGTGATTTTGATCGTTCTCAAATCATGATCAAGGAAGCTTTGGCAAAGGATTACGGATTAGTAGGAATTGAAAATGTAGATAAAATTGCCCTACTGCGGCTGCAAGCAGATATTGCTTACATTTATGATGATGAAGAATTGGTAGAAGCTTGTCTACTTCGAGCCAAAGGACTTCAGGATGGCAATCATCAACTAATCACTGGTTATCACATTGGCTGCATGACAGCTATGTCCTTGTGGTGCCAAGGGCGGTTATTTGAGGCGGCAGAGTTTGCATCCATTGCGATTGCTCAGGCAGAAAATAATGGTTTCTCTGGCATCGCCGGTCCGTTAGATGCGATGTTGGTTTTGGCTAGATGCGAGTTGGAACTTTCTCAGTTAAATCAGGCGATTGAAACCTCAACTCAAATCGAGCGAAAGGCTGAGTCTGCCCGAATGTGGCCGTGGTATTTCATGAGCATTGGGACGCGATCTCGGATTCAAATAACCCAAGGACTAATCACTCATGTATTTGACGTTTTAGCTGCACAACGTGAAAAACACAGACAATTGAAAACACCTAATCAACTGGGTTGGATTATCGATGTTACAGATGTCTTCTTACGATTTGTTTTAAACGACTGGAAGCGAGCCGAAGAATTACTGCAGCGGCTGCCAAAAATTGAAATGGTGCGTCAAATTGATATGAACCTTAAGTTTGAGGCAGATCCAAAGCGAATTCATGCATTAGTTGCGCAGCTGCCCGAAACATCGCCGCGTCAGAGAGTGAACAAGATCCTGTATCAAGCAACAATCAATATTGATCAAGAAAACTTGGCACTTAAGTACTTGCGGACCGCACTAGATCTTGGGGCCGAAGTTGGCTTCCACGAGTATTTTGTTCGCCAAAATCGGCTTTACCCCATCATGGTGAAAGCTGCTGCAGCCAAACCGACAATCTTCATAGAAAGTGTGGTGCACGAGATGTCAGAACGGATTAAGAATTCAAATTCAGATGCAGGTGCTCTTGAAGAAAAATTGACTAACCGCGAACTTGAGATTTTGAAACATCTAATAACTGGTAATCCAATTAGTGCGATTGCAAAACAACTACACATTTCGCAGAACACGATGAAGACTCACTTGCGTAATGTGTATCGAAAGTTAGATGTGGATGGCCGCCATACAGCGGTAGAAAAGGCACGCAAACTGCTTCTTATTTGAGCTACTAAAGCCGCTAGTGGCAAGGTATAAGGTTGCAGGCATGGGCCCAGCCTTTAACCGCATGTGGGCGGCGAGCATTATTTCTAATCTATCTGACGGAATTCTCATTGCAGCAGCTCCTTTATTGGCCATTTCTCTGACAGACAGCACTGTCTTAATCTCTGCAATCGGTGCGATGGTTATGTTGCCGTGGTTACTTTTTGCGATCCCCATTGGTGTTTTAGTCGATCGAATAGACCGTCGATTTATATTGGCTGGAGCCAACGCCACACGTAGCGCTGTTGTTGGGGTACTTGCCGTGCTTATTGCAACCCATCACGTGAGTATTTATTGGTTACTAGCGGCATCGTTTGTAATAGGCGTCTGCGAAGTTGCTGCTGATACAACATCACAATCTTTAATTCCCCAGATTTTAGAGGAAAAGAACTTTGAAAAAGGAAATTCTCGCTTGCAAATTTCCGAAACAGTTATTCAAGGCTTTGTTGGAGCACCAATTAGTGGCTTCATTTATGCGATAGCTATTGCACTGCCCTTCTTTATCAATAGTGTTGGCTTGGCAGTAGCAGCTTTATTGGCATTTTCAATCCCAATCAAATACTTACAAGATGTCCGCACAGATGATATTGAAAAAGAAAAGAAAAAGTTTGTGGCAGATATGAAGTTTGGTATCCGATACCTGTATAACGAAAAAGTTTTGCGCAGACTTGTGTTGACAACAACGTCAATAGGTGTTTGTTACTCAATGGGCATGGCAACCATGGTTTTATTCATCATTAAAGAGCTTGAACTTCCGAAGCAACTCTTTGGTGTGATTCTTACGATTCAAAGTCTTGGTGCAATTTCTGGGGCATTTATGGCTCCGCGTTTGTCAAAAAAATTTGGGCGCAGCATTGTTATGACTTTTGGCATAACCTCAAGTTCGGCCGTTCTACTACTGCAAGGATTTTCGCCAAATATTTATATTTTTGTCGCCCTTGCAACTTTTGGCGCTTTCGCAGTTTCACAGTGGAACATCCTGCTGATGGCCACTTATCAAACTGTTATTCCGGCCGAGCTCTATGGCCGCATTCATGGAACCCGCCGAACCTTGGTCTGGGGGATGATGCCGGTTGGATCGCTGCTGGGTGGGGTCCTTGCCCATTACAACTTGCGATTGCCCATGATTGTGGGCGGGACAATTGCAACAACCCTTGCCTTTCTATCTATCGGATTCTTGATCAATATTGCCGAAAGCGCTAAACCCGTTCAGTAACCCCTTAATTAACAGATTTGACATAAATCTTTATCTTGCCGTTATAAACCCACGCATGTGCAACTGATTCGCCGGTTGCTCCCTCGGCCATCCTAGGGCAGACTTTTATCACTAAACGCGCCTATGGAGTGGTCGACTCTTCACAGACGCTTTTCTTTAACCCTCAAGGAGGATCTATATGAAGTTCACACGTAGCGCAAAGTTTGCGCTCGCAGCTGCAGCATCAGCGGCGTTGGCGGTTTCACTGCTAACACCTGCACAAGCTGCAACACGTTCGACTGTCGTAATTCATGACACAAACTCTCTGACGTCATTTAACTCAGGCACACCAGATACCAACCTCACAATCAACAGCAAAGTGGGATACCTATCAGGATCTGGTTTTAATTACGTAGATAACAAGAAGAATGTAATTCAGAACAAGATTTTTGGCTCATACAAAATCGTAAAGAACACTCCAACTGATTTCCGCGTGCAGTACACAGTTGCACCGGGACGCGTTTGGTCAGATGGAACTCCAATCAACGCAGTTGATCTATTGCTCTCACATGTTCTATCAAGCAATAAGTACTCAATCGCAGCGGGTCTCGGAGATCCTGACAGCGACAACGTTCCAGCATTCAATTCAAATGGATACGGTGGAACTTACAACGACAACATCGTTGGGGAGCCAGTACTTTCAGCTGACAAAATGACCGTAACTCTTCAGTGGAAGAAGAAGATCGCTAACTGGGATCTATTTGGTCCTGGTCCATCAGCTGTTCATGCAATGGTTCTAATTGCAGAAGGTAAGAAAGGTCTACAGTCAGTCAAGGATAACGAAGCTGCACGTGATCGCTTCTTTGCTGCATATACCTCAAAGAACACTGCAGTTCTAAAGGCTCTTGGTAAGGTTTATTCAGAGGCTTACAACATCACTCAGGTTGATGCAACAACAAACCCTCTTCTTTTCGTCGGTAACGGTGGATTTATTGTTGAGAGCGCAGTGACAAAGTCATCTGTAACACTTAAGGCAAACCCTAAGTACAACTCAGGTCCAGCACTAAGCGGATCAGTTGACACGGTTATCTTCAAGTTCATTTCAGACGGTACAGCTGCTGCTCAAGCACTTGCTAACGGCGAACTCGATGTTTACTCAGGACAGCCAACAGCTGACTCAGTTGCAGCATTG
>Ga0136641_1001259_pt1 | contig 10698 bp, 19 predicted proteins | sample EliLak1302023Y_FD_115312 | JGI IMG/M metagenome (GOLD analysis project Ga0136641, IMG submission 115312) | Freshwater microbial communities from Elizabeth Lake, Yosemite National Park, California, USA - 13020-23Y | ecosystem: Environmental > Aquatic > Freshwater > Lake ... | reverse complement strand
CTGGACGAGTTGAACCAATGATGTTAGTTTCCTAAAGCGGCTTATGAGGCCGCTGCACTCGGCCGTCTGGGCGACCGGCCCATACATCAAGTATAGCGCCTTTAGTTATAGTTGTCAACTATTAAGAAGTAACAATAGCCGATGTTGGTACAGGTGAAAATGTATTGACAAAAGAAATCCAAGCATTAGCTGTATCTGTTGAAATCCAGGTGCGAACTACTCCGGTCATATTATTACCAGTATATGTACCATCTGTTTCTCCGGCAGCAACGTCGATTGCTACCTGGTTGTTAAGTTCTGCAGATTCGGCTAGTGTTAAATCTCTGCCCCATGTTACCGTGGTTGTGATTGCCATAATATATCCTTTTTTAATAACTATATTTATACAAATTCACTGGTAGATTAACTGTAATTGTCAAGAAATTTTTTTAAATCGCCGTATAAATTGGCCATCATTGCTTCTTTGCTACCAAAAAACACCAAAGTTCTTGGTATCATTTTAACAGTATAAAGATACCACGGTTGCTGTAGTTTGCGGTCCAGGGCAATAATCATCTTGCTGTTTATAGAGAATGGTTCAACATTATATTCGTAGTGTACTAATTCAATTTGATGGGCCAGTGCTTCGTATCCTATCTTGGTTAATCTCATTCCTCCGTTGCGTCTGAGATTAAACCACCATGCTATACGAGCCGACTCTGGACTGATGCGTTGCTCTTCCGGCAGTAATAGAATTAATTCTTCGGTGAGTTTCTTTTTATCGCGCACATTAAGGATATACCTGACTACCGGTGGCCAGTAGGACTACTGTGAACTTGTCTGACTTAAATTGAACGTTGAGTTTTTTGGCCAAGTTGATAGCATGGCCTGGATTGGAAAAGGAAACCTTCTTGTACTTGGGGCCAGGGTACTGCACCAAAAGATTTGAGGTCTTCAGATTGATTGGTTTGTTTTCAAAGAACACAGCCCATATACCTTCCGAGGCTAATACTTGTTCGGTTTTGTAAGTGGACTTGTTTGTTAGCTCAGCTAACACATTAGGCTTTGGTCTGCTCATTCATTATACTCCTACATTTATTTATGCTAAAATATAGGTAGTTTTAGAATGATCCCCCATCCATTTTTACCGTAATTACTTCGTCTTTTTTGGCCAACTCTGCGGCTACGGCCTCTTTAAGTGTGGTTAGCTCTAATAGTAATTGTGTTAAATCGGCATGCATGCCTTTGGCATCAGCCACGGGCATTATAAAGTCCTTGGCGCCTCGGGCTTCAAACCCTTGCAACCGCTCAACAAATTTTTGTAAGTGGATGGTCATTGGCATCTTGCTCGCTATAAAATGGGCCTTCGTATGCATATCTTTGAAGAAGAATTAATTTAGGTCCTTGCATGATTGCCCAATGTCGACCTTTCTTCACACGATACCATCCGGCCGCAAACCAACTTTTACTTTTTGCAGTCTTGGTATACAAAGGTAATTTTTGTGGCACATCCCATAATGGATTACACACTCGTCCGGCCACTGGATAGCCATTTACTAAATTTGTTACAGGCTTAGCAAGTTTTTTTATCACGGGCTCGAATTGAACATGAACTCGTTGTTCAACCATTTTAATAGTTTTGAACTGTGCTATTTGATTATTGATCTTAACTTGATACCCACCAGGGCATGCTTCAACATTTCCAATTTTACGATCATCTTCTTGTAAAATCCAAAACTGTTTATCTATTACTGATTTAGCTACTATGGTCATTTACCACTCCTTTTCCGACATTCTTCTATCACCACCGGGGGAGCATCTGGATGCCACCCACCCATGAGCATACGGCAATCATATTTTACCACAACCACTGACGACTTGTCACTGGGCCAAAAAGCCAATAGCAACAAGGTGATTATAATTACAAAAGTTGTAGTAATCCAAAATATATCTTTAGCCATTTAATACTCCCTTATAAGTTTCGTTCATCCAACGTCCAAAACTATCGGCACTTTCACTACACTTGGTCAATTCATATTTGCCACAAAATTGCATAAAACGCACACCAACTTGCCCAATGTCTTTGTGACTGATTTGTTCACAAATTGCCAAGTCCACGGTATCTTTAATGGCTTGTGGTTGTGCCGTTAAATCAATTAGTTCACGATTACGGTCATAGTCATCTAACACACGATGTTCTACACCATCTGGGTCTGACCAGCGTTGTAACATCATGTTGTTCCAGTTGTATCCTTGTTTCTCTCGATCCGCAAACGCCTCCTGTAAGCCAACCTTGTTCTTAGTACCCTTAGTACGGACACCCGGGTAGGCCGAGAAGACGTTGTCCGACGAATCGCCGCGCATACACTTCTCGAAGAGTAACCACTCTGGATCAGGGATTGTTTTAGGTTCTTTAGTTTTTTTATCAATGACCGCTTTTCCTTTAGCATCAAAGATTCCTTCTATAGTGATTAGTTCGTCGGTAATTCCGTTGTATTGTTTAACATTAGGAGCAATGAGTTGAACAAAGTCAGTATCACTGCTGATAATAATGTGTTCATCTTGGGGGTGTAATGCAATCCAACGGGCTATAATATCATCGCCTTCTGCTGTAGGGCATCTAATGACGCTACAGTTGGTTCTTTCAGACAAGTATTTAGTTAAACTATCATAGGTCTCCCAGAACATTTTATCTTCTTCTTGTTCTTTTTCTGTTAGGGCAGCACGGGCAACAGCACGATTGGCTTTGTAAGGTTTATAGTAATCTTTGCGCCAACTACGCCCTTCCAGAGCAAACACCACATGATCTGCCTCAAATCTGCGGGCAACTTTATTAGCCGACATCAAGGTAACATGCAGTGCAAATCCAATCTTTTCCCAGGTATCGCTGGCACGAAAAGCACCATGTCTGGCACGAAAGAACATGTTAGCGGTATCTATAAGGACATATTTCATAAATGAAACTCAATGTATTTGTTAATGTAATTTTTTGCTAAATTTAAATTAAAATTAATTCCTAGATGTTCTGCAAGTTTAGTAATCTGGTAATGTTCATTAGAATCTAACGGATTCCAATTATTAAAAACAAAATTAAATTTTATTTTTTCTAAATTTTTAAGAAACACTGCATATAAATCAGGATCTAAGCAGTGATGTTTTTCGGGCCACTTACGCCTAATAGCCAAATCAATGAACCCAGGGGTTGAATGTACAAGTACAGTAAATACTCGATCTTGAGAAAAATAATTCAAACAATTATTAAATTCTGTTATATCATGTGTCATGATAGGCAACCAAATATTTTTTAGCTGATCAGTCGGAGTGAACTTTAGCGGACCTTTTGCTCCAGTTCTGACCAAATTTATACCATCGCCAAATAATTGAAAACATCCTTGCTCACGATCCAACCAAGTTCGACCTTGATCTTTTTCTGGGATAAGATTTAATAGAGCTTGCTCTAATAAAAAAAAGTCATTTTTTTCTAATACTTCTTGTGCAATTTTAAAATTCTGAAAAGCCACCTTACCACTATATGTTAGACAATTAGCAATAAATTTTCCGCCAGCGCCACCAAAATAGTGAAACAATAAAATATTTTTCATATAACCATTATAACAGGTGTATGAGTAAAAGTCAAATAAACTTGTTCATCACAATATGGTTTAGCATAAATCGGTGAAAGAACGAGTGTGCATCTCGACCGTAATGATATGAATTTGGTGCTACTGTCTCAATTCCTTGTGCCCGAACTATGGCATCAAAGGTCTGAGCAGGGTCATATGGGCCTATATAACTGGATCCCCAATTTTGCTGGTCTTTAATGATAGAAAAATCCGTATTACCATTAAAAAATATATGTGGTATTTGTTGTCCGGTTAGTTGTTGATGAAATTGAAAAATTTCTTCGTGTGCTTGTTTGGTTTTTTGTTCCCAGTCGATGCCCATGATATATTGGCGATAACGTTCTTGCCAGGCCTGTGGCACATGATCAATTCCACTGGCATTAACTTGGATATATTGGCCAGAATCTTTATCATACCATTCTTCTCGTTCCCAAGTTGACCATTGAATAATTACTAGCATATCCTCTCTTGTGGGGCTGTTGGCTAGCCATTCTTTAGTGGTGCGTATAATTCTAGCATTACTACTGGCACCTTCCGCATCACACTTGAGTCCAGTTCGCAATGCCAGACTTAGAAGTTTACCCCAACTGACCGCTAAATTATCAGGATGTGGAGCACGACCCATAAAAAAATATTCTGGATCATCCTCGGCAAAGGTGTGAACATTGACTGCTTCTGCGGCAGCTGTATGACTATCACCGTTTACATATAAAATCAACTTACTTCGCTCCGACCATCGCCGATGTCTCGACTTTTAACCACGCGATTAGGATTCATTGCTTGTTCTTGTTCCCAAGTTTCCAATACTACATTACGGCAAACGTCAGTAAACCAACGGTCAACAATGTCAGCATCGGTATCATTTGGGTTCATCATATATCCGTGCCGTACCAAATCAGCTACAAATTTTTCATTCCAGTCTAGTTCAAAAGCACCTTGTCCTAGGTTTGCTGGATCAATGTCCATACTAAGCATGGTAACATAAGCCTCGCCCTTTTCTGTGGCAATTTCTTTTGCGGTTTTTTTTGGTGCTGACTTGGGTGTTTCCTTGGTCGCTTTTGGTTCCGGCTTAGGCGCAAACACCTTTTTTAATTTGTCAAACATTCCCATTTTCTTTTTCCTTTAATGCTATTAGCATTTGTAATTTATCCCATAACTCAGTCATAACTGGATCTTCTTGCATGGTACGCTGTTGTTGTATCCAACTTGGATTGGTTCTATTTACTACGTCGTTTCGATACACCGCATCGGCTTCTTGTAAATATGATTCATATTCTGTGCTTGATCTATGTGACAGCATGGCTAGAGTTTCGGCAATTGGGCGTATTTCTTTAATGTATGATTGCGAAAACACACGTCGCCACCCACCTGCAGGCACAATAATTGAATAGGTTTGAGACCGTGTCACGGGCGAGTCAAAGTATAAATCACTCATGCTTGCCGGGTTTGTATTAACCAAAATACATGTTCTAATTTATTATGCCATGTGTACTCAGTCAACGGACGATAGTAATTATTCCTATGGCCATAGTAAGCAAACCGTAACCAAACGCTACGTTGACTAATACTACACCGTTCCGGCCACCAGCAGAACTTTAATTCCCATGTCATGTTGCGTTGATTAACGTCGTCACGCATTATGTCAAGCGGCAATTAAGTACCCCACTCATTTTTAAACAACGGAACTTGAAGTCGATCACTGTAGCGTAATCCATGCTTCATTGCCAATTCAGCAACACGGCGATTGTTCATACTATAAACACTTTCAACACCGCCCACTGGCATCAAGTAAATAGGACCTTTAAATCCTTCTGCACGATAAATGCCTGCAGTCATAATAGCTTCCATGGCATCTGCTTCTGTGGCCACAACAAACTTCAAGTAAGTATAACCTACTTCTTCATATTGACAAACAATGTCTGGACGAATAGCTTCTTTGCGATCTTCGCCCGAGCAACTTAACTTAGCACTAACGCTAAATGTTAGTGTGTCATATCCGCGCCGCCCTTTGATTACACCGTGCGGATTCAATGTCCAATCTAACAGGTAATGTCTGAACTCTTTAGTAAGCTCTTGTGTACCGTTGGTCTCAAATGTAATTTCTTGTAAGCTCTTCATACTAGGGTGATCTAGTAAGTCAGGATAAGCACGTTGCCAACCCAGCAATGGTTCACCACCAGTGATAACCAAATGCTCTTCACGCCACTCATTAAACGGAAGTATCTCCATGATACGATCAGCAATGCCATTTGACTCCATCACAGGACTTAGATCTTTAAATCTTGGATCCCACGATGCATAGCTGTCACAACCTGTGCTAACCAGTGGAAGCTCTTCGTAGGCGTGATACTTTGCCGGATCTACAAATTCTGCTTCGGTTGATAATTCGCCACGTGGCATACCGAAACCGGAACAGCGAAAATTGCAGCCAAAGGTTCTAAGAAACACACTGGGCACCCCCATATATCTACCTTCGCCTTGAATACTATAAAACAACTCTGCTATTTTTAATTTACTCATTTCCACCAATCTTCCCAAGGAAAAACAATCCACGACTCTTCTTCTGCTTTGTTAATCTCAACTGCTGAATAATCTATACGTTTAAATTCGCTGGCTTCGTTGTTAACTAACACAGCAAAACGAACATGGTTATTCCATATGCTATTCCATAACACATTGTCTGGATGACACGATTCCTGCCAATCACGCATGATCCAATTTAGTGTGGCCCCAGTATCATTAATATCGTCTACAACAAGAATATTTTTATGCACATACCGTTTAGGATTGATCGGATCAGTGTAGCCACCAAATGCATCTTCGGCCATCCAACAGTTATGTTCGGTTTGACTGCTATCGCGTAAACTTACCTTAAGAGTTTCCATCGGAACTTCTAGATACTGTGACAGTAAATTGGCTGGTACCAACCCACCTCGCGTAAGGCCTACAATGTAATCGGGCCGCCATTCGCTATTGCTAAGTTGACGTAAAATTTCAGCACATTGCTTTTCTACGTCTTGCCAAGTGTGATAGATTTTCTTCATACAGTTATTATACATGAACTGTATTTAGAAAGTCAAGACAATATTTGTCTAATTCCTTCTTCGAAACTGATTGGTTCATAGTCTGGCATGATTGCTTTTAATTTTGTAATATTGGGTCTTCGATTGGCAACCGATCCAGCCTTGCTTGGCAGTTGTTCAAATTTGACATTTTTATGTCCAAGTTCGGCAGCAATAATTTTGACAGCATCACCAATGGTAATTTCGGAGTCGTTGCCAATGTTGACCAATTCGCGATTGCAATTTTCGGCCACATAGATACTGGCACGAACCGCATCACTCACATGGCAAAAACTACGAGTTTCCTGTGAGCCAATGACCGTGAATACACCGTTTTTAATTTTGTCAATTTGATCGCCCAAAAAGTGACCCTTCTTGGAGTTCTCGCCATACACATTAAAATAACGCAACATTACATAGGGTAATTTGCTGTTGTACAAAAAGTTTTCGCTGGTAATCTTGGCCAATCTATAACTCCATCGAGCATTGTGAATATCTTTGATCAACACATCCGAGTTTTCAGTGACAGGCAGCACAGGATCGTCGGCCACTACCTCACTTGAGCTGGCATATACCAAGCGTGTTAAATTGGGACACTGTGAGGCAAATTCAAATACATTGATGTCTGACACAAAGTTATTGACTAAAACTTCGTTGGGTCGTTCGTAAAAGTTGGTGGTTCCATTGATGGCACCATAGTGATAGATATAATCAAAATCTTTGGGCAACACATTTACAAATACATCTGGCAGTTTTAAATCGGTTACAAGCCATGTGTCACATTCGGGAATGGCTGTTGATCTTGATTGATTGTCAACTGCCCAAACTTCGTGTCCTGCGGCCTTGAGTTGCCGACAAAATTCTGTTCCAAGTAAGCCACCGGCTCCTGTTACTAATATTTTACTCATTATTTTAGTTTCTCGTTATCCGCAATTACTGCATCAATCATGGTGTATTCTAATCCAAGATTTTTAATTAAGTTAGCCCAGGCACTGGCATCTTTTGGTAAACAATGCCCTCCAAAACCGCGCAAGTTATCATTGCACATTAGATAAGCAGGATTAAAACACTCACGCTTGCTGATAGCATGATACACCGCTTCATAATGTACACCAAGTTTTTTGCAAACTTCAAATGCAATGTTAGCAAAAATAATTTGTACTGAATGATTTACGTTGTTGAAATATTTGATTACTTCGGCTTCTGTAGGTTTAACACAGGCAACATTCTGTGGCAAGTGTCCGTGGATTTTTTTAATTAATTCAAAATCTTCTTCGCGATTACTACCAACAACCAACAAGTCATGATTGTACATGAAGTCAGCCAGGGCACTCTTGGCACGAAGGAATTCAGGCACAGAACAAATGCGTAGATCAGGATGCGTGGCACTGAGTCTTTCGCAGGTTCCTGGGACACAAGTACTCTTAAGTCCTACCAACCCTTTATATCCAGCCTGGTTGAGTTCATCCACAACTCGTTCTACAATACTAGTATCACAGTCACCGTTTGGTGCTTGATTAGTTGGAACAGAAACAAACACACATTCGGCCCCTAATACATCTTCTAATCGAGATCCTTTGTACGCAGGATCAAAAAAACACATTTCGTGACCTAGATATTCCAGACCTTCGTAGACCGCTTTACCCACTGTGCCTTTACCAATAATGCCAATTTTCATTTATGTCTCCTCTGGGTACTTCATATCCACCAACTGATTTGCGTCACTTGATGCCATTTTTAATATTAGTTCTGCTACTTTTTTGGGCTCATAACAGAATGCTGTAGTAGTCATGTCTATCATAGGAGTACGTGTTCTTACAGGATTAATTAACCCAATAGCAACCTTGCTTTCACTAAAGTAATCGCATGCTCCTTGCCACATATTATATAGTGCGGCTTTGGAGGCCGAGTATAAAATGTAATCTCGACGTCCACTTGTGTATGCACTTGATCCAACCATGACAATCTTTACAGGTTTTTGTGGAGGGTTATTAATGTAGTGCTGTAAGATGGCCCAGTTGCTACCTAGGTTGATATCAAATGTTTTGTTGTGTGTTTCTTGATTGGTATTGTCAAAGTGCCCAACACAATTGACTATTACATCAGGATCCCAATCAAGTATGACACTGGCTTTTTTGTAACTATCTTCATTGGTAAAATCTACGCTAAGGCTATTTACAGGAACAACAGTGTATCCAGTATCAAGTAATGCCTGCCTGCATGCTGCACCTATACCTCCGCGAGCACCGAATACGACTGCTTTAGGCATTAGGAATAATACTATCTACTCTGTACGTGTCAGACTCATAGTCTTCACCACCACGTGGCCCTGATGCAAACGCAATCATGCCACAGCCCTCTTTGCCCATACGCATGGTATGAATTTCATATGGCTCGCTGACAGCCAAATTTCCCGGTACCAATAAAGTCATTGTAGCTGGTACAGATAGATCTGATGGTTGTGACCAATATTCACACACACCCCCAGTAATAAAAGTATACTGAGTTGTAAGTTTATGGTAATGATTACCTCTTACCGCATCCGGTGCGCTGGTTATATAGCATCCGTGATTAATGTTGGCTTTATAAAAAATGTCCGCAATAGTACCTCGCTCATCGGAGTGAACTCCAAGGCCAAGATCTGTGGGTTCGTAAATGTTAGTTAATTTCATTGAGATATAAACCTTGTGTTAGGATTGATATTTAGTAAGGCTTTCTTGAGTGGTTCGCCAATGTTCCAACTTAACACCAATGCATAAGGATTGGGGTGTCGAGAAAATTCTTCATCGCCAAGAATAGGAATACGACTTAATGGAGTGTATTTGCCTTGTTTAAATTCAGAAGCATCAGTAATGCAATGTAAATGCGTTTTATTAAGTCCGTGCCAGGTTAACCATGTGTTGGCTTTGGCGGCCGCTCCTACGCCAATGATCACAGCATTAGGATTTGTGCGTTTAAGTTGATAAAAGTCCGCCAACCAAGAATTACGTTGCTGTTCAAACTTGCGTTGTAATTCTTTATAAAAGTTAGGATCAAATAGGCCAAGATTAGTTTCGTAAGCAATAGCTTCAGCTACCTTGTTGCTTTCCTTGTGGGTATCGGCACGTCCGCCAATGACCCGCAAACTACCTCCGTGATAATCCACAACATCATAATCTATAACAACCAGGCCGGCTTGATCAAATATGCTCTTGACCATCTTAATGGTAAAATATGTTGGGTGTTCGTGATAGACCATGTCAGTAAAGCGTCCAGATTTGATCATTTTGGCCCAGTATGGAACTTCAAATACAAAGATGCCATCCGTGGTCAGCAAGTCTGTCACCGCACGAGCAAATCCCACTGGATCGTTGGCATGATTAAAAACATTATTGGCCATAACAATACTAGCCGGACCATGGGCTATTTCAATTGCGGCGCCAACATCCTTGTCAAATAATGCATTAATAGTTTTGGTACCTTGCTGTTGCGCAATCTCGCACATGGTTTTGCTGCTGTCGACTCCTAGTGTTTGAACAAAGTCGCACTGAAATTGTCGAATAAGATAGCCGTCATTGCTGCCAATTTCAACAATCAATCCACTTTTTGGATACTGTTCTTGAATGGTATTGGCATATTCATCCCAGTGATCCCGTGCTGTTTTGCTATTACTCGAGGTATAACTGTAGCTGTATAAATTATAACGACTTTTAGCATCGCTAATATATCCTAACTGTACACTACCCGATTCTGGATTCATATAAACCTGTAGAGGAAAAACGGGTTCGCTTGCAGCATACTGTTCTGAGGAAATAAATGTATCGGCGTACGGATGCTGTCCTAGGTCTAATATTTTTTCTACTGGCAAATTAGAGATTAAACAAGTTGTTTGTAATCGGCTGGTTAACATTATGACGCCCGAACTTGAATTGTTTTTATTTGTCCATTGGGATCGTTATCTTTCATTCTTTTCCAAGGATCTATGGAACCGTTTTTAACACCTTGCCAATAACTGGTATCCAAGTTCAGCGACTTCATTAAGTCAGTCACAGACT
>Ga0136641_1001258_pt1 | contig 10699 bp, 11 predicted proteins | sample EliLak1302023Y_FD_115312 | JGI IMG/M metagenome (GOLD analysis project Ga0136641, IMG submission 115312) | Freshwater microbial communities from Elizabeth Lake, Yosemite National Park, California, USA - 13020-23Y | ecosystem: Environmental > Aquatic > Freshwater > Lake ... | reverse complement strand
TAATTTTGGTTATTGCTTTGGCTTGGAAGAGTAAATTCCTCAATCCAGTTCTTGCATTCTGGGCAATATATGTTTTGACTAGACCTCTTGGAGCATCAATCGGAGACTTACTTTCGCAGAGCAAGAAGGATGGCGGGATTGGGCTGGGCACAACTACAACTAGCGCAATATTCTTAACCGTCATACTTGCTTTGGTTGTCTACCTGACAAGGTCTCGGAAAGATGCGATTCCATTAGATAAGGCTCTTGCTGAGTAATTTAATCGTCTTTGTAAAACCTGGTTAATCTTTGTGGGCAGATGCGTGGGCAATCACCACAAATAAGCGTGAATCGAAAGCTTCCGGCTTATAGGGCGACTCTTCTTTCTCTATTTTGTTGTTTAATAGAGGCATGGATCTTAAGAGCGCCGCTGACTCGTATGCTCAAGCAACTGCAGAATTTCTAAGTGTTGCCAGTGAATTAAGCGCTGCAGCACTAGACAAATCAAATCCTGGCAGTTGGAGTGCACGCCAAATAATTCACCACGTTGCCGATAGCGAAGCTCAGTCATACGCCAGACTTCGTCGATTGATTGCAGAACCTGGTAATCAAATTCAAGGCTATGACGAAGTTAGATGGGGTGAGAATGAAACCTTGGGGTATAAGGATTTACCGATAGCGCATTCGCTTGACGTTTTCATGGCCGTTCGAGCCTCTTCATTAGAAATAATAAAAAGACTTAAACCGAACCAGCTGGAGAACGCAGGAATTCATAGCGAATCTGGGGAATACACAATCAAGAATTAGCTTGAAACACATACACGACATCCCTCGGAACATACGGCGCAGATCCGTTCTGGCTTATAGCGCGACCCTTCTTTAAATTTTGTTACTGCGAGTACCTAGGAATCTATGTAATACTTTGGTAACGATGGATTAGTAGTAATCGGGACTTGGTTAATCACCAACTCCCTTTTACTTTTATGGTAAGTTAATAATTGCAAAGTTTCGAGTTGGTAACTCATTTTTGAATCACTTTGCTGGAGTTGGTGACATTGAGAAGTCCTGGGATTCGTCCTAGGACTTCTTTCTTTTCCACAGCGATAGTCCTTTCACATTTCGTCAGGACGTAACTCTCTAGTCACTAAATATGAGGTCATTGTTCGCCTGCGATGTTGGTGTGGCGTAATGGCTAGCGTATTAACTCTCACCAAGTTAGAGGTACGGGTTCGATTCCCGTCACCAGCTCCGCAGACTTGCAATTGGTCGGAGGTTATTGGTCAAACCACATAGCCGAACAATTGTATGCATGGGAGAGCCTCGAGAATTCGGGGCTCTTTCCAATTTTCTGGCTTATAGGGGACTTTTTTCGTCTGTAAGGACTCAATTGAAGTAGTTGTTTTACAACGGCAACAGAGGTAAATTCTCGTTGATTAAGTGAACTACCTAAAGCGCGCGAGGAGATGGTTTCAGTGATAGTTACAGAGATTTCGTTCACACCATATACATACGAGATGCTTCGAAAGATTGGTGATGTCAATCTTCCTGATGGAGCGAGCGAAGGAATGGAACTCGCTCTCTTCGTACATACAGACGAAGGTGTGACAGGCTGCTCTGTTGCAACCGATAGCGCGGCGCAGACGCTGCCTATGCTCGCTAATCTCGTTGTCGGAACAGATCCTCGCTCCGTGCGCAGCACGTGGAATCGTTTGACAGCTCGCGCTTTCAAGGCCGGTCTTCACGGTCCTATGGCGGCAGGTATTTCTGCCATCGACCGCGCACTGTGGGACGTGCGTGCCAAACTCCACCAAGTACCACTCTGGAAAGAGCTCGGCGGAGATGGAAAACCGGTTCGCGCATACGCAAGTGGATTGGACAGTCCTCTTAGCGATGAAGATCTGTACAAGTTCTACGCAGGACTTGCGGCAAAGGGTGTGACCGCAGGAAAACTCAAAGTGGGGCGTAATCCCGATGACGATGAGCGGCGCCTTCGCGTGATGATTGAAGCGCTCAGCTCCAAAGGTGGTCGTGCTCAGTTAATTATTGATGCAAATGAATTTTGGTCGCCGAAGCAGGCAATCCAAAGGATCGCACAGTTAGAAAAACACTTTGATTTTCTCTGGGTTGAAGAGCCAACTCCACGGCGAGATTTTGAGGGACTTCGACGGATTTCCGATGCAGTCCGTGCTCCGATTGCAACCGGAGAGAACTTCACCGACCCACAGGAATTCGTCTCACTCTTTCAGCACGGGGCAGGAGATGTCATACAAGTTGCATCACATAACTCAGGCTTTACTGGTGCGGGAATTGTGGCAGACATGGCTGCAGCCTTTGATCGCCCTGTTGTTACGGGTCCCGATGTCGGAAACAGCATCGCGCACCTTTCATCCACGTGGAAGCACCATGTCATGATGGAGGTTTTCGAAATGGGACGCGAGGCTGCACTAATCAATCCGATGGAGATTGAGAATGGCTGCATTGTTCTGAATCAAACCCCAGGTGCCGGAATCGAATTTGATGAGAAGTATTTGGCAAGTCATGCGCCATCTGCTCGGCCCATGAAGATGTTGGGAGCGATCTACGGACGTGCCACAGATGCCGGCCTTGTTGGTTAATAACCGAGTCCTTTTTGCTGTGCATGGGAGAGCCTCGAGAGATCGGGGCTTTCCTTATTTTTGCCCGTATTCTCTCCTCATGACAATTGGATTAGATCGACTCCTGCGCCACATGGGTTGGGCGAATCAGAAAACTATTGCCCATCTAGAATCCCTTTCGGAAGAATCCCTGACGGCATTTGCGACAAATTCCGAATGGTTTGTTGCCGAGATTCTTCATCACATAGTTGATTCAGCTGATCACTATGCATTTCGCATCAGTGGAAAGCCTGCTCTTTCATTGCCGGGGGAGCCATGTATTGATGATGTTAAGCAAATATCAGATCTAGCAAGAATCAAAGAACAGGCTGCAATCGTGGATGGCGCGCTTCTTGAGTGCGTGAAGCTAGATGATGTTCAGCTTGAATTTGAAAACTATGAAGGCAAATTGGTCAAGCGATGGAGATCTACGATCTTGTCGCAAGCAATTCATCACGCAACCGAGCATCGCGCGCAAATTGCTTCTGCTCTAGAAGCGAGAGGATTTGTAGCTGTAGATCTTGATGAGCTAGATCTCTGGTCTTACGAGATTGAGACTGGACAGTAGTCGGTATTAGTTGAAGTAAGCGATGATTGCGCCAGCAATGGTGAGATTGATTGCGTCATTTGCAGTTTCAATTACCCAAACTTTTAAACTCTCGCCACCGAATAGTCGGTGCGAAAGTGAAGAGCACATAGAAATACCTACGCCAAGTGCAAAGCCAATTCCGGTACCATCAATAATTCCGATGTCGACATGCTTGCCAAGTGAATTCACAATAAGGGCAAGAGTGAGAGTTTGGACTACTACACCGAAAATTGTTCCGCCAAAGAGGAGGACAGGCTTGTTTTGGCTTGTGGTTAATTGACCAGATGTATTGCCCTTTGCCTTCATTCAAACTGGATAGAAAGTCTTAGGACCGAACCAAATAGCCCCGCTGATGAACGAGACGATGAATGCAAGAAGAACGCCGATGAAATTCAATCCAGAAAAAGTCATGCGAAAATCCTACTTGAAAACGTGGCCAAAGCCCGTTAACTCTGCTCTAACTTTAAATGTAAGAATAATCTACTAAATCTCCCAATAGACTCAGGCAGTGATTATCGATGTCTGGTCTGATGTGGTCTGTCCGTGGTGCTTCATAGGCAAGCGACGATTAGAGAAAGCCCTCCAAGAGTTTGGCCATAGCGAAGAGATAATCGTTCGCCATCGTGCCTTTCAATTGCAACCAGATGCGGCCGAAACTATGCCCACTAGTAAGTTGCTAGCCGAGAAGTATCGAGTCTCACCAAATCAAGTGAAAGAAATGCAGGCAAATGTCTGCGCAGTCGCCGATGGTGAAGGCCTCTGCTACAACCTCGATGACACCTTGTCCGGAAATACCTTTGATGCGCATCGGCTCCTGCTCTGGGCTGCATCAATTGGTAAAGATAAAGAGTTACTTGAAGCGATGTACTCAGGATATTTTGAAAAGTCACTTCCACTTTTTTCACATCAAGACTTACTGGCTATTGCTGAAAGCGTGGGGATAGCCGCAGTTGATGTAATAAACGTTTTAGATTCTGATCAATTTTCGGATGAGGTAATTAAAGATCGGGATGTTGCATCTAGCTTGGGTGCGACGGGCGTTCCCTTTTTCGTAATTGACATGAAATATGGAATATCTGGGGCACAACCCACTGCGACATTTTTAGAGACTCTCAATACCGCATGGGCCGACCGGTAGATAGAGTGAATAATCGTCAAGCAATAAGTAAGAGTCTGCCGATCTTTATCGCAGCGGTAAATATGCGAACCGGGATTGCGATTATGAGTCCGCTCATGCCGATTCTTAAAGAGGAGTATCACCTCAGCTCTTTTCTTCTCTCCTTTCTTACATCACTCTCTGTCCTGGCATTTGCAGCCAGCGCTTTACTCATGCCGCTCATCGGAAGAATTGGCGGCACTAATCGAGTAATTGCGATGGCGCTGATAATTCTTACCCTGGCGATGATTATTCGCGCAGTTGGAAATGTTCCGCTTCTCTTCTTCTCTTCACTTACCGTAGGAATCGCAATTGCAGTGCTTAATTTCTCATTGCCGGTATGGGTGAAAGAGAACATGCCAGAGCATTCAGGATTAATCACCGGTGTCTACATCACCATGATGGTGGTCTTCGCCAATATTGCAGTTGCTACAGCGGCTCCACTATCTCGGGCCACTTCATGGGGTTGGCGATTAGCTATGGTTCCATGGCTTGTTGTCGGGGTTCTCTCATCTGCTTGGTGGCTATGGCGTAATTCAAAGATCTCCAGTGAGTTGCACATCGCTATCCCAACTAAATTCCATCGAGAGTTACTCCGTAAACCTGGGGCGTGGAGCATTGGTGGCTTCTTTGGAATTCAGGCAATGATGGGTTACGGCTCAGGGACATGGATGCCAACTATTTTGGTGGCGAAGGGTTTCACGCTCAGTCACGCAGGTTTCTGGTTATCTGTTACTGGATTCGCCGGCTCTGTAGTTGGAATGGGTGCACCTTATTTTGCATCTAAATTGAAGGACTTTCGCATTCTTCTCTCGCTAATTGCCATAGCGATGACAGTGTCATTTACTGGAATTGTCTTTGGGTACGGCGGAAATATTGTCCCCTGGCTCTTTCTTTCAAGTTTTGCATTCGCATTTGCCTTCCCGCTCTCACTAGTTCTCACAGTTTCGCGCAGCGTTGAAGCCGAAGAAACGCGATCACTTTCCATCATGGCCCAAGGGGTCGGTTATTCAATGGCTACTTTGGCTCCAGGAATTGTTGGTGGAATCTTTGACACTACGCAGAATTGGAACAGTGCTCTTTATTTCATAATTGGGCTTGGCGTGATCTTGATCGGCGTTGGTTATGTTGCGGGGAGCCCTGAGAAGATTATTCTCAAGTCCAATCGTTAATTATTAAGGATTAAGTTAAGGCCGGCTGCCGCAGCAGAGATGAGTGTTATTTTCTGGAAGAGTTCAATATTGACTTTCGAAATTACTCGGCGGCCAAGGAGTGCACCAATTGCTACCGTTGGGAGCGCAGGAACGATGTAGTGGATTGAATGAAATTGCAGAATTCCCAGAGCCAGCGTGAAGGGTACCTTGCTCGCGTTGAGAATAAAGAAGAACCAAGCGTTATTGCCGAGAAAGTTCATCACTGAATTCTTGCGAAGAAGTAGATAAACCGTCATCGGCGTTCCACCAGAATTTGCGATCATGCTCATGAAGCCAGACATAGACCCGAGAACATTGCGCAGTAATCGGGGATAACGCACGACCAGATCAATTTCTTTTTTCTGTAGCCGCTGGCTAATGGGAAAGAGCGCAACAAGTGCAAGAACAATCCAGCCAATCGTGTACTTGAGAGATAGGTCTGAGACTTTTGCTAAGAAGAAAACTCCAACTAGGACACCGACAATTACTGGCCAGAGTAAGCTTCGCAAGACTTTCCATTCCACATGTTTCTTATAGACGCCGATTGCAAAGAGGTCGCCGACGAGCAAGAGAATAAGTAAGACGCCAGTTGATTCTTTAGCGGGAAGAATTGTTGCAAGAAGAGCGGCGCTGACCAGGCCCATTCCACCGATTGCAGTCTTTGCAATTCCCACCAGGAGGCCGACCAGCATGAGGGTAAGAATCAGTGAGGTCGACATCGTGGGTGAAGTCTAGGTCTTGAATTGGGTTACTAGTGAGAAACAGTGAAGCGTTTCATCCATTCTGGTGCCCACCAATTACGTTCCCCAAATAAGCGCATTAATGCGGGGACTAAGAGACCTCGAATCAAGGTGGCATCGAGCACGATGGCAAATGCCACACCGAATCCGAGAGTTTTGATATTCGTGACACCACTTGTCATGAATGTTGCAAAGACAACAGCAAGAAGTGCTGCGGCAGCTGTAATGATTCGAGCCGAACGTTGTAGACCAGTGGCAACCGCATCCACGTTGTTCATGCCCGCATCATGTTCCTCTTTAATGCGAGAGAGCAAGAAGACTTCGTAGTCCATCGATAATCCAAATGTGACAACTGAAATCAAGATCGCCATCGATGTATCGACTGTGCCAGTATTTGTAAACGAACCGACCAGCCAAGTCATGTTACCTTCTACAAATATCCAGGTCAGGGCCCCAAGCATCGCGGTGAGTGAGAGCATGTTAAGTAGGACCGCTTTAATCGGCAGAATAATTGAGCCGGTAAAGATAAAGAGCAGAATTAAGACACCGAGTGCAATCCAACCTAGCGCCAGCGGAAGGGTGTTGGTAATTCCGGCTTGGCTATCTGTGTAATCAGCTGCAACTCCACCGACCAAAGTCCCATCTGGTGCCGGAAGCGCACGAATCGCATTAATCATCTTCTGTGCTGCGATCGTGCGCGATCCCATGGAGTGCACCGCAGTAATTCGCACAAATTGACCTTGAACCTCAACTGGGTTTACTCGCACAATGCCAGGAACTTGAGAGATTGCACCTGCATATCTTTGCGTTGCAATTAAATTTGATGCCCCATTGGGAATGACAATCTGTACTGGATTGCCTTCTTGGCCGGGGAAATCTCGAACTATTTCGGCGTAAGCCATCGCAATTGGTGAAGATGCAGGCAATACTCGTGAATCAGCTTCAGAGAATGCAATGTTGCGAATAGGTGAGGCAATGATTGTTAAAACTGTCAGTGAGAGTATGACGACAGCGATCGGCCGACGCATTACTAGGCGTGCAGTTTGCGACCAGCGCCCGTCAGACTTTGGCACGATGGCGCTTTTGCGAACGGTGTACTTATTGATTCGATGGCCGAGGAGCGCCAAAATTGCAGGGAATGGCAATAAAGCAGCAAGTATTGCCATGGCGACAACTGTTATTCCGGCATAACCAAATGATTTCAAGAACATTTGCGGAAAGAAGGTAAGGGAAGAGAGCGTAATAATTACTGTAATTCCGCTGTAAAAAACCGTCTTGCCAGCTGTAACAACAGTGGTGACTATTGCAGATTCAACATCTTTGCCATGGTGGAGTTCTTCTCGAAAGCGGTTGACCATGAGCAGCGCGTAATCGATACCTAGGCCAAGTCCCATACCTGTAATCAAGTTAAGGGCAAAAATACTGACATCGGTGAAGAGACTAATAATGAAGATTGAAGCAAGCGCGCCAAAAATCGCGCTAACACCAACAACTAGCGGCATGGCACTCGAAATTAGTCCGCCAAATACAAAGATGAGTAAAACAAAGGTCAGCGGGATAGAAATACTTTCGGCAACCGCTAAATCTTTGGAAATTTTCTCATTTAATGTATTAGAAAAAACTGCAACCCCTGCGGCGTATAACTTGAGATTTTGGAATGTGCCATCGTATTTCGCTGACATTAACTTGCCAAGGGACTTATCAGACAGGGGATCTGGATTAGTTGAATAGACGAAGAGAAATGCCGCCTTCTGATCTTTACTTACTAATGTTGGCGAATTGCCTGCGCTCCAATAGGAGAGTGTGCGCGCAACGCCAGGTTCGGCTGCTAGAGCTTTCTCCAGTGCTTGGGCAGATGCAACAACGGAGGGATCAGAAACTTGAGTAGTTGATTTAACAACAAGGATTACAGAGGGATCTTTAACATGAAAGGTATTAGTTAGGTACTTACCGGCTTTAGCGGAGTCACTATTTGGGTCGGAGTATCCACCGCCTTGTAGGCGTGAAATAGAGGCGCCGCCTAGTGCGCCAACAACGACTATCGAGAGTAGAAAGAGAACAAGAACTCTCTTGCGGCGACGAAGAATTGAGTGCGCTAGTTTTTCAAACATCGATGGTTATCCCTGGTCCGTCAAGTAAATGAGTTTTCCCCATGCCACGCTCTCCGTGAAATTGACTGAGGCATACGATAATGGCATAATGTTAACAATGTCAACTTTAAAGAAGTCCGCGTCTGAGTTTCACCACGGCGACCTACAAGCCGCACTCGTGATGGCTGGACTACGCCATGTAGAAAAACATGGACTCAACTCTTTGGGATTGCGGCAGTTAGCCCTAGTTACAGGCGTGAGTCCCACCGCCGTTTATCGCCACTTTGTTGATCTTGAACATTTAAAAGCTTCAGTTGCCAAGGCAAGTCGAGAAGTCTTGGGAACCATGATGCTAGATGCAATGGAGTCGGCATCTAAGGCCAAGGGTGCCAAGGCTGCCAATGAGCGATTCCGTGCAATGGGTAGCGCCTATATTGATTTTGGCCTTAAGAAACCCAACTTATTTGAGATTGCATTTATCTGTTTCGATGCTCCACGACTAGAAGAAGATTCACCAAATCCGTGGGAGTTATTAATGAGCTCACTCACCGAATTAAATGAACTTGGTTGCATTTCTGATAAGAACTTCAAGACTGCACCGATGATTGCATGGAGCATGGTGCATGGATTTGCCGCACTTGCTGCACAGGGAGTAACCGGTACGGCTCAAGAAACCCAAGCCTCTAAGAATGACATTCTGGCTGCAGTAAAGAAAGCCCTCGATATTAAAGTTATTTAGTTAGTGCTACCCCTCGCAAAACCCCTATAACTCAATGCTTCTGCCGCGTACTCTCCAAAATGTAAGGGGTCGCAGGGTTGAGGATAGGAGAGATTATGTCGGGTTGGATTTCACACTTTATGAATTTGCCAGCAAAATATTTGCATTGGGGTTGGATTCAAATATCTGTAACAAATTTGATTGTTATAGTTCTGATGTTGTTCCTCTTTGCCCTAGCGGTACTCATTCCATTTCCTAGTGAGGAAAGTGGTGCCAATAAATGAGCGAAATGTGGACCGCTAAGGCTCGTAAGGCGTGGCAGAAGAATCTGCCGATCGAGAAGCTTTTGCCAGATGACCAACCAGCATATGTTGCATCGTGGATCTACGTTTTTGGAGTACTAACTCTTGCCGCTCTTGCTGTGATCATTGGTTCAGGAATTGTTCTCGCATTTGAGGGCCCTGCCTGGTATCACACATCAAGTACCGGAAAATTCCTCAATAGCATCCATTTTTGGAGCGTTCAGCTCTTCTTTGTATTTATGGTGATTCACCTTTGGGGAAAGTTCTGGATGGCAGCATGGCGTGGCCGTCGATTAATGACTTGGATAACTGGCGCTGTCGCATTCGTTACCTCAATTGCAACAGCATTTACTGGGTATCTAGTACAAACTAACTTTGATTCACAGTGGATCACATTTGAAGCAAAAGATGGATTCAATTCAGTGGGCGTTGGCGCTTGGTTCACGGTCACCAATCTTGGCCAGATGCTTCTTCTTCACGTTGCATTCTTGCCATTGATCTTGGGTGTTCTCACCGTTATTCACGTTCTGATGGTGCGCAAACGCGGCGTTGTTCCGCCAATTGATTCACCGGCCGATTCTGAAGGGATAAAACTATGAAGATGTCAGCGGGGAAGATGCAATTTGATGCTCAACCTTGGCGCGGAAAGACAAAGCGCTACGACATCATCAAAGAGGGAGTGATTGCACTTGTTATCGTGACGGTGTTGGTACTTAGTTGCTCACTTCTCTTTGGCTCACCCGATGAAAAGTCATTAACCTTTAAGGGCTGGGCAGCAAGTAATTCAGAGAATTTCTATTCCACTGCAGTTCAGGAATTAGCTGGTACTAGTGGAACCGCCACTTATGGTGGTCCTTATAACAAGGCAAGTGATGGATTAAACATTGGCCCACTATGGCTACAGAAGTGGGCAGGTGTTACCCGTCCAATTGATACCGTCAATGACTTTGTCATTACACCGCTATCAACTCAAGTTCTTTCGCCAAACATCTCCACTGCGTTGCAATCTTGGAATGGCGCATCTGCGAGCGTGAAGAGCGCCTGGGCAACGAATTACGATAATGCGATAACGAAGGCTGAAGGAAAGATTGCAGCTGTACCAGCTGGAGATTACGGTCCAGTTCCGCTGCTAGCACAGAGTCTTACTGAGATGGCAAAATCTGGTGCACTCGATGCGGCGCTCTTGTCACAAGGTGGATTCTTCCAAACCGATAACACAAAACAGATTCTCTTCTTTGGTGATGGCTCTTACTTGGATGATGCAGGAACGGCCGCCAATCTCCAAGGTGGGACATGGGG
>Ga0136641_1001257_pt1 | contig 10700 bp, 14 predicted proteins | sample EliLak1302023Y_FD_115312 | JGI IMG/M metagenome (GOLD analysis project Ga0136641, IMG submission 115312) | Freshwater microbial communities from Elizabeth Lake, Yosemite National Park, California, USA - 13020-23Y | ecosystem: Environmental > Aquatic > Freshwater > Lake ... | reverse complement strand
CCTTCGTAGGCTTCGCGCATCTGTCTGATGATAGTGCGTTCCTTTGTAAGATTATCAATACCTACACGTTCAACTACATCAAACCAGCGACCTTGTCCGACGCTTTGTAATGCCTGTATCAAGAATGTTTCAGCACCCTGGGTGACTGCTGTTGATAAACTTGCCACATTTGGTTGTGGTCTACGTTGTCCTGTTTTATCTGCAAAGCTGTATACCGCTACACTGACAGGTTTGCCAGCAGCCGGTGCAGGTATAGAGTTAAACTCTTTCTTTACTCCAGTTCTTTGTGTAGTTAGAGTCGGATCAGTTTCAGAAAGTCCGGTGCTTTGGATGACTGCACACCCACCTAACATTGAAACTATAACAAGTATTAGTAAAGTCTTTTTCATGTTATTGGAATTGGAATTGACTTAGCGGAATTGTTACTACTGTTTGATTGCCGGTAACATCGGTCACTGTCATAGTAACACCGGTTCCGTCTTTAGTCCAGAATATCGTATTACCTTCAAAATTTAATGTGCCACTGTTGGTGCCGCCGTTGGCAAACATAGCTGTTGCTAGATTCTGGCTGATCTGCGCATAGATACGTGATTCTAAATTGTTTAGAAACTTGGCAATATTAGTATTGGCCGCATCTGCTTTGGCTTTATCTAAAGCCGCCTGTATGTCTTTTTGTACTTGAGCTCTACGAGTAAACTCTTGATTTTCTATTGTAAGAACGTGACTACTATAGCCTACGCCGTTAAAGCTAGGACTTTTAAATCCAAAATCAAGAGGTGCAGATACACATACTACAGGTATTACGTATAGTAATAGCATTGCTTTTTTCAACATGGTTTTCGCCCCCATTAAGTCGTACTAGTATTTACGTTGGGGTAGGGAGGAATTAACTAAGCGTTTTATTAAGTGCGTAGATTAAGGTTTATAAAGTAGATGGGTCAACGTGCAGTGCATTTCTTACTCGGCTAGCATACGTGCCTAACACTCGCAATCCTGGATATTTGCTTCCGGGACGATTTCTTGTGCTGTCGTTTCTAATAATAAAATAAACTTGTAAATTTGCAGGAATATCTGCTGGTTCAATAATAACTAGATCGGTTGTTATGGATAGTTGATTTCCATTCAATGTATAGTGTTCGTCGTGAAATGTTTGTTTTACTACTGCCCCATTACCTTCTAATACATCAGATCCAAATACAATATCTGATGTCTGTTCTGGCGTAGCTTTAATTGCAACTTCTGGACTAATTTTAACTACAGGTGTATTATCTGATTTTCGAACTTTTCCAGTCGGTGTTAACGTTATCGATCCGTTAGCTAACAGCTTGTCAACAATCGCATCTGCTTGGGCGCCAAAATAGCTATCAGCACTTTCCCAGTATTCTGCATTAGATTTTTTAATGCTAACTGGAATTGGTGTGTTACCTGATAATAAATTAACATCACTTTTTTTACGGCCCTGTACTTGTCCGCCTACGTGTATTGCTTTAGTTACCCCGTCGACGGTAAGATTTTTTCCGTTATCGCCAATAAATGTTATAGATAATGGTCCCATTTGTTGAGAAAACTTATTAATAGAATTAATTAAGTGATGTTCGTTTTTTATGCCGCCTTGGCTGTTTGAGTTCTTAGACGGTTTGAATAATATTGCTCCGCCCTTGTATAATACGGCTCCTAAACTGCTTCCGCCGTAACTTTTATCATACTGGGCATTTGGTAATTGCTGAAGTAGCTGTTGTATTGCCTTATTTCTTTCATTTCCAGGAACTTGTACAGATACACGGTTACCTGAGATTCTGCTGATATCTTTATATCCTAACTGTTTTAGATCATTAATAATCTCGTCAGACGACGCATTTTCAAAAATAAAATCGTAGGAATCAGGTTGATGAATTATATCAAGTACACGCATAGTGTAATATTTATGCTATTTCAGGGAACAGACATTCCTGTATAAAAACCCTAATATCTTCCTCGTTTAAGCCTAAACTAGCCATTACACGCGGTGTGTGCGGATTACATTTTTGATTTAGGCAGTAGTAGTTCTGTGCTTGTGTAGTATTTTCTGCTGTGTGATTAGTTTCGCCTACGGCATCTAGATAGTGTGCTAAAGTAGTACGAGCCATGCCAGTTATTTGTTCTAATTCTTCTTCATCGCTAACATTACCAGCGGCTACCATACTAGGACTGAATATGTTTGTAGCCCACTCGGGTAATTCTCTAGTTTTACGCCATTCTAGTTTGGCTACTTCATCAGCGAACCACGACATCATAGGATGGTCAGCATCACCTGCTTTGCTATAATCGTGGAAACAGCCGGTCATTTTGTTCTTACCGGCTATGACGTCAAAGCCGTAAATTGGAGCAGGGTTATGAACGTGTGGAAAGATGCAACAGTGCATCATCCATAGGCCTTTAGTATCACGTGCATCAACCACATCAACGTGAGCACGGCGATACAGATCACTAGTCCATACACGATTAATCCACCCAGGTTGGTTAAAACGATCCATCCCAGGTTCAAACTGTTCAATCCCAGTCCTGCCAAACTCACTCTCCAGTAATTGCTGAATTTCTATTAGTGTATCCCATACTTTACTCATCGACCAAATCCATCATTTCCTTAAAAAATTGGGTAGCAAATTCAAAGCATACTCTAGCTTCATCTGCCATGTCGTCATCGATCTTTGCACGGATAGCAGTTTTAAGACCGTCCGGATCTGTAAATTGATACATGCGACCATGACCGGGCACTTTTTTAGCAATCATTTGCCCGCCAGCTAAATCTCCCATATGGCGTACATAGATATGTGCCATTAATTTTTTAGGGTCGTCTTTGATGCTCATAATGTGTTCGATATACTTGGCCACTACTGGACATTGGCTAGGAACTTCTTTACTGTCTTCCCATAGCTCGTCAAAGTCTGCTATAATAGCAGGAGCTCTTCGAACATCGGGCATGTCGTTTAACAGGCCGTTCATCATAGCACATACTTCTAGTATTTCATATTGTGGGTGCTGATTCTTAAGATATGTTGCATAGAGTTTAGGATCTATACTGCCAGAAAATAAAACTTTTACAAACTGTTGTCTTTCTGCGTTTTGATGTGCTTCGTGTGTAAGGTCTCTTAGACTCATTCTTCTTCCAATTTAATTTGGAGTGGATAACCTTTACCACGTGCTTGGTTTGTTGCTTCTACTGCCCGGGCATCGGCAATTTCAAAACTATAAACACCAGCAATACCCGAGCCAGTTTCGTGGACTTCTACCATAACTCGTTCAGCAGTTTCTGTGGTATGTTTAAAAACTTCTATGAGAAGAGATACTACAAATTCCATTGGGGTACTGTCATCATTGAGAAGAATTACCTTCCAACGTTTAGGTTCAGTAATTACTACTTTAATCTTTTCATCAATTTGAATATCAGTGCTTGACATGTTATATTTTTCTCTTAAATGGGGGAGTCGCCTCCCCCTTGATTTATTTAATGTTAATTACACGAGGCTTCAGTGCTTCTGGAACAATACGTTCAATCTTAACGATCAACATACCGTCCTTTACCTCTGCATCCTTAACTTCCATATATTCAGCAAGTGTATAACTTTGCTCGAAATCGCGACTAGCCAACCCCTTGTGCAAATACTCTTTGGTACTGTCATCTTTAGTTGATTGTATACCACGAACAACTAATTGGTCTTGGTCTACTTCTACTGTGATTTCTTCTTTGGTAAAACCTGCTACTGCTACTTCGATAGCATACTCACTGTCACTATACTTCACAATGTTATGTGGAGGATAGTTACTGTTAGCTGGTTGTAAGTGTTGATTAAAAATATGATCAAAACCTACTAGTGCTCTACTTAGATTTGCCAAGTGAGCTGGATCTATTGCTCTTAATTGCATTGTTGCCATTTTTATCTCCTTATGATAAGCAAGAATGTGTAGGGCCCGACCATCGGCACCCTACGTCTTTATTATATTACTTCTTTTCTTCTTTGTCAACTTCAGTAAAACTTGCATCTACAGTTTGTTCACCTTTAGCTTCTGATTCGGCTTTGACCTTTTCAGAGGCTTGTTTGGCTGTCATAACTGGAGTTGTAGTTTCCATGAATTTGGACATAGAATCGTTCATAGCTTGAACGTCGTCGCCCTTGAGCGTTTCTTCGACGGCTGCTAGAGCGGTTTCAAATGCTGACTTTTGTTCGTCAGTCAATTGATCTTTTTGCTCACTGAAGTCTTTCTTATTTGAATGTAAGGTTCCTTCAATCGAGTTGCGTGTTTCAATTATTTCCTTTTGCTTTTTGTCGTCTTCGGCATTGGCTTCAGCTTCTTTGATCATACGCTCAATATCGTCTTTACTTAGACCTGAATCAGATTTAATAGTGATCTTGTTTTCTTTGCCAGTTGATTTATCTTTGGCACTTACATTCAAAATACCGTTTGCATCTAAATCAAGTGTGACTTCAATCTGAGGCAAGCCACGTGGTGCTGGATCAATGCCTTCTAGATTAAATTCGCCAAGTTGTTTGTTATACTTGTATAACTCACGTTCACCCTGTGCTACTTTGATAGTAACAGCTGGTTGATTGTCATCTGCTGTTGAGAATGTCTGTGTATGCTTAGTCGGAATTGTAGTGTTTTTAGCAATCAGCTTGGTAAAAACACCTCCCATTGTTTCAATGCCCAATGTTAATGGTGTAACGTCTAACAACAACACGTCAGTCTTGTCACCAGCTAGCACAGCGGCTTGTACTGCGGCGCCTGCGGCTACAGCTTCGTCTGGGTTAACATCCTTACGTGGTGTTTTGCCAAACAGTTTTTCAACTGCTTCTTGTACCTTAGGCATACGTGTTTGACCACCGACTAGAATAACTTCGTCAATATCTGCGGCAGAGACTTTGGCATCAGTCATACATGTTTTGCACGGAGCAATTGAACGCTGGATTAGGTCTTCTACCATTGATTCAAACTTGCTACGGCTAATAGACACGTTCATGTGCTTAGGACCACCTGCATCTGCTGTAATATATGGCAGATTAACTGTTGTTGACTGTGCTGATGACAATTCAATCTTGGCCTTTTCTGCGGCTTCTTTCAAACGCTGTAGAGCAAGCATGTCTGTTTTAAGATCAATACCATTATCTTTCTTAAACTCAGCAACTAGATAGTCCATTAGTACTTGGTCAAAGTCTTCACCACCTAGGAATGTATCACCGTTAGTGGCAAGAACTTCGATTTGCTTGTCACCATCAATATTAGCGATTTCAATAATTGATACGTCAAAAGTACCACCACCCAAGTCATATACAGCGATCTTGCGATCACGCTTGTCTGTCTTGTCAACGCCATATGCTAGTGCGGCCGCTGTTGGCTCATTGATAATACGTAGAACTTCTAGGCCTGCAATCTTACCTGCATCTTTAGTTGCTTGACGTTGGCTATCGTTAAAGTACGCAGGCACGGTGATAACTGCTTGGGTAACTGATTCGCCCAAATAGTCCTCTGCGGTCTTTTTCATCTTGCGCAACACCTCTGCACTGATCTGTGGAGGGGCAAGTTTTTCTCCGTTGGCTTCAATCCATGCATCTCCATTGTCTGCCTTGACAATAGTGTATGGCATTAGATCAATGTCTTTCTGTACTTCTTTTTCGTCAAACTTACGTCCAATCAAACGCTTTGCGGCGTAGATTGTATTTTTTGGATTTGTAACTGCTTGACGTTTTGCCGTTGCACCAACTAGAATTTCTTTGTCGGTGTATGCAATGATTGATGGTGTTGTTCTAGCACCTTCGCTGTTTTCAATAATTTTTGCAATGCCATTTTCCAGGACTGCAACACAGCTATTTGTTGTACCTAAATCGATACCGATGATTTTGCTCATAATTTTCTCCTTTAATTAAGCAAGTAAATTTGGGCGCCTTGCCCTATGTACTAAACCCTTACGGCGTTTCAGCACGTAATTATTTATGTCTGTTCTTTCTGATCTTTGAAAATATTTGACCAGATTTTTAACTTTTCGCGTTTAGCTTCTGCCGCACGTTCTATATTGCTAAAACTTACAATATCAAGTTCCTGTAGAATATCGACCATGGCTTGCAAATCACCCAGTTCTTCTTCTAAATGTTCCCTGTTGGTTTTAGGTTTACCTGGCTTTAAATTATCTAATCCAAAGCGACTAATCTTGCTAACAGCTTGAATTACTTCTGCGCATTCTTCTTGGAGAATGTCCATTACTTCTTTTGTTTGTGAGTCCATTTAATTACCTTTGATTTGAAAACGGTTGTAGCATCTTACCTTCATATGTAGTCGAAGTACGTAGAGTATTATAGACGTTCTGAATACCCACTGCTTGATTCCATGCATCTTCTAGAGCGTGATGGGCTGTGATAGGGGGACGTTGTGGGTTGATACCAATATCAAATGCAGTACGTACATCACGTATTTCCCAGAACTTCCAAGGTACTGCACGATTAATCTTACGGAAAACATGCTCGCATATAACGATGTCAAACACACTGCCATTCGACCAAACACGTTTGGCACCCCAACAGAACTTATATAATTGGGCAAACGCATCTTCAATATCTATTCGTCCGTCCGGAGTAAAGGCAGCATCTTGTGCTTCTTTACTCTGACTTGCCCACCATGCAATAGTATCATCACTAGTAGTCAATCCAATACGGTCGCAACTGTCTAAGTCTACTTTAACGTAGAAGCTGTCCATTTTGGGTTCTTGTAGTTCTCTACCGAACGGATCAAATTTTACTGCACCAATAGTGAGTATGCTAGCATCCGGGGTAGTATTAAGCGTTTCTAAATCGATCATAATGTCAGTGTTCATACTAACATTATAGCATAGCTATCTTAGAAAGTCAATATAATTTTTTAGGTAATTGTTGATCTTTGAGTTTCTTTTTCCAACGTGCTTTGGCCGCACCTTTTTTACGTTTGCGTTCTGTCGTTGGCTTTTCGTAGAATTCGTGTTTACGTAGATCGTCTAGAATTCCAGCTTCTTCGATTTTACGTTTGAATCTACGCAGAGACACGTTAATAGGTTCACCGTCTTTAACGGTAACGCCTGTTCCCTTACTCTTCTGATGCATCGTCATCTTCGCCAGTTTCCTGTTTTATCTGTTCAATGATTTGGTTTAAATCATAAATTCTATTCTTACTAATTAGCTTATACGGAATATCATCACTATTGGTCAAATAGTGAGCATTAGGTTGTGACAACATCAAACTCACAAATGCACGGGTAGTTGGATCACAATTATCAACATCAATGATTACCAAATCAACCTGTAGTGCTATACTCAATAACCAGCTGATATCAAACTCATCATCGTCAAAGATAAACACATTAATGTCATCTATGCTGTGACTTAGAATTGTTTGAAACTGCTGTTTCACAGTTAGCGATGGTTTGACCAGAAGATAACTGAACGCCATATTGAACAATTTATCAGGCGGAGTTATTACTGTTATTTTTCCTAAGTTCATGTATACGCTCTTCAAAGTATGCTATTTTTTCTACTGGATAGTCACTAAACCTAGGACCATACAGTTTGGTTTCTTCTACAAATGCCGCTAGCTCTGGTTCTGTGTTTTTATCAACTTGAAAATCTTCAAATTTATGATCACTGTAATCTTTATATAGCTGATCTATAGCATTAATGCCGATTACTTTTCCCCAGATACTATTAGATCCCTGTTCTTGATTTTGTACGTAGCCTACGTATTCCTGTTCTTTATCTGTATCTGACCCAGGTTGTCCTTGATCATGTAAGTCTTTTTTTTTGATTCGTCTGATTCTGATGTAACCTGTGGCTCAGCAATCTCAGCTTCTTCTAAAGCAATTTCTTTACCATCATTATCAATATATGTTTCACCCTTGGCCACACGTTGTTCAACCGTAGTTTGTTGGGCTAATACTTCCTTTTCAGCCTCTTCAATCATCTTGTTCCATCTAGATAATTCGCTGTCATCTTCTTCAATAACAGGTTGTGTGCTGTCTGCTGTAACAACTTTTGGTTCTGGATAATCGGGTTCATGATCTTCTTCACCGATCGTGTAGGCAACCACTGGTTCTATAGCAGTTTCTTTTATCTGTTCAATTTGAGATTCAGTTAGTGGACCATCGTCTGGTGCGTATTTTGGAAAATCAATTGGATTGTCAGTACCAGTTGCGTGTGGGGGATTCCACGCCGCAGTTAGGTCATCTGCTTGTTCATCAATCCAGATCTTTTCTTTTTGTTCACGTGCCCATTGAAAGGTCATTTGTGCGGCTAGCAACATGATAACTGCTAACGGGTCAAATACAACGACAATTAGGATAATGATCCAAGTTACCGCCTTTTCAAGCATTGACTCGTCCGGTGTTCTATCATATATAAAAGCCGCAATATATTTGATTGGACCGACTTCAGCTTCGACCTTACGTACTTCTGCACGTATCGGGGCGGCTTCATCGTTTAGACTTGCAATGAGTTTTTGCTGTGTTTCAATATCTTTGGCAAGAGCAATGCGATCTTTCTGCTGGCTCTTACGAACAGCGTTGGCCTTGTCGGCACCTTTTTCGTCTGAACTTCGGCCCATGATTTGATCAACAGCCTCATCCATTTGTTTGAGTTGTTTACGGTCGGCTTCGATATTCTCTTTGGCAGTTTTAATTTTTTCATCATAGATTGCTATCTTACTGCCCACGTCGCCTGAAACTAGTGTTTGATCGTTGTGTGCTTTACTTAGGAATCCAAAGATACCCATTGAGGTGATCAGCATCAAAACTATGACTGCAATAGTCATGTAATACTTGATGAAACGTGGGGCACGTTCCCAATTGGCCTTTAGCCAGCTGGCACATACTAGCTTGCCCACTTCTAGAGCAGAGCCCATTATGATAATTGGAATTGCGGCAGCCGAAAAGATTGCAGTTAAACCTACTACGGAATAGTAGATTGCTACTGCTGATATTGTTAGGCCGGTAAGTAGGAGCAGGTATGCAAGTATCATCCAGTAGCGATTTTCTATGTTAGGTTATAAAGGAGTACCAGACAATGTTGTTCCGCTGATCTGTGTTACTGCTACAGTACCAAACGCAACTGCCGGTGTACAAGGTTGGGTGATTGTGATTGCCGACATGCTGTCGCTAGTGGTAACAATGTTGTAAGTTCTATATTGCTTGGTATAGCCGCCTGACCCGCCGCGAACTAGCCCAGTTGCGATTAAATCTTGTAGTGCTAGTGCTGTAGTATTAATGCTAGTAGAACCGTCATTACCGTTATAGGCAGTAACACTGGCACCATTTGATGTATAAGTTCCGTTGGCACTTGTACCCGCGGCTTTTTGAATCAAACTATATTCAGGAAGGATAAAAGCATCACGATCATATTGAACAGTGAAGCTGATAGCAGTAGGTTGCTGATTTGAATCAGTTGTACCACCGCTGGTTACACTGATGTTTTTAACGCGAGCATCACCAATTAGATAAAGTTGTTCTAAAATAGCTTCCCAACGTAGGTTGCCACGTGCAAGGTTAGTTGCGTTAACAGCACTACTAGGTGTAGTTACGAAAACTGAGTTATTCCAGTCGTATGGGTTCACACCACCGTTGGTTGCAGACGCATTACCTGTAGGGTAATTTGTAGTATTCATTGTCAACGTTACACGATATTCTGCAGGTGTAAGTTGATTCGAGTCTTGATTGTATCCTGATCCAGCCATTTGGATGCTCCTTATTGTATAAGATATTTATCAGTAAAACACCCTATTCGCTATTATACACATAGGGTGTTTTAAGAGCAAACTAATTGGTTATTTAAAAATAATCATGGCCATTAGAGCGGCTTGTACAAAAAACCCAAATCCAATGGTTACGATGTTTAAAAAGTCCTTTTGAATTGCGGCTTTGATAAAAAAGCAGAACAAACCAGCCCATGCAAATAATACTAGGTCTACTGGTGGCATCTTTTCAGTTAGGCCTGTTAAAACTGCCAATAGTGTGGGAATTGTAGCTAGGTGCATTAGAATAACTGCGACCCAGCCCATTGTTTCTGCACTTACTTGAGGTGCATGGGTTTTGATATTTTTTACCAATAGATCCAAATCAAATAAATCGTGAATTTTACTCTTAACCTGATTAATTATTACCTGTGCGTTCATGATGATCCTTCTTAGTTATAAAATATGTGACGGCCGATTTTTGCCACGGGTTTTTTGCCCCAACCTGGCTGTATGTAGTCACCGTGGAAATATAGGGCGTTTTTCAAGTCCGGAAGTCTAAAACCCTCTAAGAGTACCTTTTTAGCCACTTCCATACTTTCTGTGTACATAGGACCGTTCATAGGCTTTTGGCTACCTGCGGCAGTGCAGTACCAACTGAATTGGCAAAGTACTTTCTGATATACTACATTCTTTTGATAAACCACTTGGCAGATATCAGATGGGAAATTTGCATTTTCTGTTCTGTTAATGGTTACTTGCGCTACTGCTACCTTACCTTCAAAAGGTTCAGCGCCTGCTTCGTGGTAGATATTACGAGCTAGACAGTCTAATTGAGCTTGTCTTAATTGTGCTGTAATAGGACTCGCTTGTTCGCGAGTTTGTTTGAGATGTTCAAACTTGGTTGTCACTGCTGTTTGTGCTGTCACTGCGACTGCCACTAAAACTAGACAGTTTAATACTATTTTGATAATGCGTATCAT
>Ga0136641_1001256_pt1 | contig 10702 bp, 6 predicted proteins | sample EliLak1302023Y_FD_115312 | JGI IMG/M metagenome (GOLD analysis project Ga0136641, IMG submission 115312) | Freshwater microbial communities from Elizabeth Lake, Yosemite National Park, California, USA - 13020-23Y | ecosystem: Environmental > Aquatic > Freshwater > Lake ... | reverse complement strand
TTTTCGCCTGAGCGAAAAGGGTGGTCAATGCTGCTGAAAATTCGATTGACGGCACTTACCAAAGCGGGGGTAGAGCGGTAGTTGGTATCAAGCGTATGACAGGCCAGAGGGTCGATCGAATACGCGGTGTTGCGAGCGAGCAAATAGGTATTCAGATCGGCGCCACGAAAACTGTAAATCGCTTGTTTGGGGTCGCCAATCATCACCAAGGCGTTGCTGTCATTCGCTTGACCGACTTGGTAAATACGATCCAGACTTTGGTACTGCCAAGGGTCGGTGTCTTGGAATTCATCGACCATGGCGACGGGGTATTGCTCTCGTATGGCCGCAGCCAGCTCGCCTTGGTCCGCGTGCAATGCATGGTGAAGTCGTTGTAGCAAGTCGTTGAAATCGAACACAGACTGGTTCTGCTTGGCTTGCTGGTAAGTCAGGCGTACCGTGTGTGCCGCGTGTTGAATCAATAATGATTTGCACTCAGGTTCACGCTCGGCGAATGCCACACATTCACTGATCCTTTGAAACACATCCATGTTTGCTGCTTTGGCCCATCCGAATGATTTCAATTTATCAGCGGTGAAGCGAGCCAATGTGACTGGTCGTATGGTTTGCCCATGTTCAACCCAAGCTTCAAGCTCATCGACCCATTTCAAAAAATGGGGCGTGTTGATGCTTTTGGCTTTGATCAATCCTGCCATGCGTGCATCGCGCAGCATCGCGGGCAAATCGGGTGTCCAAGCTTCACGCACGTTGTTTGCTAAAGCATCGTATTCGGATTGCCATTGCGCAAACACCTTTAAAGCTTCTTCAGGGGTCGACAGCGGGGCGTCAGTAGGCAAGGCTTCAGAGCCAGCGGTGCTGATGGCCGCAGTGGGTGGTTGTACATCCCATTGCTTCCACACCCGCAGCAATTGATCTAGCAGCTTGTCTGGGGCATTGCCAAGTTGCTCAAGCAGCGCTTGTTGACAATGGGCAGGTAAGGGGTAAAACCATTGACGCCAATAGTCGCGCACCAATTGTTGTAACAACTCTTTGGGATTGTCCAGGTGCGTTTGTTCAAACAGATCACGGCTCAGTAATGCAAAACTGCTGAGCATGCGGCGGCTCCAGCCGTGTATGGTGTAGATGGCCGACTCGTCCATCGCCTGCGCTGCCAAATGCAAGCGACTGGCGCAAGCGGGCCATTGATCAGCAGGTATTTCTAAACTCAGCGCATGAAAAAAATCGTCTGGCTCTGATGCTTGCGCAGAGCTGAGTCGCTCAAACCACAGCGCAGCTTCATGCAAGCGTTTGCGAACGCGTTCGCGTAACTCGGCGGTGGCTGCCTCGGTGAATGTCATGACCAGAATGTGGCGCGGGCTCAGACCTTGGTTGTTGGTGCGTCCGTGGCCGATGACAAGACGCACATAGAGCGCAGCCAATGTCCATGTCTTACCGGTTCCAGCACTGGCTTCAATGATTTGACGCCCCGTCAAAGGCATACGCAAGGGATCAAGGATATTCATGCTTTGTCTTGCTCTTGCGCATCGTTGACGGCTTGACAGGCTTGCAGCATGGGTCCGTATACATGGTTGGCTAACGTACTGAACATATCGATGTCCATGTCTTCAAATTGTGTGAAAACTCTTTGCACATAGGCTGAAGTTTGGCATTCACCTTTGTAAAAACGTGAGCCGTGAAAAATTTTCTTGGCCTCTGACAGCGCCTGACTATGAGGCGACCCAGAAGAGGCAGATGCCCTGTTGTTGTGGAGCGCAAGCACATAAGCACAAGCGGTTTTGGAAGGTAAAGGCAAAGGCGATAACCATGCCTGTTGATATAAATGCATGAGATCGTGCAATATCGCTAAAGCCTTTGCTGGTGATAGCGGTTGTAGGCAAACCATATCATCGGCACCACTCAAGACACTGGTGGTTGGCATACCTGAGGCATTCGCACCTAAATGTCCTAGCCAGAGAGCTGGTAACGTATCTAGGCGAACAGATTTTTCGCTTTTCACATGGCCAGCTCGCCTGTCCATTTGCAATACACTGCCATCCGCTTTGAGGTGCCATCGCATAGGCTCGGCACCCCAGTGCATGGTCAACGTACTGCCATGTGCTTGCGTCTGAAATTGTTGTGGTGGTAGTTCCTGATCTGATGCATTTAACAATGGCACAAAGCGGGCATAGATTTGTTTTTGCAATTCAAGCAGTTGTGATTGTTGAGCATCACCGCCGCCGGCCATGGCAAGTTTGCCTTGCAATTTCATCTGCCTTAGAAGTTGTTCCGGCTCATCGGCACACAGTACTTGTTGCTTCAATAGATAACCATCTAAGCCGTTCAAATCGAAGGGCTCGCTTTCATCATCCGCTGTGGTGGGGGCATCGAGTTGAACTTGCAAATGGTGTTTGAAAAAAACCTCTAATGGCTGTCTCAATAACGTGAGTAAGCTTGACGCCGTCAGCATGTCTGGGGGCGGCAAGGGCTGTGAAGCTTGCCATTCTTCAGTGTAGTTAGCGGGTTGACGCAGTGCAGCCCAATCTGCGGCATAAGTTTCAAACCCTGAACCTCTCTGGAAATAACGGGTTGAAAAAGCTTGCAAGGGTTGAAGCACAGCGTTGAAAACTTTTTTATTTTTGTCGGGGTGTGGGTAGCATTGGTTCAAATGGTCCATCAATTGCGCTACCAGCACCGATGGGGGCAACTTGGCATGGTCACTGGCGCGCCTGCCTTGCCAGGAAATGTATAAACGCTCGCGGGCAGACAACAATGCTTCCAGAAATAAATAGCGGTCATCTTCGCGTCTTGCACGGTCGCCTGGCCTGCTGTGACCAGGGTGGCTGATCAAATCAAAATCGCGTGGCGCAGGACTGCGCGGGTATGCGCTGTCGTTCATACCCAATAAACACACAATGTTGAAAGGGATAGCTCGCATGGGCATCAGGGTGGCGAATTGCACCCCGCCCGCTGCAAAACGGCGTTGTAAACCGATGCTGTCGAGTTGCATCATCCAATGGCTGCGCAACACACTCAGCGAAAGAGGCTCTTCAAACGTAGCCAACTGACAATCTGCCAACCAATCTTGCAGCGGCGACATCACTTGATCAAGCACCCGTTGGTCTGCATCTTCCGTGGCATTGAAAAAACGCAGCAGTGTTTGCTGCATCAGCGGCACCCATTGCGACGGCGTTCGATCAGTTTGAAATTCTTCAAAGCAATGGTTCATGTCTTTCAGCCATAGCAACAGACCGCTGATCACTGGCGCATCCAGACCATCAACGCCGGCTTGTGCCGCCGTGCTGTGCCAAAGGGTGTTTTCAGCTTGCGACCCTATGGCGTAACCCAGCAATAAACGGTGCAAGCCAAATTGCCAGGTGTTTTGATCAGCGTCGGCCAAGGTGACCGACATGCCCCAAGGTTGACGGTGATCCGGATCAAGGCCCCAACGTACACCGGATTGAGTCAACCATTCGTGCAGTTGCGAGACATCGGCTTCGCTCACCCCATAACGTTGTCGCACTGCTTGGACTTGGAACAAGCCCAGCCATTCGCGCAGGCTCAGGCGAAGTTGGGGCAGTTGCAGCAGCGTGTCAACAGCTTGCACCAATGGGTGAGTGCGCGGCGTGCTGTCGGTGACTGAAAAAGGCAGGTCTAGCGCGGCTTGGCCTTGGCCTGCATAACGCCCAAAGACGGCGTGTATGTGTGGCGCAAACAATGCCATGTCTGGCACCATGACCATGATGTCAGCAGGTTGTAGCTCGGGGTCTGCATTTAGCCAGCCAAGTACGCGGTCGTGCAGCACCTCGACTTCACGCTGGGCCGAATGGGTTTGCACAAACAAGACACTGTCATCGATGTCAGAAGCAGTTGTTTTGACGGGCGCAGGTGTGGTCAAGGTCAGGATATGGGATTGCAGTTTTTGTAAAACGGTCGGTGGTTGTTGTAGCGCCAAGGCATCGTTCAGTGGGTCAAAAAACAGTGCCTCACGCTGGTAGACCGGCGATTGTTCTGTGAACGATTCAAATTGATCGATGGCGTGGAGATAGTCGCGCCCTTGTTTGCCCCAAGAGGCCAGCAAGGGATGGCCGCCGGTGGATAAGTCTTCGCTGAGATGACCCCAATGTTCTTGGCAAGGGTTGTGCACAAACATTAAAACGGGGATATGACGTCCCAGCGCTACCAGCGCTTGCATGGTTTGCATGGGCAAGGCAGTGATACCAAACACGACCAGTCGCTGGGGCAAGCCTTCAATGCTGCCAGGGCTGCGTTGTGTCAACTCGGACAAAAACGCCTGATGCACCTCGGACCGTGATTCAAACCCCATGCCATGTTCGGCGTATTTTTTGACATCTGCCAGAAGATCGCGCCACATCACGGCTTGCCAAGTCTGGGTATCGGGTAAGGGTTGCCCATGGTCCAAGGTGTCGCGATTCTGCGCCCACTGCGTCAACCAGTCGGATCGGTAGTTTTGGTAACCGTCCAGCACATCAGCAAGTTGTTGGGCCAAGTGGTAGGCACGAATGCCATGGGTGTCGTCGCCCAAGTAATGTGCAAGCGGTGCAAACTGCGGCTGTTCGCGCCAGTGCGGCAATCGGCGCAATATGCGCCAAGCCAGCGGGGACTTGTCCAGCGGCATGGCCAAAGGCAGGCGGTGTTTGCCCAGCACGGAACGGTAAATTTGCCACAGCTGACTGGATGGCAACACCATTTGCGTGGCCGCACAAATACCGATGGCATCGTCCTTGGCCAGGGACAAGGTCAGCCAATGCTTCATGCCATTGCTTTGTACCAATAGGGTTTCAGCAGCCAAGGGCGGGAGCGGGTGTTTGCCTAAGTATTGAACCAGCAGATTACGCAATTCCTCCATGCGGTTGCTGTGAAAGATCAGGAATCCGGAACCAGTGTGGTGCGTCATGGGTTGAATAAGGGTCAGATACCGTCAGCTTAATTCATCTACAGGGTCAGAATGTGAGCTTGTGATGAACTTTCGTCAGGGCTTGGGCTGATCAAGGTTTTTTGAATGCTTGCGGGGCTGATCCGGTTCATAGCTACGTCCTTGCACCGTCAATCCTTGCTCTGACAAGCTCTTGGCGATGCCGGGCCCCATGCCAGAGACACGCGCAATCAGATCCTGCCAATCTTTGAACGATTGGTGCTGCCGTGCCTCCAATAAACGCCGGGTGAAGGGAGGACCTATGCCCCGCAGTCCATCCAATTCAGCTTCGGTGGCTTGATTGATATCGACTGCCTGAACGGATGACATGACCAAAACAAGAACAAAGAAAGACGTCCATTTTTTCAATTCCCACCTCTTTATGTATGAAACCGAATTGAAATAGCTTCAAGGTTGTCTTAGGGTGATGGAGAGAAACAAAAAAAGACAGTCCAAATGTGCAACCTGTATGGGAAAAAAATTACAGTTCTTCTATGCGCCTTGGCGGGTAACTGTCCCAGGCTTGGCAACCGGGACATTGCCAGAAATGTTGCAAAGCTTCAAACCCGCAGGCGGCACACCGGTAGCGTCGCAACGGCTTGGCTGCATGCTCCAAGGCGCGTTGAATTTGCGGTTGCTGCTCCACACTCAAGGGCGCGCCAGACAAGAGTTGCGTGGCTGCAATCAAAGATGGATGATTTTTTAAATGCAGGCCGAATAACGCTGGCCCGTCGGATTGCCCCATTGATGCCTGCAAACTCACAATGCCATCGAGCACATCCAAACTTTGTAATTGGTGGTAGCTGTCTTGCAACAATGTCAGCACTGGAATTTGTCTTTGCACCAGGGGAGCCAATCTGGCCAGAGAGGCGGCAACCAAGGGCATGGCTGCGGGCACCAATTGCGCCAATTCCACTAACTGATCGCAGGCTTTGGCATAACGTGAATCTTGTTCAAGCAAATGGGCCAGCGCAATACGCGGCCTGGCACTGTCGGGGGCAGTTTGAATCGCCTCTTTGAGCAGCGTCTCCGCTTGGACCAGATCTGTTTCTGAGGCAGCCAATTCACACAGATAGTGCGCTCTGCGAACAGAAAAATTTCCTTGGCCTTGACCATCAAGTTGCCTGGAAATATCAGCTGCATGACGCCAGTCACGACTGCGTTCATAAATGCTGAGTAAAGCTAACAAAGCTTGCGGCGCCAAGGAGGTATTGAGCAACGGACGCAGTGCGGCTTCTGCGCGGTCCAAAATACCTGCCTTCACATAATCCAACGCCAAATCGTATTGGGCGCGGTCTCTGTCAGCCTTGCTTAGATCGCCGCGTGACAGCAAATGCTGATGCACCCGAACAGCACGTTCAAATTCACCGCGACGGCGAAACAAATTACCTAGCGCAAAATGCAGTTCAGAAGTGTCTGGGTCGCGTTGAACCGCTTCGATGAACGCGTCAATCGCTTGGTCTTGTTGCTCGTTGAGCAAATAGTTCAGTCCCTTGAAATAGGCTTTGGGGTTGCTGCGGTTTTCCATACGCAACTGACGAATGTCAAAACGCGAAGCCAGCCAACCCAAAATAAATGCGATCGGCAGGCCAAAGAAAATCCATCCGATATCAAGGCCCATACATGTCCGCCGCTACTGTTTCAAGCGTTTGTTTTTTGACTTCAGGGGTGGCCGGTTGCAATGCTTTGCGAGCCAAACGGCGTTGACGCCACCAGCGAGGCACCATGCCAAGCACACCTACTACCAAGCCCAAGGTGAACACAATCAACAACACCAGCACCATGGGTGCACGCCACTGAAAGCCCCACAAGAAATGAACCGAGACATCTTCTTGGTTATTCAGCGCAAACGCCAGCAGTATGAAAAAAACGGCTGCTTTCAGCGTCCACTGAAGCAGCCTGAAGAATGTGCTCAAGCGTATTCCCCTTTATGGGTGACAGATCAGGCGTTGGAACCACCCGGGTTGGCGAGCATTTCCCGGGTACGAATTTCAATGGCTTCGCGCAAGGCTTTACCTTGTTTGAAATGGGGCACACGTTTTTCAGGTATGGCAACGCTTTCGCCTGAGCGCGGATTGCGTCCCATGCGCGGAGGTCGCCGATTGACAGAAAAACTGCCAAAGCCACGCAATTCGATGCGATGACCTTTGACCAATGCGTCGCTCATGGCTTCCAGCAATGCCTTGACTGCAAACTCGGCGTCTCTGTGCGCCAGTTGCGGAAAACGGGTGGCTAGTTCTTCAACCAAATCACTGCGTGTCATGGAAATACAACTCAGCTTAAAAAATTAGTTTGAAAAGCCACCTGACGGCTGTCTACCGCACAGGTGGCTGTGATTGACTGTTGGAATGTCAGTCGATCACTTCTCGTTGTTATCGAGCTTGGCGCGTAACAACGCTCCCAAGCTTGTCGTGCCGGCGTTGCCCGTATTTTGCTGGCTCAGATTGGCCATGGCGTCTGCTTGGTCAGCAGCATCCTTGGCTTTGATCGACAACTGGATATTGCGTGTTTTGCGGTCGATGTTGACCACCACAGCGCTGACTTCGTCGCCGACTTTGAGCACATGGCTGGCATCTTCGACACGGTCGCGGCTGATTTCTGAGACACGCAAATAGCCGATGATGTCTTCGCCCAAATCGATTTCTGCACCTTTGGCATCCACCGTTTTGACGGTACCGCTGACGGTTTGACCTTTGTCATTGACAGACACGAAGTTGGTGAACGGGTCAGAGTCGAGTTGCTTGATGCCTAAGGAGATACGCTCGCGCTCCACATCCACAGCCAACACCACCGCTTCGACATCCTGTCCCTTTTTGAAGTTACGAACAGCGACTTCACCGGTTTCATTCCAAGACAAATCAGACAAATGCACCAGACCATCTATGCCTGCTGCCAGACCCACGAAAACGCCGAAATCGGTGATGGATTTGATCGGGCCGGTGACTTTGTCTCCGCGCTTGGTGGCAGATGCAAACTCTTGCCAAGGATTGGCTTTGCATTGCTTCATACCCAAAGAGATGCGGCGTTTGTCTTCGTCGATCTCGAGCACCATGACTTCGACTTCGTCGCCCAAGGCCACGATTTTGGAAGGTGCCACGTTTTTGTTGGTCCAGTCCATTTCGGATACGTGGACCAAACCTTCAATGCCGGGTTCGAGTTCAACGAACGCGCCGTAATCGGCGATGTTAGTGACCTTGCCGTGCATGCGGGTGCCTTGCGGGTAGCGGCGGTTCACGCCCATCCAAGGATCGTCGCCCATTTGCTTCAAGCCCAATGAGACGCGGTTTTTCTCGGTGTCGAACTTGAGAATCTTGGCGGTGATTTCCTGTCCTGCAACCACCACCTCGGACGGGTGACGCACACGGCGCCAAGCCATGTCGGTGATGTGTAGCAAACCATCGATGCCGCCCAAATCGACAAACGCACCGTATTCGGTGATGTTCTTGACGACGCCGTGAACGATAGAACCTTCTTTGAGGTTTTCCATCAGCTTGGCGCGTTCTTCGCCCATCGAAGCTTCAATCACAGCGCGGCGTGACAGCACGACGTTGTTGCGCTTGCGGTCGAGCTTGATGACCTTGAATTCCATGGTCTTGTTTTCAAACGGCGACAAGTCTTTGATGGGACGGGTGTCGATGAGCGAGCCGGGCAGAAAGGCGCGGATACCGTTGACCAGCACAGTCAGGCCGCCTTTGACTTTGCCGCTGGTGGTGCCGGTGACGAATTCGCCGGATTCCAAGGCCTTTTCTAATGACATCCAAGACGCCAAACGCTTGGCTGTGTCACGGCTGAGTATGGTGTCGCCGTAGCCGTTTTCGACAGAGCTGATGGCCACCGACACAAAGTCGCCGGCCTGTACTTCGATTTCGCCCAAGTCGTTTTTAAATTCTTCGATGGGCACATAGGCCTCTGATTTCAGCCCCGCATTGACCACGACGTGGTTGTGCTCGACACGGATGACTTCGGCGGTGATGACCTCGCCGATGCGCATCTCAGAGCGTTTCAGGGATTCTTCAAACAGGGCTGCAAAAGATTCAGACATTCAATTTCCTAATTTCGTCGGCCAAGCGGCATGCAAACGGGGTTGCAGGGAAACATCTTGTTCGACTGTTGGCGCGGGTTGACCGCAGTTGGGTGAAACAACCTCACCACCGGTGCGCCATGCAGCGCGAAGGGGATGGTAAGGAACCAGAGTCAGGTGTGGCCGGGGCCGAACACCTGTTTGTTTTGCCACCAGTGCATCACTTGGGTCACCGACGAGTCGATGGAAAGCGATGAGTTGTCCAGTGGCAAAGCGTCTTGCGCGGGCTTTAAGGGAGCAACGCTGCGTTGAGTATCGCGTGCGTCACGCGCTATGAGGTCTGCGCGAAGAACGTCGATTGTAGTAGAAATTCCCTTTGAAATCAGTTGCTTGTAACGCCGTTCTGCTCTTTTTTCTGCGCTGGCGGTTAAAAACACCTTCAAAGCAGCATCCGGGAAGATGACGGTACCCATGTCGCGACCGTCTGCAACCAGACCGGGCAGTCGTCTAAAACTCAGTTGCAAATCCACCAAAGCTTGCCGAACAGCCGGTAAAACCGATACTTTGGAAGCATTCATTCCTGCTTCCTCACTGCGTATAGCCTCGGAAACATTGACACCGGACAAAAGCACGTGCTCACCTTCGAACACCACAGGAAGTTGGCGTGCCAAATCGGCAATGGCGTCTTCATCTGCCGTGTCCAGCGCTAGACCGGTTTGCAGTGCGGCAAAAGCTGTCAATCGGTACAGTGCGCCACTGTCGAGGTAGTGGTAGCCAAGTTGTTGCGCAACCAGCGAAGCCAAGGTGCCTTTGCCTGAGGCGGTCGGTCCGTCAACCGCTATCACTGGAATGCTGGATGACTGTGACAACGTGAAAAGTGCCTCGAAGTAATCGGGAAATGTTTTAGCCACGCATCGAGGGTCAAGAATCCGCACTGGCAATCTGGCCGGATTGAAAGCCGCCAGCGAAAAACACATGGCGATGCGGTGGTCGTCATAGGTGTGAATGACGGCAGCCTGCCAGTGACGAATGGGGTGAATACGAATCCAATCGTCACCTTCTTCCACCTGCGCGCCGAGTTTGCGAGCTTCTGTCGCCACGGCAACGATGCGGTCAGTTTCTTTCACACGCCAACTGGCGATATTGCGCAAGGTGCTGGGGCCGTCGGCGTACAAGGCCATGACGGCAAGCGTCATGGCGGCATCTGGAATCTGGTTGCAGTCCATGTCAATGGCTTTCAATGGCCAAGCCCCGCGCTTGGTTTGTACCCAGTTCGGTCCGCTGGTGATGTCCGCACCCATGGCGCGTGCCGCGTCCGTGAAGCGGATATCGCCTTGTATGGAATCTGCACCAACGCCTTGTATGCGCACACCATCCGCAGACGCAATTGCGCCCAACGCGATGAAATAACTGGCTGAAGACGCATCGGCTTCTACTGGCAATACACCAGGCGATAAATAGCGACTACCTGCAGGAACGGTAAACCGCTGCCAGCCATCGCTTTGGATGTGCACGCCAAATCGCTGCAGCAAGTGAAGGGTGATTTCTATATAAGGTTTGGATATAAGTTCGCCCACTACCTCAATGACAATATCTTGCTGGGCTACGAGTGGCAGCGCCAGCAGCAACGCGGTCAAAAACTGGCTGGACACATCACCGCGTACTTGTATGGGCTTATCCAGTTGCAAGCCGTCATGGCCGCGCAAAGCCAGTGGCGGGTAGCCCGCGTTTCCGGTGTATTCGATACGGCAACCGAGCTGGCGCAACGC
>Ga0136641_1001254_pt1 | contig 10713 bp, 10 predicted proteins | sample EliLak1302023Y_FD_115312 | JGI IMG/M metagenome (GOLD analysis project Ga0136641, IMG submission 115312) | Freshwater microbial communities from Elizabeth Lake, Yosemite National Park, California, USA - 13020-23Y | ecosystem: Environmental > Aquatic > Freshwater > Lake ... | reverse complement strand
CTTCAAACGGGATTATGTACACGTAAACCCGTTGCCAAGCGCTGAAATAGTTCTCAAAATCATTGCGGAGTGGTTCGAGGACTACAACGAAAACCATCCGCATTCAGGGCTGAAAATGCGCTCGCCTCGCGAGTTCAGATCAGTTCAAACCGCAACAGCCTGAGTGTCCGGTAAAATGGGGGCAAGTCCACAATCCAAGCAAGCCGTCGATGCGTATGCAGACAGACATAAGCACCAAAGGCGTCCCGGCTCTGATGATCGACATCACCTTCCCTCCCTCACGCACCCATGCACTGGAAAGGCTTGCGGCGTTTGTTCCGGCGGCCGGCAGGCTTTATGCCGGGGGGCGGAATACGGATACCGGTCCGGACAATCCGAGTGCGGTGTCGAAACTGTCACCCTATTTGCGCCATCGTCTGATCACCGAGCAGGAGGTCGTTGCCCAGGTGCTTGCACGGCACGATCTGGCTGCGTCCGAGACATTCGTGCGGGAGGTGTTGTGGCGCACCTATTGGAAGGGCTGGCTGCAAATGCGGCCGTTCGTTTGGCGTGGATTTCTGGAGCAGCGCGACAGCCAGCGTGCCGCCTGCAAAGAGGATCGGGACATCCTTGACGCCGAACGCGGTCTGACCGGTATCGAGGGGTTTGACGACTGGGCGAAGGAGCTTGTGCAAACCGGTTATCTGCACAATCACGCGCGGATGTGGTTTGCCTCGATCTGGATTTTTACCCTGCGTCTGCCCTGGGAGCTTGGCGCGGATTTTTTCCTGCGTCATCTGGTGGATGCCGATGCGGCCAGCAATACGCTGTCATGGCGGTGGGTGGCGGGGTTACAGACGGTGGGGAAAACCTATCTCGCGACCACGGACAATATCGCGCGTTACACCAATGGCCGTTTTGCGCCACGCGGTTTGGCGACAGAGGCGGTTGCACTGATAGAACCGGCAATTGGGCCTGCCCGCGCGTTGGAAGACATGTTGACGCATGATCCGGCGCAGCCTTCCCTTCTGCTGTTGACGCATGAGGATATGCATCCGGAATCCGTGTTACCCCGATCAACTCCATTGAGTTCGGTGATTGTTGCCTGCGATCCGGATTGGCTCTGGGGCGGGTATGGGCGCCAATTTGCAAATGCTGCAGCGGGCGAATTGATGGCACGCGCTGCAGCACATTTCGGTTGCCCGGCCAGTGTGGTCAATCGGCTGGATGCCGAGACCCTGATTGCATCGGCCAGCGCTGCAGGAGTGACACAGATCATCACGCCTTTTGCGCCGGTCGGTCCTGTTGCCGATGCGCTGGCGCAAGTTGCACCCGTGCTGGCGCGGGAGGGCATCACTTTGGTTCCTGTGCGCCGCGACTGGGACAGCACATTCTGGCCGCATGCGAAGAAGGGTTTCTTTGCGTTCAAGGAGCACATCCCCGCTGTTTTGCGGGAGCAGGGGCTGGTATGACCCAAGCGCTCAACATTGTCTGGTTCAAGCGCGACTTGCGTATCGCCGATCACCGGCCCCTGGCGACGGCGGCGAGGCTTGGCCCAGTCTTGCCGCTCTATATTGTCGAGCCGGATTTTTGGGCGCAAGCCGATGCCTCGGCACGGCAATGGGCCTTTGCGGCCGAGAGCCTTGAAGAACTGGGCCGCGAGCTTGCGGTGCTTGGACAGCCCCTCTGCGTCATGACGGGCGATGCAGTCGGCATTTTTCGCGAGATCCATCAGCGTCACGGCATCGCCAGTTTATGGAGCCACGAGGAAACCGGCAACGGCTGGACCTATGCGCGCGATCTGGCGGTAGCCGCATGGGCGCGGGAACAAGGCATCACATGGCACGAGCCGCGCCAGTTCGGCGTGATCCGCCGCCTCGCCTCGCGCAATGGCTGGGCCAATGCCTGGGACAGCGACATGGCCGAACCTGTCACCGTGCCCCCCATTGCTTTAAAACCTCTGGGTGTCGATTGGCCGCAGACGATTCCGACTGCCGCCGAGCTGGGCCTGCAACCCGATCCCTGCCCCGACAGGCAGCGCGGCGGGCGGACGGCGGCACTGGCCACGCTGGCGGGTTTTCTGGGTGAACGCGGACGCGATTACCGTTTCAGAATGTCCAGCCCTGTCACAGCCTTTGAGGCCTGTTCGCGTCTATCGCCACACCTGACCTGGGGCACGCTCTCGATGCGCGAGGTGGCACAAGCAAGTGTAACCCGTTTACGGGCGCTCAAGCCTCTGGGCGATCCTTCCGCAAAAAGCTGGCGGGCATCGCTGATCTCCTTCATGGGTCGGCTGCATTGGCATTGCCACTTCATGCAGAAGCTGGAGGATGAGCCGCGGCTTGAATTCGACAATCTCCATCGCGGCTATGACGGCGTCCGACCCGATGTGGCCGATCAAATCAAACTGGATGCCTGGTGCGCCGGGCAAACAGGCTTTCCCTTTGTCGATGCCTGCATGCGCGCGCTCGACCGGCATGGCTGGATCAATTTCCGCATGCGGGCGATGCTGATGTCATTTGCCAGTTACGACCTATGGCTGCCATGGCGCGCCAGCGGCCTGCATCTGGCGCGGCAATTTGTCGACTACGAACCCGGGATCCATTGGTCGCAGGTGCAGATGCAATCGGGAACTACCGGCATCAATACGATGCGGGTCTATAACCCCGTCAAACAGGGCATGGATCAGGACCCCACCGGAGCCTTTGTCCGCCGCTTTGTCCCGGAGCTTGAAGGTGTGCCGGATGCGTTCATCCACGAGCCCTGGAAGTGGTCGGGCGCAGCCTCGTTGCGCTACCCGCCACCGATTGTCGATCATGCCACGGCGGCAAAAGCGGCCAAGGATGCGCTCTATGCCTTGCGCAAGGGAGCGGGGCATAAAGAGGCGGCGCGCAAGATTGTCACGAAGCACGGCAGCCGCAAGGCGGGCACAGCTGCGACAGGCAGAAAGCCCAAGGCGAAAGCCAGAGTGGTGCAAGCGGATCAACTGACGCTGGATCTTTAATCATGGCTCCAACTATTCGTAGCGGGCTGAGGAGTGATGGCCAGCTGCCAAAACTGTTGCGGCCCAATCCTTGACCCGCATCGCCAAACCCTTGCGCACTGGTTTCTGTCACCATCACAATCCCAACTGTGGTCTGGATGGGCGCCGGAGTTCAGGACAGGGCGAGGCGACAAGGTCCGGCATCTGGGTCCAGTGCATCAGCGCCGTCGCCTGATCGGGCGTGGCCTCAAGCCAGGTCTCATGCAGCTCGGGTTTGATGACCACGGGCGTGCGCTTTTCATCCGCCGGCTTATGAAAGCGTTTCATCAACGGATGCCGGTCGGCATTGACGGTCAGCATGGTGAAGCTGACGACGGTCTCGCCTGTGGCGGGAGAGGTCCAGCGCTCCCACAGGCTGGCTATTCCGAACGGGCTCTGGCAGGGCAAGCCAATCTTCCAGCGGATCGAGCGGCCCGTTTCGTAATCTGGCTCATAAAAATGGTCGACCAGCATGAGGCCATATTGGGCTTGTCGCCATGGGTCGCGGAAGCTGGGTTTGACGGCAGCGGTTTCGCTGCGGGCATTATAGGTATTGCGGCCGGGCTTTTCATCTTTCGCCCAAGCGGGGATGAGACCGAAACGGGCGGACCCGCAGGCGATCCGGCCTGACCGGCGGCTTTTGACAACAAGCGGGCCGTCAAAGCCGGGATAGACCTCGACCGGACCGGCGTCAGGCAGGCCTGTGCCGAACTGGCCCACGACCCAATCGGCATTTCTGGTCGCCGCAAAATTGATGCACATCGGTTTTAACCCTTTGACTGGCAAGACGGGAACAACGGCTTCTAGAAACGCCGAATACTCCCGTGCCGCCCGCTATCATTGGCGCACAGTGTATGGAAAATCTTTGAGAATTTTGGCACACAAGGTTGGCAGCCCCATCTGTTTGACACGTTCGTCAAACGCGGTCGTGCCTTGCACCAGCAATTGCTTGCTGTCCTTTTCGCCTAATTTCCTGGTGCAATCATCGGCCTGAATGGTGAAGCCCCTGCTATAAAAAGTATAATTGCACTGGATATAGGCACGACTCAGCAATCCATGGACTTTGAGATGATCATCGCATTGATTGGTTGTTGCAGGCTTGTTGTTTTGCGCCTGCGCATCGAGCAGCAGCCCTGAACATATCATGGAAATACTGGCAACGATAACCCGTACAAAATGCCGCATAGCATATCAGTCCAACAAGAAATCCTATGATCGATCACGACCAATTTTATACATTGTGTCCCTTCGCTTCCAGCCAAAAAAGAGCCTGCAGCTGACCTTTCATTCTAAACCGCCCTGCCTAAAACTGCAATGCCCGGGCCATGGGGAGCACTTTCCTCACACGTGTGGATATCGGGTTGTTGTGCGGCGGGCATCCCCCTTTGCAACGCGTCTCCACCGATATGGGTCTACCTTGTCAATCCAGACTCGCCAGCGCATCCTGCCAGTAGCGGCGGTTGATATAGTCGTCGGCACTGGTTTTGATCCGGTTGGGAAGCGCCCTGATCAACCCGCTGATATTGATCAGGCTCTGCAAAGCCGCGGTGCTGGCATTGCCATCGGCGGGGAAAATGCCATCGGCCACATAATCGTCCCACGCACGGTCGGCATAATGGGCGCTGATGCCGGTGCGGGCCATGGCGATGGCGCGGGAAACATCCTTGTTGGCGACAAACCACCGATGCGCACGGATGAAGGCGCGCATGAAACGGATCAGCTGAGCCTCATGGGCTTCGGCCCAGTCGTGATTGACATGCAATGACGTGAATTGGAAATCGGGGATGATGTGGCGGGGCTCGCACAGGCTGTGATAGCCCTGGTCCATCGCGATATAATTGAGGGGTGCGCCCTGCAATCCGGCATCGATGCCGCCCGATTGCAATTGCTCCCAGCGCGCCAGAATAGGGCCGACGGCATCCATCCGGTAATCTTCGGGATAAGACAGACCGGCCTGCTTCAGCAATTCGATGATCAATGATGAACTGCCCGCCTCGATCGAGGAGACGCCAATGGTTTTTCCGCGCAGATCCGCAATGGTCCTGATGGAATTGCGGCTGATCAGGGAGAAGGGCAAGCGGTTGACATTGCCGCCGATGATCTGTTGCGCCCCGCCCGCTTCATGGTCGAGTACGACATGCTCGCTGATGCCATAGACGAGGTGCGCCAGGCCCTGGTGCAGCCGCTCGGTGACCTCGTCAACGCCTTCGATATGGTCGATGGCAACCTCGAGCCCCTCCTCGGCGAACAGGCCTGCATCGCTTGCAATCCAGATCGGCATGTTGAAATAATTGCGCGAGACACATGCAAAATTCAGCCTGTCCATCGGCAAACTCCCCATTGCGCGGCAATGCAACCCGTCATGTGATATCGAATATTATCGTCTGGTCGAGCGTGGTGTCGAACCAGGCCGCAATGCCGCCCTGGCGATCGGCGATATAGACCGGTTCGCCATCCTGCAGGACCATCGGCACGTCATGGCCGGGGATCACAACAGTCCCGGGTTTGTGCTGCCACAGCCCCCAGATCATCTCGATGGAGGTACGGCTGACCGTCTGGTCATAGGTCATATCCGCGCTTCGGGAGAGGATTTCGGCCCGGTTTTTGGCAGCGTCTCCGGTGAAAATGATGTCGCGGCTCTCCCCTTCGAGCACGAAAATCAAATGGCCCGGGGTATGGCCGGGAGCTTGATGCGCAGTAAGACCCGGCAGAACCTGTTGGCCCGCCCCGATCCGCACGAGTTGGGGGGAGCGGTCAAGCTCGCGCACATAGAGTTCGGGCACAGGCGTGGTGCCCCATGGCTCCTTGAGCGACCATGCGAGTTCGTCACTGTCAATCAGCACGCAGGCATTTGGAAACATCACCCAATTAACCGAATGGTCCCAATGCGAATGGGTCAGCACGACATCGGTTACATCGGCTGGTGTCAAACCATTCGCCGCCAGGCGGTCGAGCACCAATTGGCGTTGGCCGAAGGCGCCGGTATCGATCATTACCACCCGCCCATGGCCGCGGAGTAAGGCAATGGTCAACCAGCCCAAACCACCGTGACACACGGCTTTGCCCGGATATCCCTGCACGGCAATCTCGATCTGGTAACCGGCCTCTGTCAGGCATTGCGGTGTTGCGGCGGTGGCAATCATGCCTGGACCTCGTCTGGAGAATGCGCGGATAAGTTAGTGGCCGAGATAGACCTTCTGCACATTGGGGTCTTTGGCAAGGTCCGCCGAAGGCCCCGACATCGCATTGCGCCCGACTTGCAACACATAGGCATGGTTGGAAATCTCGAGTGCCAATTCGACCGATTGCTCTGCCAGCAGAATGGTGAGGCCGGTCTTGTTCAGCCTGATCAGGGTGTCATACATGCTCTCGACAATGGCAGGGGCCAGACCGAGACTCGGCTCGTCCAGCAGCAGCAATTCCGGATCGCTCATCAGGGCGCGGCCGACCGCAAGCATCTGTCGTTCGCCGCCCGACATCGTCCCTGCCTGTTGCTGGCGCCGTTCCGCCAGCTTGGGAAAAATACCGTAGACTTTGTCGAGCAATGCTGCTTTTTTTGCCGCACCGGCGACCGTGGTGGCGCCCAGCATCAGATTATTCTCGACGCTTTGCTGCACAAACAGCCGCCAGCCTTCGGGAGACAAGGCCAGACCTTGCGACACAATCGCATAAGCGGGCTGATAGGTGATATCGCGGTCCGCAAAGACAATCTGTCCCGAGGAAGCGGGGATCAATCCGGCAATGGCATTCAGGGTTGTGGTTTTGCCTGCGCCGTTCGAGCCCAGCAGGGCAATGATCTGGCCGCGTCCGACCTCGAGCGAGACATCGGCAACCCCGATCAGATCACCATATCTGACTTCAAGATGGCTGACACTCAACAATGGCTTGGACGTTTCCAGATGGCTCATGTCTGATCTCCGGCGAAACCGCGCGCGGCATCGGCTGCGGCGCGCTTGCCCAGATAGGCACTGACAACGGCAGGATCACGCGTCACCTCTTGCGGCGTACCGCGGGCGATTTGATGGCCCTGATGGAAGACGATCACCTGTTGGGCCAGCGAGATGATCACTTCCATGATGTGTTCGACGATCACCAAAGTCATACCGGTCTGGTGGATTTTACGCACAAGCTCGATGGCCTGCCGCACTTCGGTGGCGGTCAGTCCTGCCATGGCCTCATCCAGCAACAAGATTTCCGGATCGGTTGCCAAAGCGCGGGCGATTTCCAGCCGCTTGCGACCCGGCGTCCCGAGACTTCCGGCAACAGACGCTGCGACATCCACCAGCCCCACCAGATCGAGAACGTCGAGAGCACGCCGGCGGGCCTTGGCGGGATCGGATGTATGCAGAAACGCGCCGATCATCACATTTTCTAGAACGCTCATCGTCTCGAAGGTTTGCGGCACCTGAAAGCTGCGGGCCAGTCCGCGCACGGCCCGTTGCTCCGGTGTCATCAGTGACACATCTTCCCCGTTCAGGATCACCCGCCCCGAGGTCGGCATCAGATCACCGGTCAGGCAATTGAAGAAGGTCGATTTGCCGGCGCCATTGGGGCCGATCAGCCCGAGAATATCGCCCTTGCCGAGCGAGACCGAGACCGCATTGACAACGGTGAGCGCGCCGAAGGTTTTTGTTACATCGATTGCTTCAAGCAACATCGCGCACCTTTTGATCGGACAAAGCGGGTTTGGTAGAAGCCAGACGATCAAGCGCCAGCTTCAGCAGTCCACTGGGGTAGAACCGCGCAATGATCATGATGATCGCGCCATAGACAACGAATGTCAGGCCGGCGCCCTTGCCGCCGAGCAGGTTGTTGGAAATTTCTTCCAAAGGCACCAGAATGGCTGCGCCCACCAGCGGGCCGAACAGCAGCCCCGCCCCGCCAAGTGCCGCCATGATCAGGATTTTGACGGAGGTCAGGATCCCCAAACCGCTATCGGGGTCGACAAAGCCATACATGGTGGCATAGAGCGTTCCGGCGATCGAGGTCAGGCCCGCACTGATCATGTAGGCATAGAGCTTGTAGCGGCCGGCCTGCACGCCCAGCGAGCGGGCGGCGCGCTCGTTGTCCTTGATGGCGCGCAGGTAGAAACCGATGCGGCTGTTTTCCATCCAGTATGTCAGGCCCAGCACCGCAAGCAGCACGACAAGGAACAGATAGTAGTAAGGCAGGGCCGAGGTGAAGGAGAGATCGAACACCGTGCGCGGCATCACAGGGCCGCTGAGACCGACGGCAGCACCCAGCGCCTCGACATTGGTGACGATCAGCCGGGCCAGTTCGGCCACGGCAATAGTGGCCATCGAAAAATAATGCCCCGACAGCCGCAGGGTCGGCACCCCGATCAGTGCGGCGATCCCCATGCTGGCCATCATGCCGACGGGCACCGCTGCAATCGGAGGCCAGCCGAAATGGGTAAAAAACGCCATCGAAGCATAGGCCCCGCAGCCGAAGAACACGACATGGCCAACCGACACCTGTCCTGCATATCCGCCGACAATATTCCATGCCGAGGCCGCAATGGCATAGAGCAGCACAAGAGCCCCGAGCCTTTGCAGGAAGGGCGTCGTAAACAGCAGGGGATAGACCACCACCAGCGCTACAATCAGCAGGAGCCAGACAGACCGCTTCATCAGTTTTTCCCCATCAAGCCCTGCGGTCTGAACCACAACACCGCAATGAAGATCGTATAGACGACAATGTCCTTGTAGACCGCGCCGATCAGATAGCCCGACAGGGATTCGATCACCCCGATCAGCAGACCAGCGACCAAAGCACCGGTGATCGAGCCGAAGCCACCCAGCGACACTGTCACAAAGGCAATGATGGCCAGCGTTTCACCGACCGTTGGGGAGATATAGAAGAAGGTTGCAATCAGCGCGCCGGCAATACCGGTCAAGCCGGCAGCTAGCCCCCAGGCGATCGCCTGCATCCGGTCGGGCCGGATCCCCATCAGTTGTGCGGCGGTTGAGTCCTCAGCCACCGCCAGCATTTTCGAACCCAGCGAGGTGCGGGTCAGCATCAGATGCAGGGTGATCGTCAGCACAATGGCTAGCGTCCCGGCCAAAAGCCGCGAGGCCTGGATGCGGATGCCCCAGAGATCATAGGTGCCACCCACCAGATTTTCCGGCAAGGACTGGAAATTGGCTCCGAATGTCCAGAACATGCCATAGCGCAACAGCAAAGCCAGGCCGAAAGTGCCCAGAATTTGCGCCAGCATCGGCCCTTTCATCACATGGCGGACCAGCGAGAAATAGGCAATGATCCCCAACGTGGCCAACAGCATGGCGGCAATCGGCATCGCCAAGAACGGTCCGCCCCCGAAGACCTTCCAGACCATGAACGCAACATACATGGCGATCATGACAAAATCGCCATGGGCAAAATTGACCACGTTCATCATGCCCCAGATCAGTGTCAGCCCCGACGAAAACAGGGCATACACCGCGCCAAGCAGCAAACCACCGATCAGAACCTGAAGCAGAGACATCGACATCGGATCAGGACATCCATTCTAGACGCAGCCTGCCTTGCGATGACTTGCACACAAGGGAGGCTCGCGCACCACACGCCCGACGGCCTTTGTGGCGGTCGGGCTGTTGCATCCCCAACGCTTCACTCGGGCACGGGATGCAATGGCGGGTTACAGGTGTTACCAGCCTTTATAGGGCATCTGTAACGGGGCGGTGGCGGACTGTTTCGGCCAAACCGACACATAGTCGTTGCCCTGGATCTGGATCAGCAGGGCGGACGCCATAATATTGTTGCCTTTCTCGTCGAACTTGACCCCGCGATAGCCCATCATCAACTGGTTCGGCTTCAGATCGGTCGCTTTGAGAGCAGTCAGGATCTTGTTGGGATCGGTCGAGCCGGCACGGTTGATCGCATCCACCATCGTGAAAAAACCCTGCATGGCGCGGCCCGCGCTGTCATCGAGATCATAACCGGTTTTCTTCTTGTACATCTCGTTCAGCCGGTCTGTCACGCTGCCCGGCTTGCCTGCGCTCCAAGCCGAGCGGTTGATCGCACCCTGGGCAATCGGGCCGACACTTTTCAGGAAGGCCGCATCGGAAAAACCGGAATTGTCACCGATCAGGATCGGCGGCTTATAGCCAAGCGCCTGCATGGTTTTCATGTACAAAATCGCATCCGAGGTATAGCTGACGAAAATGATGCAATCGGGGTTCTTGTCCTTCAACTGCAGCACCTGCGATTGCACATCGGTGGTGTTGGCGGAATAGGGAATTTCAAGACCGATATTGAGGCCATTGGCCTGTGCAGCCTCGCGGATCACTTTGGCGATAGACGTGCCGTATTCGGTATTCTCGTTGACGATGGCGATCTGGTCCACCTTGGTGCCGTTCGCCTTCATTTCCTTCAGGAATTCCATGTAGATTTTGGCGATATCCGAGGCCACCGGTGTTGTGCGGAAAAACCATTTGAACCCACGCTCGGTCAGGTTGGCAGCGACCGATTCAGGCGAGAGGAACGGGATGCCGTATTTCTCGGCAATCGCGCTGGCCGTCAGTGTAATGCCCGACTGGTATGACCCCAATACCGCATGGACCTTTTCTTCGGTAATCAGGCGCAAGGTCTGGTTCTGTCCGGCGGCCGGTGTGCCCTGGTTATCCGCGAACACCACTTCGACTTTCGCACCGTTGAGGTTGGGCAGTCCGGCATCCTTGGCCAGTGTCAAATCACCCAATTCAGGGTGG
>Ga0136641_1001253_pt1 | contig 10719 bp, 8 predicted proteins | sample EliLak1302023Y_FD_115312 | JGI IMG/M metagenome (GOLD analysis project Ga0136641, IMG submission 115312) | Freshwater microbial communities from Elizabeth Lake, Yosemite National Park, California, USA - 13020-23Y | ecosystem: Environmental > Aquatic > Freshwater > Lake ... | reverse complement strand
GTGACGGAGCTGGGCAGAGGTTGGGCGCATCGGCGTGGCGATCCCCGCCGCGCGCGAGGAGCTCGCCAGGGTGGTTGCGGCAATCCGGAACCACTGGTCAGCGCCCCCTTCGGCTTGGCCGAACTGGTGCCGAATCATGAGCTGGTCGACCGGGGTCACCTCGTCGGGGGTGGCGATCTCCACGGCATAGGTGCGATAGCCGAGGTCGGTCGGAATGCGGCCCGCCGAGGTGTGCGGCTGCATCAGGAGACCGAGCTCCTCAAGCTCAACGAGCACGCCGCGCACGGTGGCGGGTGAGACGCCCAGCTCGTAGCCGTCGGAAAGCGCCATCGACCCGACGGGGATGGCTGTGCGGATGTGCTCCTCTACGAGAGCGGCGAGGATGACGCGGGCGCGATCGTCCAGGAGTCCAGTGCGTCGCTGTCGTCGAACCATGCCCACCTCATCTCTTGGCACTCGGCAGATGTCGAGTGCCAACTCAGTCTAGGGTGGGGGCGTGTTTGGGTCAAAGGTCTAGTATTTGGCCATGTCAAGTTCTTTCGCCATTCAGACCCGCGCGCTGACGAAGCATTACGGCCGCACTGGCGAGATCAAGGCGCTCTCCTCTCTCGACCTGGAGATCAAGGAGGGTGAGCTCTTCGGCTTCCTCGGCCCAAACGGCGCGGGGAAGAGCACCGCAATTCGCACCCTGCTTGGATTCCTGCACCCAACCGGCGGCTCCGCCTCCGTGCTCGGTCTCGACATCGTTAAAGACTCGGTCGAGATCCGTCGACGTGTTGGCTACCTCCCCTCCGGCTTCGCCGTGTATGACTACATGAGCGGCCGTGAGTACCTCGACCACATGCGCGCCTTGAGCGGCCGACCATCACTCCTTCGCCATCGCGTGATGGAGGCGCTTGAACTCTCCGACGCAATCTTGAAGCGACCGGTGCGCGACTACAGCCGCGGCATGCGTCAGAAGATCGGTGTCGTACAGGCGCTTGAGACAGACCCCGAGCTCCTCATTCTTGATGAGCCGTCCGAGGGTCTCGATCCGCTGATGCAGCGTTCGCTACAGGAGCTGCTCCTGGAGCGTGTCGCCGCCGGCCGAACCGTCTTCTTCAGCAGCCACCTCATCAGCGAGGTAGAGCGAATCTGCAATCGTGTCGCCATAGTCCGCGGCGGCAAGCTTGTTGCACTTGAGACCGTGGAGACGCTCGTTCGATTCCAGCGGCGGCGCGTTGATGCGCTCGTCGCGCGCAAGCCAACGCGACTCGCCACGATCGCTGGCATCTTCGGTATCAAAGTTTCACCCGAGGGGAAGGGCGGATACCGCATCAACTGCGAGGCGGAGCCAGCAGCCGTGCCGATGCTCATTGCGCGACTGCAAACCTCAGGACTACGCGACCTGCTGATTGAGGCCGCGAGCCTTGAAGAGGCGTTCATGTCGTATTACGGCGATGCGCGACACAGCTCTGGCGCGGTGCAGGTCTTCCCAGAGGTTGCCGAGGTGAAGAGGGCGAAGCCGAAGCCCGCCGCAAAGCGACCAGTCGCGAAGAGCGCGCCGGCCAAGAAGGCTCCTGCCAAGAAGAGCCCAGCCAAGAAGAGGAGCTCCCGATGATCAATACGATCCTCTTCCGCCGCCTGCTGCGCGGCCACCGCATTCGACTCGCTGTCGGACTCGCCGTGGTGGTGATCTGGTCGCTCCTCTTCCCCGTGATCTACAAGGCCTTCCAAGACTCCATCGCGGGGAAGCCCACCCTGCCTGGCACAGGCCGTTTCTCGACACTCGCGGGCACGATCTCCGTGGGGTTCATCCATCCGATCTCGATCGCCCTCTTCGGCATCTTGAGCGCTGGCCTCACCGTAGGCGCCATTTCGGGCGAACGTCAGCGCGGCACGTTGGAACTGCTCCTCAGCCGTCCGCTAAGCCGCCGCACCATCCTCGCCACCATGTTGATTGAAGGCTGGGTCGGATCGGCTCTTGTCTCACTCGCGTATATCGGTGGTACCGTACTCGGCGCGCAGATCGCCGGCGTCACCGACCAACTTTCCTTTGGGCAGCTACCAATCTTGTGGGCGTACGGTGCGCTCTTCTGGGGCATGTTTGCAACAATCGGGATTGCCACGAGTGGCAGCTTTGATCGAACTGCTCCCGCAATGGCGATCACCGTCTCGTTCATCATGTTGAACTACATCATTGAGGTGATCGGCTCGTTCTGGGATGTTGTAGAGCCGTACCAATACCTCTCACTTTTCAATCACTTCTCACCGGTGGATCTCCTGGATGGCAAGGTTGATAGTTCCGCTGCGTTAATTTTTGCGGTGGTCGCCGTGACTGCAGCTGGATGGGCTTTTTACATCTTTCCGCGCCGCGATCTCGCCGCACCGAACTGATCCGCGTCGCGCACACGCGCGACGTCAGCTACACGATTCGCGAAAAGAGTTCGTTGCTCAGTAGGCGGCCGCGCAACGTCAGCTGAATGCGTGACGCATCGCTCGGATGTGGCGCGAGCAGGCCGTTGGATTCGCCCCAGGTAATTGCCTCACTGAATCCGTCGCGCACGGCGGCATCGCGATCAATGCCACGCGCCATGCGCAGCGCAAGCACCAAGCCCTCTGCGGCACCTGCAGCCCCACTCTCGGCGGGCGATTCGCCACCTGGGGGAAGTTCTCCTTGCTGAAGTGCGCCCTCCCAGGCGTCGAGGTTGGCGGAGTTCCAGCGGCGAGTGACGCCATCAAAGGCATGCGCACCTGGACCAACGGCGGCAACACTGGCGCGCTCCCAATAGAGGGTGTTGTGCTTCGATTCATGGCCGACGGCTGCCCAGTTGCTGATCTCGTACCAGTCGTAGCCGGCGGCGGGAAGGCGGCCGTTGAGGTGCTCAAGTTCAAGCGCGCCGCGTTCTTCGTCTTGGGCAGCGACAGCACGTTCGCGCCAGGCCACCGCGCCCGCGGGGGTGGCGAGGCGGTCGTCGCCAGACTCGTCGGGGCCGAGGCTGAGGGTGAGGGCATACACGCTGAGGTGGTCGGGGGCGAGGGAGATCGCCGCGTCAAGGCTTGCCGCCCAGGCATCAAACGGCAGATCAGGCAGATCGGCGAGCAGATCCATGGAGATACTGGCGAACCCAGCGGCTCGGGCGGCGGCAATCGTCGCCACTACGTCGTCAGGGGTGTGGCGACGGCCAAGGGAGCGGAGCGCGGTCGTATCCATCACCTGCACGCCCACGCTGAGCCGAGTGACGCCCGCCTGCACCACGCCGGCCAAGTCGCCCCGCTCGTCGGCACCCGGGTTCGCCTCGAGGGTCACCTCGGCGTCGGGGGCCAGCCCGAAGCGATCACGGATACGGTCGATTAAAGCGGCGAGCCGGTCGGTTGGCAGAAGCGATGGCGTGCCGCCGCCGAGGTAGAGTGTCTCAAGCGGCTGACGATCTGCGGAACCGAGGCTGCCGAACTGTGCGTCGGCTAACTTCGCGCGCAGATCAATCTCTTGTTCCACTGCGGTGAGGTAGCCGCCCATGCGCGAGCGAGGGCCAAAGGCTGCGGCACCAGCGACCACAACGAAGTCACAGTACGGGCAGAGTGAGCGACAGAAGGGCACATGCAGATAGAGTCCGCGTGGAGGCGCAGGCTGTGCGCCCGTTGTCACGTTAATCGGCGTCGGTACGCAAGACGGCGAGGAAGGCCTCCTGCGGAATCTCAACGGAGCCGACGCGCTTCATCCGCTCCTTCCCCTCTTTCTGCTTCTCGAGCAGCTTCTTCTTTCGCGTGATGTCGCCGCCGTAGCACTTGGCGAGCACGTTCTTGCGGACCGCCTTCACTGTTTCTCGCGCGATCACGGTGCCCCCAATCGCCGCCTGAATCGGCACCTCGAACATCTGGCGCGGAATCAGCTCTTTCAGTTTCGCTGCGAGGTTGCGACCGGCACTCTGCGCACGGTCGCGGTGAATGATCGTGCTGAGTGCGTCGACCGGTTCGCCGTTCACGAGAATGTCGAGCTTCACCAGTGGCGCGACGCGATACTCGGATTCAACGTAATCGAGTGATGCGTACCCCTGCGTGCGGCTCTTGAGTTGGTCGAAGTAGTCAACGATCAGTTCGGCAAGCGGGATCTGGAAGCGCATCACCACGCGCTTCTCGTCGAGATACTCCATCCCGTCGAAGATGCCGCGCTTGTCGGTGGAGAGCTCCATGATCGTGCCGATGTAGGTTGACGGCGTAACGACCGAGGCTGCGACCCAGGGCTCGCGGATCTCGTCGATATGGTTCGGGCTCGGGAGCTGAGCAGGGTTATTGATCAACAGCTCCCCCTTCTCGTTGTTGAGCATCACCTGGTACTTGCAGGAGGGGGCCGAGGCGATCAGCTGCAGGTTGAACTCACGCTCAAGGCGCTCCTGCACGATCTCCATGTGGAGGAGGCCGAGGAAGCCGCAGCGGAAGCCGAAGCCGAGGGCGGCCGACGACTCCGCCTCAAAGGTGAAGCTGGCATCGTTGAGGTGCAGCTTCTCGAGCGCCTCGCGCAAGGCTGGGTAGTCCTCACCGCTGAGTGGGTACAGACCGGCGAAGACGAGTGGCAGCGCGACCTGGTAGCCAGGAAGCGGTTCGGTAGCGGGGCTCGTTTGCGACGTGACGGTGTCGCCAACGCGCGCGTCGCGTACGCTCTTGAGGCCAGTGGCGATGTAGCCGACCTCGCCAGCAACCAGCTCTTGCACTGGCACGTGTTGTGGTCGGAAGTAGCCGAGCTCAACCGGAACACAGGTGACACCAGAGCCCATCATCTGAATGGGATCGCCCGCTTTGAGGCGACCCTCTTGCACGCGGATGTAATTCACCACGCCCTTATACGTGTCGTAGTGCGAATCAAAGACGAGTGCGCGCAGTGGCGCATCGAGTGGCCCGCTTGGCGCGGGGATGCGCGCGACGAGTGCCTCGAGAATTTCGGCGATACCGATCCCCGCCTTCGCCGAAGCGAGAATGACCTCTTCTCGTGGAATGGCGAGTGAATCTTCCAGCTCGCCCATCACCATCTCCGGGTCGGCGGCGGGGAGGTCGATCTTGTTGAGCACCGGAATGATCACCAGGCCGAGCTTCATTGCCAGGTGCACATTGGCGAGGGTCTGCGCTTCAATCCCTTGGCTCGCATCAACGACGAGGATGGCGCCATCACAAGCCTGCAGGCTGCGCGACACTTCATACGCAAAGTCAACGTGTCCAGGGGTGTCGATCAGGTTGAGTCCGTAGGTAAGGCCATCGTTCGCCACGTAGTCCAGGCGCACCGCGCGGGCCTTGATCGTGATCCCCTTCTCACGCTCGAGGTCCATAGAGTCGAGCATCTGCGAGGTCATCAGCCGGGCCTCGACCGTATGGGTCGCCTCGAGCAAGCGGTCGGCCAGGGTCGACTTCCCGTGGTCGATGTGCGCGATGATGCTGAAGTTGCGCAGCCGAGACTGCGGGATGGTGCTCATGGCCTAAGGATCGCACGCTCTCGCCAGCGCCGCCGAAGGGCGCATATTGAGGAGCGTGGCGGAGCCTCTGCTACGATCGCCCGACGGCTCAACTGAGCCCCATTAGCTGATGGAGTGACCAACATGGGAAAGACCCCGCGCAAGTACAAGGGTGCACGAACACCGCAGTCGCTGAAAGAGGTTCGCGCCTCTGCCCGCCGCAACGCGGTGCAGCAGCCACAGCGAACCGCCGCGAAGAGCCTCGTGGCGAAGGCGCTCGAGATCATCACCGGCCAGACCCAGGGCGACACCGCCGCCGCCGTCAATAAGGCGTCGAGCGCCCTTGACCGCGCTGCGAAGCACGGTGCCATTCACAAGAACGCTGCGGCCCGACGCAAGTCGCGCCTTGCCAAGAAGGCTGCCATAGCGGCTGCCGCTGGCGGCGTGATGCCGAAGGTCGTGAACAAGAAGAAGTCGGCACCGAAGAAGGTCGCCGCTCCAAAGGCTGAGGCCGCCGCTGCAAAGCCGGCTGCCAAGAAGCCGGCTGCCAACAAGGCGGCTGCAAAGAAGCCAGCCGCGAAGAAGCCTGCTGCCAAGAAGGCAGCGCCAAAGGCCTAAGCGAACGAATTGATCGACCGCCCGCTGCGCTTTGCGCAGTGTGGCGGGACGACGATTAGGCGACTGGCTCCTCGCGCTTCACGCGTGGAGCACTCGGCCAGTAGAAGAGCCCACCCAACAGCGCGAAGAGTGTCGTGCTGCCGATCAGCAGTCGGGCTGTGCCCATCTGGCCATCCCAATACCAGTCGGTGAATGAGGCCACGTTGGTAATGCCCGCCTCGGCGAGCGCCGCCTTGCCACCATCGGCACCCTGGTAGCGCACGTAGACGCATTCGGGACCCGCTGCGCACTTGAATGAGCCGCCCTGCTTCTCGTCGCGGTAGCCAGGATCAAGCGAGAAGAAGAAGAGCTTCACCGCAAGAAAGAGGGCGGCGAAGGTGACCGCAGTAATTGCGCCACTCCAACCGGCATTCGCCAGGATTCGACCAGGGCGACCGCGTAACTGACCAGCTCGCTGATTGCCATACCAGCCGATAAGGAGACCCGAAAGCGGGGCGAAGACGATATAGGCGGGGTCAATCGGGATCACCATCAAGAAGCTCACCGCAACAGTAAGCGCCATGCCGATGCCAACAAAGGCGGCAACCATTGCGCCGCGATCTACAAAGCGGCTCATGCGTGGGTCACGTGGGAGAAGGCGTTTCGCCCGGCGTAGATCGCTCGTGCGCCGAGCTGCTCTTCGATACGCAAGAGTCGGTTCAGTTTGGCGACGCGCTCCGAACGTGACGGTGCGCCAGTCTTGATCTGCCCAGCGTTCGTGGCCACAGCGAGGTCGGCAATGGTGGTGTCTTCGGTCTCACCAGAGCGGTGGCTCAGGATGCTTGCCCAGCCGGCGCCGCGTGCGAGGCTGATCGCATCGAGAGTTTCGGTCAGGGTGCCGATCTGGTTCGGCTTCACGAGCAGCGCGTTGGCGGCACCCGCATCAATGGCGCGCTCAATACGGTGCGTATTCGTCACGAGTAGATCATCGCCCACGATCTGCACCTTGCCGCCGATGCGCGCAGTCAGCGCCTCCCAACCGCTCCAGTCATCTTCGGCCAGGCCATCTTCGATGCTAATGATTGGATACTTCGACGCCCAGCCCGCCCAGAGATCAACGAGTGCTCCGCTCTCCAGCGTGCGCCCCTCGCGCTCCAACTTATAGTGGCCGTTCGGCTGCAGAAGTTCCGTTGCGGCGGCATCAATCGCGATAGCGATCTCTTCGCCAGGTCGATACCCCGCCGCCTCAATCGCCGTCATCAGCGCATCAAGTGCCGCCTCGTTCGACGGCAGGCTCGGCGCAAATCCGCCCTCGTCACCCTGGCCGGTTGCAAGGCCACGGTCATGCAGGTTTTTGCGGAGTGCGGCGAAAACCTCTGCGCCAGCGCGCAGCGCCTCGTGATACGTCGCAGCGCCGACCGGCACCACCATGAACTCCTGGAAGTCGGTGGAGTTCTCGGCGTGCTTCCCACCGTTCAAGATATTCAGTAACGGTACGGGCAGCGTCACCGCGGCATCGCCGCCAAGTTCGTGCCAGAACTCGCGACCGTGCAGCGCTGCGCGAGCGTGCGCCGCTGCAAGTGAGACGCCAAGGATGGCGTTCGCGCCAAGCCGGCCCTTGGCTGGTGTGCCGTCGAGGGCGATGAGCGCCGCGTCAAGCACACGCTGGTCAAGGACCGAGGTGCCGTTAATCGCCTGCGCAATCTCGCCATTTACGGCGGCGACGGCGCCAAGGACCCCCTTGCCGCCGAATCGACGCTTGTCACCATCGCGAAGTTCAACGGCTTCGTGTGCGCCAGTAGAGGCGCCCGACGGAACGGCGGCTCGACCGCGCGCGCCACCGCTCAGGGTGACATCCACCTCAACGGTCGGATTGCCGCGCGAGTCGAGAATCTCGCGAGCATGGATCGCGGCGATGTGGTCGCTCATGCCGGGGTGTCGCTCTCGTCGTCCTCGTCATCCAACGCGGATGGCTTGATGATCGGCTTCGGCTTCGCCGGCGCACGCTTTGATGCCGCCTTTGCCCCTGGCTTCACCGGCGCCACATAGATGATCGGTAGGGTCTCGTATGGTGAGCCCGCGGTTGGTACAACGGCGAGCCCGGGCAGGTCGCGCCCTTCAAGGAACTCGAGTGAGGCACCGCCACCGGTGGAGAGGTGCGTCATCTTCTCGGCTACACCGAGCTGACGAAGGGCCGCGATGCTGTCGCCGCCGCCAACCACTACCGTTGCGCCGGCATCCGCCTTATCGGCGGCAACTTTAGCGAGCTCACGGGTAGCCACTGCAAACGATGGGATCTCAAAGACACCGAGAGGGCCGTTCCACAGAATGGTCTTAATCGGCGTAAGCGCCTCACGAATCGCGGTGATTGAGGAGGGCCCAAGGTCAACCATGTGCCAGCTCGCGGGGAGCTTGTCGGTGGAGACCACCTTGAACTCGGTACCGCGCGTTACCTCTTTCGCGACTACGCCATCAACTGGTAGCAGCACGCGCACGCCACGGTCTTGTGCCAACTTCAAGATGCGTCGCGCATCATCGACCATCTTGGACTCGTAGAGGCTCTTGCCAACACTCCGGCCTGAGGCCACCAGGAAGGTATTCGCCACGCCGCCGCCGAGAATTAAGAGATCAACCTTCTTGATCAGCGCCTCGAGCACTGCTACCTTGCCCGAAACCTTGCCGCCACCAACGATCGCGGCGAATGGTCGCGCAGGCTTGTCGAGCAAATTGGAGAGCGCCTCCACCTCTTGCTCCATCAGAAGCCCGACATACGACGGCAGGTAGGCGGCAACGCCGACGGTGCTGGCATGGGCGCGGTGCGCCGCACCGAATGCATCGTTCACGAAGACGTCGCCATACGAGGCGAGTCGCTCCGCAAAGGATGGATCGTTGCGCTCCTCGCCCGCATGGAAGCGAACGTTCTCGAGCAGCAGTAGTTCACCCGGTCGCAGGCGCCGAACAGCGTCGTCCGTACCAACCCCAAGCGCATCACCGGTTGTGGGCACATTCACACGAATCAGTTGCGTGAGCCGCTCTGCAGCGGGTCGCAGGCGCAGGCCATCAACAACGCGACCGTCAGGTCGGCCAAGGTGCGACATGATCACGACCGAGGCGCCGCCATCGAGGAGCGCCTTGATCGTTGGCACCGCCGCGCGAATGCGTGAGTCGTCGACAATTTTCCCGTCGGAGAGCGGCACGTTAAAATCGACGCGCAGCAGCACGCGCTGTCCCTGCATGTTCAACTCGCGAATCGTGCGCTTCCCTGAGGCGGAAATGATCTCTTGCGCGAGGCGGCGCGGGCCAGTCTGCTGTGGTGCTGGTCGGGGTACTGGGCGTGGTGCCGGTCGCGCCTGCGCCGTGGTTGACGCGGCTCCGCCTGGCTTGACGGTGGCCTTTACGTTAGGGCGATTCGCCGGGCGGCTCGGCGCGGTTGGTGGCGCGCCGGTCGGCCGAGGCTGTCCATTGGAGCCTGTGATCGTTGGCTTCACCTGCGGCCGATTGGCTGGGCGGCTTGAGGCGAGCATCGCTCCGGCCGGCTTCTGTGGCGGGGCACCACTTCCACTCTTGGTCGGGGCTGCGACGGTTGGCTTCTGAGTAGCGGCACTGACCGGCGCGGGTTTCGCTGCAGCTTTCGCCGTTGGCTTAGGTGCACTCGCCACCTTTGGCTTGGCCACTGGCTTCTCTGCCGGCTTGGGGCTACCCCCAATGAGTCGGGAGAGGAGACCCTTCTTCTCAGGCATGCGTCGCCACGTAGCGCACCAGGTCAGCAACGCGGCAACTGTAGCCCCACTCGTTGTCATACCAGGTAACGATCTTCACGAACTTATCACCGACCATCATCGTGCTGAGCGTGTCGATAATTGACGAACGCGTGTCACCCTTGTAGTCCGACGAGACCAATGGTTCGTCGGAAACGCCGAGGATTCCCTTCATTGAGCCGGCCTCAGCAACGCGGAACGCGTCATGGATCGCATCGATGCTTGCCGAACGCTCGAGCTCTGCGGTGAAGTCAACAATGCTCACCGTTGGGGTTGGGACACGAATGCTGTAGCCGCCGAAGCGACCTTCAAGTTCTGGAATCACCCGCGCGATTGCCGCCGCGGCACCTGTTGACGCTGGCACAAGATTGAGACTCGCAGCGCGCGCGCGGCGCGGGTCGCTGTGTGCAACATCAAGGATGCGCTGGTCATTGGTGTAGCTATGGATGGTGGTCATCAACGCGCGTGCGATCCCCCAGCCGTCAGAGACAATCTTTGCTGCAGGGGCAAGACAGTTCGTCGTGCAGCTCGCATTAGAGATGATGTGATGCTTCGCTGGGTTGTACTGCTTCTCGTTGACGCCCATTACGATCGTCAGATCTTCGCCCGTCGCTGGAGCGCTGATGATCACCTTCTTCGCGCCAGCCTTGCGGTGTGCCGCAGCCTTCTCAGCGTTGGTGAATAGGCCGGTTGATTCAACAACGATGTCGACGCCAAGTTCACCCCACGGCAGTGCCGCAGGATCCTTGCTCGCCAACACCTTGATGCGACGGCCGTCAATGACGAGCTCATCTTCTTCGGCAGCAACGCTCCCCGGGTAGATGCCATAGGTGGAGTCGTACTTAAAGAGGTGGGCGTTCATCTTTGGATCAACGAGGTCGTTGATCGCCACCACCTCAACTTCAGGCGAGCGCTGAATGATCGCCTTCAGGCTCTGGCGC
>Ga0136641_1001252_pt1 | contig 10731 bp, 10 predicted proteins | sample EliLak1302023Y_FD_115312 | JGI IMG/M metagenome (GOLD analysis project Ga0136641, IMG submission 115312) | Freshwater microbial communities from Elizabeth Lake, Yosemite National Park, California, USA - 13020-23Y | ecosystem: Environmental > Aquatic > Freshwater > Lake ... | reverse complement strand
GGCGCAAGACGCGTTGGCATGGCTGCGGGATGCGTCGAAAAGCTCGTTGAACCCGCAGTTCGATCTCGTTCTGATCGACCCGCCCTATGTCGCTGACGACGAACTGTGGTCTGAGGTCCTCAACTTGGTGACCAACCTTGCGGCAGGCGGTGTCGTTGTTGCCGAATCAGCGCGAGAGATCACCCTTCCGACTGGATGGGATGCACGAAAGGAGAAGAGGTACGGGGGTACGCTCATAAGTGTCCTACTGCCCCCCGACAGTCCGGAGTCTCCGTGACCCGAGTGCTTTACCCGGGATCGTTCGACCCGATCCACAACGGTCACCTTGAGATCATCGCGACTGCGTCGCGTCTCTTTGACGAAGTCATCGTCGCTGCCATGCGCAATCCGCAAAAAGGCGAGCCCCTGTTCTCTCTCGAAGAGCGGCGCGAAATGCTCGAGGAATCAGTCGCTCCTCTTGGCAACGTGAAGGTCACGATGTTCGCATCGCTTGTTGTTGACCTTGCCCAAGAGATGGATGCCGATTTCATCGTGAAGGGCCTGCGTGCCGTCTCTGATTTCGAGAGCGAACTCCAGATGGCGCAGATGAACCAGAAAATTTCAGGCGTGGACACGTTGTTCATCCCGTCGGCGTCAGGCAACTCATTCCTTGCGTCGAAGTTGCTTCGAGAGATCACCCGCTTCGGTGGCGATGTGACGGCCATGGTGCCTTCCGCCGTTGCCAAACGACTTCAGGAGAAGTACGGATCGTGAGCCACTACGACAATCCCGCATTCGACGATCACGAGATCGAGATCGATCTAACGCCGCCAACTGTTGGTGCGCAATACCACCCGGCCGAGACCGAAGATGTGTTGCTGACGCTGCGCGACATGATCGAGAACGCGCGCGATGTGCCGTTGTCTGCTTCTTCGATGATCTCTAAGGACGAGGTCCTTAGTCTTATCGACGAAGCTCTTGAATCACTTCCAGAAGAACTCCGAGCCGCTCGTTGGTTGCTCAAGGAACGTGAAGAATTCCTTGCTCGCACCCGTCACGAAGCCGACGATATGCTCGATCAGGCGCGCACCCGCGCCGAACGTATGGTGCAGCGCACCGAGGTTGTGAAAGCAGCCGAACAGCGCGCATACGACATTGTCGATGCAGCTCAGGCAGATGCTCGTCGCCTTCGTCACGAGGTCGAAGACTTCTGCGATCAGAAACTCGCCAGTTTCGAAATCGTGTTGGAGCGCACGCAGAGACTCGTTGGTGCTGGTCGCTCAAAGTTGCAGGGCACCAACCTTCTTGCCGAAGCCGCAGCTGCTGTCGAACACGGTGTCGAAGGCGCTCAGGAACAAGCGATGTACGACGCGGAAGCCGAAGACTTTTCTGCACCGCCGACGCAACCTTCGGTTTACGACGAACTCTCACAACTCGACGGTGCACCTGCGCTGTACGACGCCGAGGGCATGGTGAACTCCGATTCTTGGGACGACGGAGCACTTCCGTTCGACGACGAGTACGACGATTACGACCGTCCGCGTCTCACCGTGGTGGACGATCGCTATGCCGACCTTCCGCCGCCCCCTTCCTCGAACCATCCGACGCAGACAATTCGCGATGCTGCAGCGAACTTCTTCGATCAGGACCTCGCGTAATCGATGACCTACCGACCTTTGGTCGTGCCGATCGCCGATCTCCGTCGACATCCTGGAACACGACGTCAGTTCACTGAATCGGTCGAGCTCTCTGGTTTGGGGATCACCTCGGCCACTGTTCCCGAAGATGTATCGATCGATCTCGACCTTGAACTCGAGACGCTGAGCAGCGGTTTGGTCGCAACCGGCACCATCACCACCCCTTGGGTGGGGGAATGCCGGCGGTGTTTGCAGCCAGTCGAAGGTCGATCTGTGGCGCAGATCCGGGAAATCTTCGAACCTCGCCCCGTCGAGGGCGAGACCTATGCCATGGCCGAGGACACCGTGAATCTCGAGCCCATGGTGCGCGATGCGGTGCTCCTGGCATTGCCCTTGGCTCCGCTCTGTGCCGCAGATTGCCGAGGTCCAGCCCCGGAATTGTTCCCAACTCTGGTCGAAGGAGAGGGCGCTGAATCCGAGGAAGAGGAGGGTTCCGGTCCCATCTCTGACCCCCGCTGGGCGGCCCTCGCAGAACTGGACTTCGAACCGGGCGACCTCGGCGAGTAGAGTCCTCCGTCTGCCCGGGGCACCCCCCGGTCCCGCGAGCGGCTCAGTGTGCCGCCCCCCGAATCAGGAACGACCATGGCCGTACCCAAGAAGAAGACCTCGAAGTCCAAGAGCCGCAGCCGTCGTGCCTCAGCTTGGCGTATCGCCACTCCGGCCCGTAGCTCCTGCCCGCGTTGTGGCGCCGTAAAGCGTCCGCATGTTGTGTGCGGAAACTGCGGTTGGTACAACGGCCGCCAGGCAATCGACGTCGACTGATCCCGAGAGGTCACACATGCTTCCCATTGCTGTAGATGCCATGGGGGGCGACAACGCGCCCGACGCAATCGTTGCTGGCGCGCGCCGCGCCGTCGACGAACTCGGCATTCCCGTTGTGTTGGTCGGACGCGCCGCGGAACTTGGCGACACCGGTGGCCTCGAGGTCATCGAAGCGTCGGAAGTTATTGCGATGGATGCCGATCCGGGCTCAAGCGTTCGCAAAATGAAAGATTCCTCGCTTGTGCGCGCCGCCGAAGCGGTACGAGACGGCAGGGCATCGGCAATGGTTAGCGCAGGAAACACCGGCGCCACCATGGCCAGCGCGTTGTTGCGAATGGGGCGCATTAAGGGCGTTCAAAGACCAGCAATTGCAACGCCGATTCCTGTTCCTGGCGCCGACACCCCAACGGTGTTGCTTGATGCCGGAGCGAACTCCGAATGCAATGCCGACTGGCTCGTACAGTTCGCACAAATGGGTGCCGTGTTCGCGAAACAGCGTTTCGGTATCGCGTCGCCTCGAGTTGGCTTGTTGTCGATTGGTGAAGAACCAACCAAAGGCAATCCTCTTGTGAAGGAAACGCACAAGTTGCTCGCTGAAGGTTCTTGGATCGGCGCAACGGGCGCACAGTTCATCGGCAACGTTGAAGGCCGCGACATCATGACTGACGATGTCGACGTCGTCGTGACCGATGGATTCACGGGCAACGTTGCGCTCAAGACTCTCGAAGGTTCGTTGAAGTCGATCATCAACTCACTTCTCGCCGCGTTCGATTCTTCTGATGAAGCTCGCGCTGCGTCGGCTGCACTGTGGCCTTCACTCATGCCGCTGTACGACTCGCTTGATCCCGAGAACACCGGGGGAGCGATGCTGCTTGGTGTCGATGGCGTCTGCATCATCAGCCACGGCTCATCCTCGGACCGGGCCATGGTCAACGCGGTGCGCGTTGCGGCCGACATGGTGAACGCCGATGTGGTCGGCCACATCGCCGCCACCGTTCGTCCCGCCGACTGAACCCGGCGCCTGGGCAGTCCTGAGGGGGCGTTGGCCAGCCGTTTTCACAAGCGGGCAAAGTTTGACCCCGCTACGATCGGCCCGTTCCATCGCCGTCCGAGGAGACCGTTGTGCCCGCTGAGACCCATGTCGAACAAGGCCCCATCGACCGAGAGTTCGTCCTGAATCTGGTCCGTGACCGGTTGGCCGACATCCTTGAAACCGAGCCCTCCGCCATCAATGAAGGCGATTCCTTCGCCGACGATCTCGATGCCGACAGCTTGGCCCTTATCGAACTGGTCGAGGCCCTCGAAGAGGAGCTTGGCGAGCGCAGCGTTGGCTTCCGCATCGAAGACGAAGACCTGGCCGATCTCAAAACCGTCCGAGACGCCATCGATTACGTCATGGCGAAACTGGGCTGAGGTTCTGAGCTCCGACGCTGTCTCCGCGCTGGTCGAACGGCTGGGTTACGGATTCTCCGAGCCCGGGCCGCTGCTCCTCGCGCTCACGCATCGGTCATGGTGTTCCGAAACTGGTCACGCTGCCTCCAACGAACGCCTTGAATTTCTTGGCGATGCCGTGCTCGGCGTGATCGTTACCGATCATCTCTTCACCTCGCATCCAGAAATGCCCGAAGGTCTGCTGGCCAAAGTTCGTTCGGCGGTCGTAAGCGAACCCACGTTGGCCAAAGTTGCCGCCGAACTTGGGGTCGGTCCAGCCCTGCGGTTAGGTAAGGGCGAAGACGCCAGTGGCGGACGAGCCAAAGCCTCGATCCTGTCCGACGCCATGGAAGCCATCATCGGCGCCGTGTATGTCGACGGCGGAATCGATGCGGCCCGCGAGCTCGTTCTCGGCCTGTTCGATGCATCGATCGCTTCAGCGGCCGAAGAACCTGGCGACGGCGATTTCAAATCACAACTTCAAGAACTCACTGCGCGACGTTTTTCCGCGGCGCCGGTCTACGAACTCGGGGCAGAAGGCCCCGACCACGAGAAGCGATTCTTCGCACGTGTATCGGTCGACGGCAACGTCATCGGTGAAGGTGAAGGTCGCTCAAAGAAAGGCGCCGAACAGGCCGCAGCGCACGCCGCGCTCGACCACCTGTCAACGGTGACCGTTCCCAACCATGAGAGTGGGCAGCACAATGCCTGAATTGCCCGAAGTAGAAACCATTCGCCGTGAACTCGAAAAAGAGGTTGTTGGCCGCAAGGTCAAGAGTGTTGAAGTCGCCGGTAAGAAGTCGATCAAACGACAGAGCCCGGAAGAGTTCATCACTGGTCTTGTTGGCGCCAAGATCACCGGTTCGCAGCGCAAGGGGAAGTACCTCCTGATGCCGCTCGACAATGGTCAGGTGCTGATCGTGCATCTGCGCATGTCCGGCCAATTGCGTCGTGCAACGCCGAAAGACGAAGTCGAGAAGCACACGCACGTGACGATCACGTTCACGCAGGGTGGCCAACTCCGCTTCATCGACCCGCGAACGTTCGGTGAGATGTTCCTTGCAACGCCGGACGAAATCTCTTCCGAGATCGAAGAACTTTCGAACCTGGGAGTCGATCCGGTGGAAACCCCAATGTCGTGGGTCGACTTCGGTCATCTCCTTCGTTCGAAGAGCCAGTCGCTTAAAGCATTCCTCACCGATCAGTCGATGATCGCTGGTATCGGCAACATCTATGCCGACGAAATCCTTTTCGACTCTGGTCTTCGCTTCGATCGCGAGACCGGTTCGCTTACAACGCAGGAAATTCGTCGTCTCTATCGCTCGCTCGTCGAGATTTTGCACGAAGCGATCAAGTACAACGGCTCAACCTTGGGCGACGGCCAGTACGTCGATCTCTTTGGCAAGGCCGGCGATTACCAAAGCCATCATCAGGTGTACGACCGCGAAAAGCAGCCGTGTCGTCGTTGTCGTCGTAACGACATCGTCAAGACCAAGGTTGCGAGCCGGTCCACCTTCTACTGCGAGGTCTGTCAGGTCTGATGTATCTGAAACGACTCACGATGAAGGGCTTCAAGTCCTTTGCCGATACGACAGCTCTCGATCTCGAACCAGGCGTCACCGTTGTGGTGGGCCCCAATGGTTCGGGCAAATCCAACGTCGTCGACGCGATCGGTTGGGTGCTTGGCGCCCAAGCGCCTTCTGCGGTTCGTTCGCAGAAGATGGATGACGTCATTTTTGCTGGTACGACCAAGCGCTCGGCACTCGGTCGGGCCGAGGTCAGCCTCACCATCGATAACACCTCGGGAATGCTTCCGATTGAGTTCAACGAGGTCACCATCACTCGTACGTTGTTCCGCTCAGGCGACAGCGAATACGCACTCAACGGTGTGCCATGTCGACTTCTCGACATTCAGGATTTGCTCTCCGACAGCGGTGTTGGTCGTCAGCAGCACGTCATCATTTCGCAGGGCCAGATCGATGCGGTACTAAACGCACGTCCTGAAGAACGCCGCGCCATCATCGAAGAAGCTGCCGGCATTCTGAAGTACCGCCGCCGCAAGGAGAAGTCCGAACGTCGCCTCACTGCGACCGAAGGCAACCTCACTCGTTTGCAGGATCTCCTTCGCGAAGTTCGTCGCCAGTTGCGTCCGCTTGAACGTCAGGCCGATGCCGCTCGTCGTCACGCCGGCGTGGTTTCCGAACTCACGGCACTACGCATCTTCATTGCCGGTCGCGAACTTGCGGGATTGCGCACGCGTCTCGAAAACGGAATGCGTGGCCGCGCTGAACTTTCTGCCGAAGAAAAACGCCTTCGTCGCTCGCTCGCCGAACTCGATACCCAGATCATGTCGGTCGAGGCAGAACTCACCGCTATGGGTGGCGACGACCTTGGCGATGGCCTCGCGTCGTACGAGTCTCTGTTCCAGCAGGCCCGTGGTTTGTCGGCAGTGCTCACCGAACGTCGTCGTGGTGTCGATCGCCTTCGTGGCGCTTCGATCGATCAAGGCGTTGTCGCATCGCTCGAGGCTGAAGCGGCACGACTTGCCGCCGAACTCGCCGAGGTCGAAGCCGAATCAGAGAAGTTCGAACCACTCGCTGCCGAACTCGCCGAGGCCGAGGAACTTCTCGCTGCCGAACGTTTGGAGTTCGAACAGCAGTGGGCAAGCGGTGTACCCGCTCCCACAGGGGCTGCTGCCGAGGTTCGTGGTGAACTCGCCGCTCTCCGTACTGCTTCGGGTCGTGCGCGTGAAGAACGCGATCGCATCGCAACTCGCGCCACTGCGCTGGCCGACAAGGCAGCGACGCTCCTCACCGAAACAGAATCGCTCCGCGCACAACTCATCGAGTTGGAATCCGCGGAACTTCCGTTAGTCGAAGCCATGGAAACGGCTGAAACGCGTCGTTCACAGGCCGAGACCTCAGTTCAAGCGGCCGAAGCTGTGCATCGTGCCGCCGAAAGTGAAAAGAACGCCTGGAGCGCGCGGGTCGAAGCACTGGCCCTCGCCCTCGACGAAGTGCGTTCACGCGCTGGTACCGAGCGCCTCGCTGGCATCGATGGCGTCCTTGGTACGGTTCTCGACCTTGTCGACGTCGACGCAGGTTGGGAAGCCGCATTTGAAGCTGCTGTGGGCGAGGCACTCGCTGCCGTTGTTGTCGATGGCGTCGACGCGGGTCGCCGCGCTCTCGAAGCACTCAGTGCCGAGTCGCTTAGTGGTGCAGTACTCGCCCTTGGCGCGGGTCGCTCTACGCGTACCGCTCCGCCCGTTGGCGCACCGCTGCGTGGACATGTTCGTGCTCGACGTCCCGATGTCGAACCGCTTCTCGACGCACTCATTGGCGCTGCAGTCGTTATTGACGGTGGCTGGGTGCAGGCAGTCGACGCCTCACTCGCGCACCCCGATGCCATCGTTGTCACCAGCAGTGGTGATCGATTTGGTGTGAGCGGTTGGCGTGTCGGTTCTTCGGGTGCAGGTGCAACTGGTGCCGCTCTCGACGAAGCAACTCGTCGTGCCGATGAAGCAGTGCTCGTCGCCGCCGAAGTTGCGGGCGTGCTCGAAACGGCACGGGCCGAACTGGCTGACGCCGCAAGCGTCGAAGCCGGTCTCGCTCGCGATCTCGATGCGAACGACTCACGACTTACTGCAGCGGGCGACCGTTTGCAGCGAGCTGAAACCGATCGTCGTGACGCTGCGACCGAAGCGGAAGCGCTGAGCGATCATCTTGGCGAACTCACCGATCGCGTCACTCGCGAAGATGCGCGCATCGCCGAACTCGAGGGAATGCTTCCCGATCTCGAAGCCGCCGACAACGAACTCGCAGCGTCTGCCCGACGCATGGCCGAATCTCGTGCTCGTCTTGAAGAGCAGGCGGCCGAAGTCGGTTCCCGTCGAAGCGACCTCGAAGTCCGCAGCGTCGCAGTTGTTGAACGTCGCCAGTTCCTCACCGGTCGTTTGGCCGAGGTCGAAACTCGACTTGATGGCGCCGCTGCTGAACGCGAAGCCGCTGAAGCTCGCCGCCTTGAACTCGATCGCTCGCAAACCGCACTCGACCGTTTGTCGGCGCTTATTCAGGACCGCTCTGCTCTCATCGAAGGTCGTCTGAACGATTTCCGTGAGCGTCGTCGTCAGCAGTCTGAGGCTGCTCGTGGCGTTGCTGGTCGACTCGATGGGCTTCGCCGTCAGCGTGCCGATCAGGAACGCGGTCTTGGCGAAGTGCGCGAACGTCTGCAGCGAGCCGAAATCGATCACGCGGAAATCGAGATGCGAATCGAAGCGGCTGTCGAAGCGCTTCGACGTGACCTCGACTGCGAGCCCGACGTTGCGATTGCCAGCGGATGTCCCGAACTTGCCGAAGGCGCAACTGCCGCCGGCCGAGCCCGCGAGTTGGAACGCGACCTCCGCCTTATGGGCCCGATCAATCCGTTGGCCCTCGAAGAATTCGAGGCCCTGCAAGAACGCCATACGTTCCTCGAACAGCAACTCGAAGACGTCAAGGAAAGTCGTCGTGAACTTGCCAAGGTGATTCGAGCCATCGACGGCGAAATCGTCAGCGTATTTGCTGCCGCTTTCGCCGACGTTGCTGCGAACTTCGAAGCGCTGTTCCAAACCCTGTTCCCAGGTGGTCAGGGTCGACTCAAGCTCACCGAACCCGACAACTTGTTGCTCACCGGTATCGAGGTCGAGGCAAAGCCTTCCGGCAAGAACGTTCGAAAGCTGTCGCTGCTCTCTGGTGGTGAGCGCTCGCTAACGGCGCTTGCCTACCTCTTCGCAGTGTTCCGCAGCCGACCGTCGCCGTTCTACGTGATGGACGAAGTCGAAGCCGCTCTCGACGATATGAACCTCAGCCGGTTCCTTGGTCTTGTTGCCGAATTCCGCAACGATGCGCAGCTCGTCATCGTGAGCCATCAAAAGCGCACAATGGAAGCCGCCGATTGCCTCTATGGCGTTTCGATGCAACCCGGCGGATCATCACGAGTTGTCAGCGAAAAAGTGTCGTCGTAGGCGCGTTACACACAGCGCACGCAAAACCAACAACGGCCCACCGATTTCTCGGTGGGCCGTTGGCATTCTGGGCTGCGACGACTAGGGAAGCCGGTTCGACCAGGCCAGTGCCAGTCCGGATGCAACAACCAACGTGAGGAACGACGCTGCAACAAACCACTGTGTGAGCGATGACTGTGCATCGTCGTATCCGATTGAGGACCCGATCTTCGAGTACACGTCGGTCAACTGGTTCTGCGTCGTTGCCTCGTAGGAATTTCCACCGGTTTCAGTGGCAATGGTCTTGAGCGCTGGCGCATCGACGGGAACACTCACACTTTGACCGTTTGGCAGTGTGACGGTTCCGTTTGGCGTGCCGAACGCAATGGTGGAAACGGGTACGCCTTCGTCAGATGCCCGTTTCGAAGCCGTTGCGTTTGCTGTTCCCATGGTCGTTGTTCCGTCGGACAGCAACACGATTGCGGCGGGAACGGTGGCGCCATCAGGTGCCGGCGGCACATCGCCAAGTGCATCGAGGCTGGAATCGATTGCGTCTCCGATGGCGGTTCCGTCGGCAAGTTGAGCGTTTTGAATGGCGTTGGCAACCTGTTGGCGATCAGTCGTCGGAGTGACACGGATCTTTGCGCTACCAGCAAAGGTGACGAGACCGACATTGAACTGCTTCGGGACATTATCGAGGAACGCAATCGCTGCAGCTTTCGCAGCTTCGATGCGGCTGGGCTTCACGTCAGTCGCTTCCATCGAAAGCGAGACGTCGAGTGCAAGCATCACCGTTGCTCGTTCTCGTGGCACCTTCACATCGTGTACAGGCTGAGCGAATGCCAAGACCAATGCAGCGAGCGCAACGAGTTGCACTGCAGCAGCAACGTGGCGTCGCCAACCTGGACGATTCGGAGCGATCGACTCGAGCAACTCGAGATTGGTGAATCGAACCGCATATTTCGAACGTCGTTTTTGGAAGATGGCGTAGGTGACGCCAAGGGCAACGACTACGAAGAGCAGCAGCAATCGCCACGGGCTGAGAAAGGAAATACCCATCATCGGATGGCTCCAGTGGTGAGGGTCGCTCCGGCAATTGCTCCGACATTTCCGGAGCCGTGAGCGGCGGAACGAGAAAGTGAATCAATGCGGTCGCGTCGACGAGAAACGAATCGAGCGAGATCAAGTAACCAATCGCGATCGGTGCGGAGCACTAAATGATCGGCGCTCGTTGCGCGAATACGAGATGTAATCGCCGCCCGTTGATCAGATGCAGCTTGCGCGTAGCGCTCACGGAACTTTGCGTTACCGGTTGGCACTTCGATTTCGCGACCGGTAACGGTGTCGTGGAGTAAGAGCATTCCGACATCGGGAAGTGCGAGTTCAACGGGATCGACAACTTCGATGCACAACACATCGTGGCGAAGCGCCAATGTGCGGAGTGCTGCATCCCAAGGGCCTGGATCGAGGAAGTCCGAGATCACCACGATGAGGCCTCGGCGCTTTGCTGTTCCTGCGATGCGCCGTAATCCGGCGGTGAGGTCGGTGCGTCCGGGCTGCGGATTGTCGAGTGCAGTTAAGACCTGACGGAGAAGCGCCTGCATGTGTACTCGTCCGGACCGGGCTGGAATGGGAGGCGACGCGCCGTCGGGCCCGATCGTCATCGCTCCGATTCGGTTGCCGGTTCGAGCAGTGAGGAATCCAGTTGCGGCAACTCCAGCAAGCGCGAGGTCGCGCTTTTCGCAGATTGCCGTTCCGAACGCAAGTGATGCAGACGCATCCACAAGGATCCAGGTCTCCAGTTCACGATCAGCAACGCTGTCGCGTACGTGTGTCTCGCCGAGGCGGGCCGTGACGTTCCAATCAATGCGGCGAACGTCG
>Ga0136641_1001251_pt1 | contig 10734 bp, 13 predicted proteins | sample EliLak1302023Y_FD_115312 | JGI IMG/M metagenome (GOLD analysis project Ga0136641, IMG submission 115312) | Freshwater microbial communities from Elizabeth Lake, Yosemite National Park, California, USA - 13020-23Y | ecosystem: Environmental > Aquatic > Freshwater > Lake ... | reverse complement strand
GGGTTTCAGAACCTGCATGCCGTACAACCGTGAGGGCGACTTGAGATTTTCCTGAATGGCAACGGGATCAAAGTCGTGTGCCGGTTTCAGAGTCGGAAGCGAGGCCAGCTTGTTCTTGCGACATAACGCCAGGGTCGCAGCGACCTCACAGACCATCTTGCGAACATCCGGATGATTGCGAATCTGTGTCATATTGCGAATATCGTAGCTGTTTTCGATGGGTGCGTACGTTTCGTACGCCTTGGCCAGGTAGAGAAAGACATTGGGCTGGGCGCGATTGATATGAAGCGCCGCGGCCTCAAACAAGGAGTCCCATAAACTATGCACAAGACCGGAGCAGAGCAGTTCAAGTGTCCAGTAGCATGCATAGTCTGCATGACCTAACTGGATTGTCTGAACCAACACTTTCCGCACGTGTGCACGTGGATGACCACAAAAGGTTGTTTTTTGAAAGTCTGTTACAGGACGTGGATCTACGATCTCCATTACCACATTCAGCCCTTTTTTGCAGCCTGGGATGACGCGGGCGTCAGGTACTGCACGAAGGCCTTGAAGAACTGTTCGGTCTCGGGTGTTGCCGCTGCACGAACGGGCGCACCCTGCGAGGACTTGGAAGCACTCAGATCAGACAGACCACCAAACGCCTTGCGTCCGATGACAAAGATCATAAAGACCAGAGCCGCAACGATGGCGATATTCAGTCCCATCGACAACCAGCTCCCATAGTCAGTAGCCTGTTCGCGCTTGCGCCTGTTCATGTTGATCTGATTACGGATCGCATCCACCTGCTTGCTAAAGGTTCCCACCGAGAACTCCATGTCATCTTTTACGGTTAGCAGGTTGTCCTTGACGCTATTGATCAGATCAAGAGTCGACTGCTGCTGCGTGGATTGATTGTGGAGAAACTGGTAGTCCGAGATGAATCGATCCGATGCCTTCTGAGCCCTTTGGGCGGCGCTTCGGTCGAGCTGGTACGCTACCGAATCCGGATCGCCCGTCAGTTCCATGTATCGGGCCTTGGCCAGATCTGTCGCATCTCCCGGGGCCGCAGACTTCAGAGCCGTCGTGGCGGCTTCTATCTGCTTTTCGTGGCTAACCTTGTCCTTGGCGATGGCCAGCTCCTTGCTGAACCGATCCGCCTCGGCCGAGTAGCGCACGAAGGCATCGGGGTTCGATCCCTTCAAGTCGTCGATCGAAAACAGGCTGTGATCATTCAGTGGACGCATAACGGCAGATTGGGGAACAAGGTGAACAGAGATCTCGGGGTCATCGACACTCACACAACGCTGGGCACCGTCGACCATACGAAGTTCGAATCCGACCGGACACGACATGACACAGGACAGTGGGGCCGCACCGTTCGTTGTCTCGGCGGGACACTTGAACTGATTATTACCCATTATCTATTGCGGAGATAGATTGCTAATGAAAAGCCGACACACAGAGTGAAGAATGCGACGCCGTGGACAAAGGACGCCGGAAGTAAGAGGTACTCGAAGAGAGCAATAATCACAAAAAACAGGCAGATCTGAAGAGCACGAACGTCCTGCTCCGACAGTTCGCGAATACTCAGCTTGGCCAGCATGATATCTTCGTGTGGCTGTGTTGGAGGACGCAGGGGCTTCAGTGTCTCGATGGCCTCGGTGTAGGCCCCAGCAAGACCATTCGTGGAACGAATCGTCTCGTGATGTGCGACGACGTCATTGTTCGTTGCCTTCCGAAGAGCATCCTGATCCTTCTTGATCTTCTTGGTTAGCTTGATAAAGTCTGTTAAGAACCGAGACTGTTCCTCCGAAAAGGCTGTCGTCGAGGATCCCTTGGGAATCGCCTGCAGCTTGACGAAGTAGTTGTTGTTCTCAGCCGACACGCACCGTTCGACGCCGGAATCCTGAATGTACTTGTAGTCGGGCGGGCAGACAACCCGACACGTATTTGATAACCCTTCTTCGAAGCCGGATGGGCAACTCATTACTTATTCGCAACAAACGGTCGCAGCCCGGAAAAGATGGTGCTCACGAAGCGACCATCGAGGGCCGCCTCCTGACTCTGTCCGAGGCGGGCATAGGGACGATTGAAGGTCTTAGTGTTGTCGATGTAGGGCGCCACCGTGGCCGCCATGCGCACGAAACGAGTGTACTCGGAGGCATCGACTCCGCGCATGTGACGCTGGGGTGCATCGCGACCAGGCTCAAAGAACGACTGAGCGACCGGCATTTTATTACTCCTACAAGATAATGGTTGGGTGGCTCACGGCCCTTTTATTTGCGCTGATCGCGGTGTCCTCGTTATCGGTTCGTGAACATGCAACCTTCGATGCAGCTACGCCCTCGGGTGAGGGTCTGATCAACTCTGTGTCTCCTGACTACCAGACCCTGATCGATGTCTACACGACAAACTACAAGTCATACATCAAGAATCAGGACGTCGGAAGCAAGGCGGCAGCTGAGGCTGCTCAGGCGCATATTGAGGCTACCTTGGACGCCATGCGCGAACAGATCAATCAGAACCAGTTTTACATTCAGACCTTCTTGGACGACTACCAGAATGCCAACCCCGAACTTGATGACCTTCACAAGAAGGCGCAAAAGTTAAAGGATGAGGGTCCCAAGATCGCGGACCAGCTGGCGACCTCCTCGCAGGATCCGCCGACGCGTGTTGATTACGGCGCGATGACAGTACGTTTGATTGTGTTGGCTATCATTCTGGGCGTCGCACTGGCTATCAATGCGTTCGCATGATCGCAATAAACAAACCCATCGTGGCAATGAAAAACGCCAAGCCGTACATCTTCAACTGCGATCCCTGGCGCTCGTCCATAAAACTATGGATGCGCCGCAGAGTCTCCAACTTGTCCGTCGCAACCAAAAGACCATTGTAGTCGCGCTGAATCTCCATGACTCTACGAATGAGTTCCTCCTGCTGTTGTTTGTTGTCGGACTTAGCAGACAGGCCGACCATCTTCGAGAGCGTATCGGCCATCGCCTTCTTTGCCGAGGCGATCGCGTCGATCTTTGTGGTGTCGTTGGTTTCGAGGGCCTGAGCAACGAGGGTGTCGTACACTTTCTTTCGGCGCTGGAACTCTGCTTCCAGGTCTGCCATATTTGCTGCAGCCGTTGGGTCAGACATCTTGTGTCTAGGCAACATTTACATCGGCTACACAATAGCGATAGTAGATGCACTTACCTACCGTATCACTGTGCCGCGTGATCTCGATGATATCGCCGGGAACAGCCCCGATGATACGAGCCTGAATGTCCTGCGAGTCAATCCAGGGAAGCTGATCCTCAGGCTTGAGGACGCGGTTCTTCTCCAGAACAACCTTCGCCTCGTCGGCAGGCAGGATCCGATGAGGGACGGACATGCGATGGGTCGTGATATCCATCTGAAGCTCGCGGATGTGGAAGAAGGACACCTTGTTTGTCGTGTGATGTGCGCGAATGATATTGAGGAGATTCTCCGAGGGCTTGGACAGAGACACAATCACAATACCGTTCGTATACTGATTCTCCTCGGCGTAGGCAAGGTAGGTCTTGACATCGCGCTCGAGCATCTTATCCTTCTGACTGAACAGTACGAGCTTGTTGCCCATCGTGTATGCGCTCACATCCTTCAGTTCCGTTGCGATCGGCTTCGTCTCCGTCGGCAACTTGCGCCGCTCGAGGTGAATGCGCAGGGTTGCAAGAGCCTTGTCCTCCATTGTGCTTCCCTTTCTTCATAGGGAGGTAAAGAGTTCGTTTTTTATCGCCCGAGAAGACAATGCTCCACATCCTTGCACTACTTCTGAGTATTGCCGCTGTGTGGTTCGTATGGAAGGCCTCGGGAGCCCAGGAGAAGTTCCAGCCCGAGATGCTTGATCGTAGCCAGATTCAGCGCACTCAGGAGGTCGAACACTCGTCGTACGATCAGCGGACGAACCACATGGGCTTTGCGTCTTTCGTGGATCCGGCTCCGGGTACGCCGACGCCCTTTCGCGTGAACGCATATACAGCCGTCCGGTGATAAAGACTAATGAGTTCAAAACAGAAAATCCCCAAGGCCTTGCGCGAACAGGTGTGGCTAACGAAGGTTGGACGATTCTTTGATGCCAAGTGCAAGGTCGTCTGGTGCACAAACAAGATGACCGTCTTTGATTACCAATGCGGTCATAACATTCCAGAGAGCAAGGGCGGCCCGACCACTCTGGACAACATTGTACCGATCTGTGCTCGCTGCAATGTGAGCATGGGAAATCAATACTCGATCGACGAGTGGAATGCCAAGTTTGCGACGCAGCATCGGCCATGGTGGCGTCGGATTTTCGGACGGTGAATTAATGATACCCTTTTCATATTGCATACCCGACGAGTTCATCGTGGACTCTGTCCCCGAGAAAACACAACTTCAATCGTTCGTTGTCCCGGATACCAAGTACTCGTTTGGTTCGGGAGAACAGCAGTTATACTACAACGAATACCGCCGATCTCGATTTGCCGTCACCCGAAAGAAGGGTGGGTGGGACTGTATGCGGCATTACGAGATTCTGGCCAACGGATGCATTCCGATCTTCGAGAATCTGGAAGAGTGTCCGTATTTTACCATGACGACCTTCCCCAAGGATCTGGTCTTGAAGGCGAATCGCGAGCTTCTACCCTGGGACGACTCGTATATCCCCAATTACAATGAGATTGTGCAGCAGCTGCTGGATCACTGTCGCAAGTACTGTTCGGTGTCTGCGCGCACGGACTTCTTTCTGAGTCAGTTTCCGGGAGCGAAGAAGATTCTTATGCTCAGTGGCAATCATCATGTGAACTATCTCCGCGAGACGCTGGCGATTGGTCTTCGTAGGAAGCTGGGGGCGAACTTCGTCGAGTATCCGAAACTCGATGTCTTGTATAACACCGCGGACTTGTCCAACAAGATTGGATTCGGGTATAGCTACGGTGGCCTTCTGCCCGATATTCCAATCGATCGCAGCAATATCACACGCCGCCTACTTCAGCATGAATTCGACGTCGTCATCTACGGAAAGGTCGGCTATGTAGAAAATGGTCCACGGGGAAACATGGACAAAATTGAAGTAGCACCAAACTACCGACCGGGCGAGGTCGCCTTTTTATATGGTGGCGATGGCGTTCAGGACACAAAGGATACACAGAATCCATGGACCCAACATCTCGCGCTACACTGCAATCGGGGGCTATGTTTTGTACGAGAACTCAATTAAGTCCATATGAAGGAATCTCTACAATATTGATCGACGACCTTCATATCGGGAATCGTTCGACCCTCTTGCATCCACCAGTGAGGCCTCCACCACGTAAAGTCGATTCCATATGTCTTACAGATGTCAAGGGAAAATGCAAATATATCTTTAACCTCCTGTCGACTCAGAGTATACTTGCCCGTGTATCTCCGCAAAAGGAAGAGTTCAACATATATTTTTTTAGTGTAATAATCCTCGAACGGTTGAAATCCGTAGAGCTTAGAGAGTTCGTCGGTTCTTCCCACGACAACGATGTCAAGAAAATATATATCCGTAGACGAGGGTTGTATTCCTGTTATCGCAAGGAATTTCTCCTTGTAAAGATGCTTCGTTTTTTCGAGATACAGGGGCAGGTTGGAACACAGGACATCAAATCGGATTCTCGCCGCGTACTCAAATCCAAGCTGTCTGGCGAACGCCAGTCCATTAACAACGCCAACTGTTTGCCCGTAGTAGATTGTCTGTTCCTCCATTCGGTTTTTGACGATCATAAAGTTATTGCGTCGTAGTTTGTCGATATATATGGCGGCTTCGTTCTCCCATACCGAGGCGATCTTATACTCGATATCCTTCATTCCCTCAATCAAGGTATCGAGATACTCGGGGAGTATTTTACCACTCACGATCACAACCGTACTTCCTGTTTTCGGCTGTACTCGTTGCTGAGCCAATTCAACCAAGTCGGGGCGTCCAGCGCGGCGGGCATTGTCAATGAAATGGTTCTGGATCGCCCAGTCATCCTCCACATTCGAATGGTAGTTTGTCAAACACGAAAAGTAGTCTCCAAAATACAGCGTGAACCACTCGGGGTGTTTGTCATACAGGTACACGAAGATCTGTTCATCCGTATGTCCAACACCTAGAGATATGTGCGTGTACATCATGCCAAACATCGCTGCGTACACCCGATCAAGGTAGGTCTTTTCAACGGTAAAGATTGTGCCTGCGATTCCACACTGTCCGGCGAGCCCATTTCGCTGGCGAATCGGGTAGAGCTGATCGGGTGAACGATAGTGGATGTAGCAGCAGGACAGCCTGTGATTCGGGCGATCGAGCATCGCGGGTGCTGCACTTGAAAACGACCGGACCACGTGGCTGGCACCCAGGTCAATCCATGCCAGATGTGTGGATGGAAAGGCATCTTTCGCGAGTTTCAATGCGTGCAGCTTGAACATGCAAAGCAAGAAGTACGAGGCCGTGTTTCGGTTGTCGACACTTGGATTCGTCTTCCGGTTCTCTACGACAATTGGCCACAGTGTCTGATAAAACTCGTAGTCGACAAGGGGCTTCTCGATATATATCGTCGGATGTTTCCGGTACGATTCTAGAAACGGACGAGTCTCTTGATCGCAAAAGATCACCATTGGATACGCTAGATCTAGGGTTGGCTTTCCATTCTCAACGTAAAACTCGGGTGGACGAACCGATTCGGTCGCATCGACCAGCTTCTTCAAATTGAAGAACATCGTGACGATGGTCGTCATTTTGACTGACTACATGTTTTCAGAGTAAATGTCTATCATCGTAATGCACGCCTTCTACATTAATCTTGATCGACGCACAGATCGGCGAGCCGAGATCGAGCAAGAATTTGCTGATAAGGGGTTGGTTCTTGAACGCTTTCCCGCCATTGAGTACACGCCAGCTGCGATCGGATGTAATTTGTCGCACATCGAGGTCTTGAAACTGGCGAAGGCTCGGGGATATCCCTCTGTCATGATCTTCGAGGACGATTTTCAATTTCTGGTAGACAAGCAGACGTGGGACCAACTGATCGCACGTCTTCCTACCAGTTATGATGTCGTAATGCTGTCGTACAATATGATCGCATCGACGCCCCACGATGAGATCTTCAACCGTGTTCAGGATGTACAAACTGCGAGTGGCTATGTTGTTCACTCTCGGTTCTACGACACACTCCTGGCGCGATGGGAGGAAGCGACGCGATTGTTCATTGAGTCGCCCCACTTGGATTGGATCTATATCACCGATCAGTCGTGGAAGCCTCTGCAACCCAGTGCCGAATGGTATGCCTATGTGGTGCGGATCGGAAAACAGAGAAACAGTTTCAGCGACCTCGCTGGACGATTTGTCGTACGCGATTGTTAATGTAGCCGCGCTGAAAGGCCGGACTCAGAACGCGTCTTGACATGTCGAGAGCATTCTGCGCGATTCTTCTTGCGTCCTCGTCGTGGCTCACCAACCACTGAATTTTTTCCACAAGATCTGACAGATCATACTTCACTGGTACATAATTCACCATCGGATGCAGCTCTGTATCCATCCAACGCGTAGTCTCGGGATGAGTAATCACAAGTGGCACGGATCCCGACGCATAGGCCCACTGACCGTTTGAGGCCAGTGTGTTTCCATCGACAACCAAAATGTACTTGAACTGCAACTGATCCTCACGTGAGAGTCTCTCACCAAAATGATGGTCGGGGATCACGGCATCGTTGATCGGCCATCCACCGCGGACGAAGCGCACATCCGTATTGGGAATTCCGTACAAGGTGTCGACCACACGCATGCGAGTTGAGGGGCGATCAAATCCGCTCGATCCACCGCGCCACACCGCGACCGGTTTCTTATCCTGCCAACTCACATGAGGCAGACGGATACCATGCTGAAAGGTATGATCATCTCCTGGCATGAGTAGAAGTGTGTGGCTTTTGAAACTACGAGCCGCATGCATGCACATGATCGGGTTCTTGGCAAGTTTCTCAAGACGACGATACTCTCGTGCCGGCATCGTGGCCGTATCTTCGCGTCCCAAGGATGCAATCATACGATCAAACTCTTGATCGCCGATCACCCCATCCGACTCGGGGAAAATAGCGGTGAGATTCGTGGCGCGAATACATTCAAGAACGTAGCGATACATGGGCCCACCAATATCCAGACGGAAATCTGGTGATGTCCAGGCTGACACGATTCCCGGCGGTACACAGATCACGTTGCGGGGGATCTCGATGATGGTCGTATTATGGTCGGCCTTGTACCAATCGAAATGCACGCCAAGAGACTCGAGGTAGGCCCAGGTGTTAACTTCCCAGGTGAGTTTGGGCAGACGAGGATACTCTCGACGATAGACCTCATAAAAGTTTAACAACGAGGTCGTGTCGCCTAAAAAGAAACCACCACAGAAGCGCCAGTTCACCGAATCCCACATCACTCCTCTCGGCCAGCAACCGGGAAAGAACATACATGTGTCCGGAAGACTCGACCGAGCGATGGCGCGCAGTTCATCCGCCGACTCGGGGTCTTTCAGGACATGATACAAATTGAAATCGGCCCAGGCGTAATGTGTCGCCGAATGATGCCCCGATTTGATAGCGCGTTGTATGAACTCAATCTTCGCATTCATCAGGATCAAAAAATTGCGCGTGTCGTGAACCTCACATCGTGTGTCGGGGATTCCCTGGGGAGACACGGAGTACATATCCAGATCCTCGAGGGCGATTGTTTCCACAACTCCGTTGTTCAACAACGGAACACTATCGCGATGTTCGGGGCTCACAAAGACGTGAAGACGTACGCCAGTCGCATTGAGCTTTTTGAAGTACTCGAATCGAGCCTCTGGTGTTCTATCTTTGACGCGAGGCTCGTGTAGATCGAGAAACGCCGTCACGAATACAACGGGCATTGCCTGTCTTCGCTAGAATCATGAAAGTAATACCAGCAAATATATCAATGTGGGAGTTTGTTGATAAGGTTGTCTACATCAACCTCGACAAGCGCACGGATCGAGATGCGCATATTCGCGAGGTACTCTCGCAGTTCGGCAACAAGGTGATCCGCATGAGCGCGGTTGAGACCAATCCTGGCTTTATCGGTTGTTTGAAGAGCCATATTGCGGTATTGAGAGAGGCTAAACATTACAAGTGGGCAAACGTGCTTGTGATGGAAGACGATGTTGAATGGAACGCATTCGACGTCGCGTACCCGATTGTCGAGAAGTTGGCGTCTCAACCATACAATGTTATTCATCTTGGACCGTCCGTTCCGGTCATGGTAGAAGGTACATATCAACTGCTCGACGGACAGACAACGTCATCGTATCTTGTGAACGGTCATTATATCAACACGCTCCTTGCGTGCTACGTGGATGCTCTTCCGAAATTAATCAAGACTCACAACGAAGCAGTCTATGGCTCAGATCAATGTTGGAAGCCGTTGATGAAGCAGGGTGGGTGGTTCGCACCCAGTCCGGCTCTTATGTACCAGGCTCCAGGATACAGCGATATTCGTCAGCGATTTCAGGATCACCGCGAGTTTTGGAACTTGAAACCCGATTCGTTAATAAAGAAGGAATAAAAACAGTAATACGGACAATGTGGGAGTTTGTTGACCGTGTTGTCTACATCAACCTCGACAAACGGACAGATCGCCGCGCAGACATGGAGCGGATGCTGTCATCGTTTGGATCAAAGGTGGTTCGATATGCAGCGCACGAAACAAACCCGGGCTTCGTCGGCTGTATGCAAAGCCACGTCGGTGTTCTCGAACTTGCACTGCGATCTGGGTGGAAGAATGTACTGATATTCGAAGATGATGTTGCCTGGCACAATTTCCACGAAGGCTATGTTCTGGCCGAACATCTCGCATCTCAACCCTACGACGTTATCCACTTTGGATCCTCGCAGAGCAATCGGGATGTGAAGTACGACAAGAGCACAATGAGACTGTACGACGGTCAGTCTGCAAGCGGGTATCTTGTGAACGGTCATTACATTCAAAAACTACTTGATCATAATCGAGGTGGTCTTTCCAACCTGATTGATACGAACAACGAAAGCCTGTTCGGGGCCGATCAATGGTGGAAATCGTTGATGAGACAGGATAACTGGTATGCCATTTTGCCCGTTCTCGTCTATCAAAAACCGGGGTTTAGCGACATTCGCAGAGCCCACCATGACGGAGTCATCTCGTGGATTCCAGATACAGTCGCTCACCCACCGCTCCCTGGTCGCGATCCAGGTCTCACAGTGAATGTGATGGGCGGTCTTGGAAATCAGCTCTTTCAACTTGCCGCCTTGACACACGTAGCGAAACGCACGGGGCGCAAACCGTACATTCAGAGTCTTGTTAATCCCTCGACGCACTCGAAGACCTCGTACTGGGATACTGTGTTTGCCTCTTGGAAGATGCTGGCGAGCTCAAAACAACCATCCTCTCGGATAAGCGAACCTCGACTGTCGTATGTGTATTGGGAGGCACAGCTGTCGCCCATGTCCAATCCCGAACTGAACGGCTACTTCCAGGACTGGCGATACGTCGATCCGGACTTTGTAGCGAAGCTCCAGTTTCCCGATGTGTCGTCAACGTATCCTGGGATCAAGGAGGGTATCTTTCTACACATCCGTGGAGGCGACTACGTGGGCAACGCGTATCATGACATTGGTCTGGATGCGTACTACCAGCGCGCGCTAGCTCATTTTCCCGATGCCCATTTCTTTGTGGTCACCAACGACCCGGAGTATGCGAAGAGC
>Ga0136641_1001250_pt1 | contig 10739 bp, 6 predicted proteins | sample EliLak1302023Y_FD_115312 | JGI IMG/M metagenome (GOLD analysis project Ga0136641, IMG submission 115312) | Freshwater microbial communities from Elizabeth Lake, Yosemite National Park, California, USA - 13020-23Y | ecosystem: Environmental > Aquatic > Freshwater > Lake ... | reverse complement strand
CCTCACTGGGTGTATCGACGATGACAGCCCAGCGTCTCTTAGTCTCCTCCCTCCGTTTCTTTGACGGTGACGGCTTTGTACAGATGCCTGATATGCAGAGCTCTAACGTATCAAGTGTTGCAGTGTATGCGAGTTCCTTTACAGCTAACAATATTATCACACAGAACGCCAATGTACAGAACATGTATGCATCCAGTATTAGTACAGTCAATATAATCACAACAACTATCACAACAAGCAACATCAGCTCAGTCAATATGTATATCAGCTCCTTGATTTCTGCGAACACGATGAACATCAACTTCGCGAACTTCAGCACACTTGCAGTATCAACATTGGTTGTACCAAATCTCACAACTCAGCGTTTCCTAGTATCCTCTCTGCGTTTCTTTGATGGTGATGGTTTACTCGTGTTACCTGATATTCAGAGTTCTAACGTCAGCTCCATTGCGACGTACACGAGCAGTCTGCGTACGAATGGAGGCACTTTTGCGAACACTGTGGGTATCAACTGTAACGCTCCTTTCTACAACTTGGACGTCAACGGTATTCTCAACGTGTCCTCTTTAACGAGGGTGAACGTGACAGCGCCTTCTTCGAATTTACAGAGATGGGTTGCTGGTGGGCAAGGTACAAATGCCCTTGCTTACAGTACTGATGGTATTACATGGTTAGGTATTCCAACCTCAGGGAATACATTTACAACCGCTTGCCTTGGTGTAGCATGGAACGGTATCCGCTGGGTTGCTGTTGGTAGCGGTACAAATTCAATTGCTTACTCTTCAGATGGTATTAGCTGGACAGGTATAGCAAACTCGTCATCTACATTCACAACAAATGGTTATGGTATAGCTTGGAATGGTATCCGCTGGGTTGCTGTTGGTAACGGTACAAACTCAATCGCCTACTCTTCAGATGGTATAACATGGACAGGTATAGCAAACTCATCATCTACATTCACAACAAATGGATTTGCTATTGCGTGGAACGGTATTCGCTGGATTGCTGGAGGCCAAGGAACAAACGCAATAGCTTATTCAACTGACGGTATAACATGGACAGGTATTGCAACCTCATCGGCTACTTTCACAACAGCTGGATATGGTATCGCATGGAACGGTATACGCTGGGTTGCAGCAGGCTCTGGAACTAACTCAATTGCATATTCTTCAGATGGTATTAACTGGACTGGTATTTCAGCCTCTACGAATACCTTTACTACATTAGGTTATGGTGTAGCTTGGAATGGCAGATTGTTTGTTGCAGTAGGTTCAGGTACTAACTCCATTGCATATTCAACTGATGGAATTAACTGGACAGGTATTGCAAACTCCTCATCTACATTTACAACAAATGGACTAGCTATTGCGTGGAACGGTATTCGCTGGTTAGCTGCTGGTAACGGTACAAACTCAATAGCCTACTCATCCGATGGCATCAACTGGACAGGTATTCCAACATCATCGGCTACTTTCACAACGCAAGCAAATGCTGTCGCCTGGTCCTCCAATGTAGTCCCCTCTTACACGCAACCAACACTCGATATTCTCCCCTCACAGAACATCCCCCTCTTCCTCCGTTCTACAAACCAAATCTTCCTCGCCGCATCCTCGATGACGATGAACGGAACCCTCACAGTTGATAAACAGTACAACATGGTCGGTATCAACAACGCAATGCCCCAGTTCAACTTGGACGTCAACGGAAATTCGCGCGTTTCATCGCTCATGATTGGCGACACAGCCTCCTTCGCCTCCACAAACACAAGCTTCCAGCTCTCCGTGTTCGGTACCAACGGTCCGGCCAGGGTGGGCGGCACAACCTGGACCCAGATTTCAGACCAGAGACTGAAGGAACAAATAGTCGACGCTGACCTTGACCGTTGTTACAACGACATAAAGGCAGTGCAACTCCGTCGCTTCACCTACACCTCATCTTTCTTCAATACCGTCGCACTCCCTGACCGCAACGTCCTAGGATTCATTGCACAGGAAGTCAAGCAGATTCAACCGAAGGCGATTACAGTTGCCAGTGCTTTCGGCGTCTCCGACCTCAACTGGCTGAACATCGACCAGATGAACATGTCTCTCTACGGAGCGGTCAAGAGGATGATGCAGACGAATGAAGAACTCACCTCTTCTGTGATAGGTCTTCAGACAACAGTCAATTACTGTATGAGCACTATAACAGGCGGTAATGTGTAAGGAAGTTAATACTCATTAATAAAGAGTCAATCTGTTAAAAATTATGGAAACGTACTACCTTCCCATAATTTCTAAGTTCAATTCCCGACGCAAACTTTCTAAGGGCCCTTTAGTACAATGGCGCAAAACATGTCGGGTATCGCTCTGAATCCGCAGAACGTAGTTCCGCTGGATATAAACACGAGCACGACCTTTACGACAACCGTCGTGCCCCCCTACCAGAACGTTTCATCTGGAAGCTATCTACTTCAATCTCAACCCCTCTCCGATGTCTTCCTCCAGACTACGGACAGAGGTAACGTGAACTCACTCTACTTCTCTTTTTCCACCGCGAGCCAGGTGCTTATCGGCACACCCTCGTCCTTCTTATTCCAGAACAAGAACGATTTCATTTACTTCCCTCTTGTGACACGTTACAGCCCCTTCCAGTCTGGCGGTACGGTCTACGCTGTAGCGTGGAACGGTACAATCTGGGTTGCTGGTGGTGGTGGCGGTACTGGTATCATCTACACGCTCGCCTCGAGTGTTGACGGTATCAGCTGGACACCTCGTGACCCCTCACTCATCATTACGCAGTTCACTTACGCCCTGGCGTGGAACGGTTTCCTCTGGGTGGCTGTTGGCTCGAGCAACAACACCTCAGCTGGTAATGTCGTTTGTACGAGCCCCGACGGTATCGTCTGGACAGGTCGTTCAAGCTTCCTCACGGCGGCCTTTACGGGTCAGACCCAGGCGCGTGTGGCCGCTGCCTCCTTCCTCCAGGTCAACAATACAGTTTCACCGCAGAGCAACAACGTTACACTCATCGGCCAGAACGCTAACCAGAACTTCTACTTCTCCACGGTGGATGCTCTGAACTTAGTGCGCTACCCGTTCGCCAACGGTACCTACTTTTGGTATGCGGCCTGGAACGGTTCTCTTTGGATGGCCACAGGCGGTACCTCAGGCGCGGCAGCGACTGTCTACATCAGCTCTGACGGTATCAACTGGACGACACGTGCCACGGTAACGAACATGACTCTGACATATGGTGTTGCCTGGTCACCGCAGCTCGGTATCTGGGTTGTCTGTGGTGCTACGGCTACAGCTCAAGCCAACGTACAATATTCTTTTGATACATTCACATGGACATTGGCGGGTCCTGCAGCCAACACGACGACCATGTATGATGTACAATGGTCACCGGTCGGCGCAGCAGGCGTGTCAGCCACGGCGGCCTTCATTGCGGTCGGTGCCTCTGCCTCTGTGATGTATGTCACCTCCGCGACGACATTCACAGCCGGTACTGGCCCTACAGGTATGACGACGCTCTTTAGCATTGCCTATGCTCCTACACTTGCTCTATGGATGGTGGTCGGTACAGGCGGCACCTTCACGGCCTCCACGGCCCCCACGGTCAACGGTTCCTGGACAGGTGTGGTGAACAGCTTAGCGACCATGACGACGCCCGCGCAAATAGCCTGGTCCCAGACGCTCGGTATCTTCGTCGTTGCCGGCACTGGTGTAAACGCGCTCATGTCAAGTGTAAACGGCACATCCTTCGTTGGCGCCTTTGGAGGTGCGGGTCTCACCTTCCAAACGTTCACAACGGCTGCTACAGGTGTGGCGTTCAACTACACCACCAACTTATTCGTAGCCACAGGCACAGGTATTAACTCCTTCCTCTCAAGCGCCGATGGTCTGAACTGGGTACCGTTTGGCACAACGGGTGTAGATAGCATTGGTCGTGGTGTGGCCTGGTCTCCTCTGCTGAACCAGTTCCTCATGGTCGGCACAGGCTCTCACACGATTGCCACCTCCGTTAACGGTATCAACTGGGTTGGCCGTACGGGCGCAACCATCTTTAGCACACAGGGTAACGGTGTAGCCTGGGCCACAGGTCTGAACACCTATGTGGCCGTTGGCTCAGGTACCAACTTACTGGCGACCTCGACCAACGGTATCAACTGGATTGTCCGTACCTCTCAGCTCACGAGTGCGGGTAACTGCGTAGCCTGGAACGGCTCAATCTTCGTGGCGGGCGGCTCTTCTGGCGGTTCTTTCCTTATCTCCACGAGCCCTGACTCCGTCAACTGGACAGGTCGTACGCAGTCTCTCATCACGACCAACGTTCTCTCACTTGCCTACTCACCGCTGCTGGCCATCTGGGTTGCTGGCGGCACGGGTACCAACTCGCTCATCTACAGTATCAACAACGGTGTATCATGGCTTGTCACTGGTACGGCTGGTTCTTCGGCGACCCTCATGACTCTAGCCTATGCGGTGGCCTGGAACCCGCAGCAGAACAACTTTCTGGCAGGCGGCAACACCTCAAACACAATGCTCACCAGTGTTGACGGTGTTAACTGGCTCGGTATGAATGCCCTCAACGCGCTGATGACAACGGTGTACTGCGTTGCTTGGAATGGCTCCCTGTGGCTCGCGGGTGGCACGGGTACAAATACACTGGCCACAAGTGTTGACGGTATCCTCTGGGTTGGTCAGGGCGCAGCAGTCATTACAACGGCGGTCTACGCGGTTGCCTGGAGCGGTGTGATAAACGTCAATGGCCTGCAGCCGGCCTTCCCCCAGAGCAACAATGGTCTTGCGAATAACATCTACACCTGGATTGCGGTTGGTACAGGTACGAACGTAGTTGCTTACAGCTTAACGGGTACTGCCGCATGGACGGCCGTTTCTCAGTCCGTCATCACCGGTATTGGCTACGCGGTCATCTGGTACCCCTACACGGGTGTTTGGGTGGTTGCTGGACAGGGTACTAACCAGCTTATGTACACGGCTGTACCGACCGGTCAGTCAGGTTGGACGGCGGTCTCGGGTACTCAGATTACCACGTCTGGCCGTGCTCTTGCCTATGGCTACATAGCTGGCGCGGGTCTACTCATTGCAGTCGGTGTTGGCGCCTCGGCCAACTACGCCACCTCAGCCAACGGCATCACCTGGACTGGCTACCTGACCACGACCTTCACAAGCGGCTACGGTGTTGCGTGGAGCCCCTCGACATACAACTTCGTCGTTGCGGGTGTAGGTACTAACACACTGGCCTACACGTTTAACCCAGCCAACGGTTTTATCGCCTGCAACAACGCCCTGACGACCTCAACGGCAACGATTGCTAGTATCTTTGGCGGTGCAGGTACAGGCCAGGCTAACGCAATCACCTGGAACGGCAATCAGTTTATTGCGGTCGGCCAGGGCCCAGTTGCACAGACAGCGATTACCTATGGCACCAACGTCGGCACTGTCGCAGGTACTACACCGCTTGCTCTCTCAGGTACACAGGTCCCGTACGCGGTTGAGGCGACCAGTATTGACGGTATCAACTGGAGACCGTCTCCGTTTGCCCCATCGCAGTTCCAGTACCTCGCGGTGGGCTCGCGTAACCCTCTCACGGTGTGCGGCGGCACAGCCGGTACTGGCGGCACCTCCTTCATGGGCTTCTCAATTGATAATGGTAACCAATGGCTGGTTCGTGGCTCAGCCAGCACGTCCTTCACGACGGGCTGCTACGCGATTGCCTTCAACGGTCTTCTTTGGGTTGCGGGCGGCCAGGGTGGTCAGACACTGCTGCAGTCAAAGGACGGTATTGTATGGGTCACAACGGGTATCTCAGGTACCTTCCCCCAGACGGCGGTCTATGGTATTGTGTGGGCAAACTCACTGGGTCTATGGGTCTGCGTAGGCTATGGTACAAACACGATTGCGACCTCAGCCGACGGTCTCATCTGGGTTGGTCGTGCTGGTACAATCTACACGGGTAGCGCCAACGCGGTGGGCTGGAACGGAACCTTTATCGTGGTCATTGGTAACAACGGTACCTCGAACACGAGCATTGTGTACAGCCGTGACGGTATCTCTTACTCCTTTGCGGCCTCCAACACGACGGTACCGATGCCGGCCTCCCAGACGGCGGCCACGGCGGCGATTACATGGAACGGCAACGTCTGGGTTCTTGTTACGAACAACGGCGCCACTAACACAATCTACTTCTCAGCGAACACCTTCTCCTGGAACTCCATCGTCATCTCGGCGCTCGGTACCACAGCAGGCGCGAACGGCAGCCGCGCGGTCGGCTGGAGCGGCACGACCTTCCTTGTCGCTGGTCTGTACCCGAACTACGCGACCTCCCCTGACGGTTTCACTTGGACGGCACGTACTCTGCCTGCCTACGCCAACAGCGGTTTCTCGCAGATTAATACGGTCATCTGGAACCCTGTGGCGGCCTCTCCTGCCCAAACGCCTGCTCCCTTCATCCAGACGGGCGGCCAGTGGGTGATGGGTGTAACAGATACAGGTGTACTTGGTGTACAGACACTGACAAGCCCTGACGGTATCAACTGGACATTCCGTATGAACAACGCCTTCACAAACACGTACCCCATTCGTGCAGTGGCCTGGTCCTCGCAGCTCGGTCTGTGGGCGATTGTCGGTGTTACGACGACAAATTACACGGCGATTGGCTCCTCAGTTGATGGTGTGCAGATTACACCGCGTGTATTCTTTTCGGCAGTTAACCAGTTCTACGCGGTGGCCTGGAACGGCTCCCAGTTCCTTGCGGGTGGTCTCGGTATGTACTACAGCTCAGATGGCATCAACTGGGTCAATCAAGGTCTACCTGGTATTGGCGCTGCTTCTGCAGCTATCACGGTTATCTTCGGTATCACGTTTGCGCCGACGGCGGGTCAGTGGACAGTGGTTGGACAGGCTGGCGGTTCTTTTGGCGGTATTGCGGTTGGTACAGCAGTGACAAACATCCTCGGCATTGCAGCGGGCAGCACGTTCTTCAGCGGTAACTTTGCGGCGCGTGGTGCCTGCACCAACAACGCCTCTGCCACGCTTGTTGTAGGCCTAACAGGCGGCACGGCCAATGCCTGCTTCAGCTCCACCTCTCTACAGGCTGGTTATGCCACGGCAGCAATTCCTGGTTTCACCACAGGCGGTTATGGCTGCGTGTTTGTACCCTGGCTCTCAGGCGGTACCTACGTTGCTGTCGGTGCGGGTACAGCCCAGATTGTAACAGCAACAACACCTGGTACCTGGACTAACCAAGTAACCTCTGGTATCTTCACTACGGGCTTTGCGGTTACTGCAAATGCGGGTATCATCGTCGCGGTTGGGACTGGCACGTTCCCCATTGCTTACTCATACAACGGCTCAACATGGATAGGTGTTACAGCCTCTTCCTCAGCGGCCATCTTCACCAACGGCTACACGGTACAGTGGAACGGTTTCATGTTCGTAGCGGGTGGTGATAACTTTGTACAGGCCACGAGCCCCGATGGTGTCAACTGGTCCGTGCGTAAGGTATTCGGAGTTGGCGGCGGTGCGGCCTGCTATGCCCTCGCCTACCAGCAGCGCGAGAAGACTCTGACGATTAACAACTCTCAGTGGACGGGGCGTACATCGCAGCAGAACTTCCGCATCCTCGGATAAGAATAAGATATCCTCGAGCAAATACTTATGGAGCGTAAGCATATGATAAATTACTAATGTAAGGCATAGTCATGCGTTAAATTAGTTATTTCAGAGCCCCGAGAAAGAATAGGTAGCGGTGAATGACGATTATAAATGGAATTGAAATTGATTTTATACATGCACCTCCAGATGAGACACGCACAGCAATCATGAATAATGACCCTCTTGACACAACACTCCACGTTATTGCCGTCATTTCAAATCCGTGTCAATTTGCCAGACGGTATATTCTTGCTCGTGAGTTTATGGTACGGATGGAGAGGGAGAGAAATATAAACCTCTATTTTGTTGAGCTTGCTTACGGCGACCAAGACTTTCACGTAACAGATAAGAAGAATAAGCGCCATCTTCAGCTCTGCGCCTCCGTTCCCCTCTGGCACAAGGAGAATATGATTAATATCGGGGTAAAAAAGCTGCTGCCATCAACATGGAAAGCCTTAGCATGGATAGACGCAGATATCGAATTTGAGAGCACGACCTGGGCTCTTGATACTCTAAAAGTACTTAATGGCTACAAGGACCTTGTGCAACCCTTCAGTCACTGTGTAGATATGCAGAAGAATATGACAGCCATAGGTATTTATCCGAGTTTTGGATTCCAGGCAACAAAGAAGCATCCATATGGAGGAACACAGCACAACATGTGGCATCCTGGCTATGCCTGGGCCTGTACGCGCAAGGCTTATGAGACCATGGGCGGCCTCTATGAGCTCAGTATTCTTGGCGCAGGTGACCATAATATGAGTATGTCCCTCTTAGGAAAGGGTCAGCAGAGTGTGAATGAGGCAGCAACGGATGGCTATAAGGAGTCTATCGAGGTCTTTCAAGAGGGTGCTAAGAATCTGCGTCTAGGCTATGTACCAGGTGTCATACGTCATCATTTTCACGGTTCAAAGAAAAATAGGAAGTATATGGAGCGTTGGCATATCTTAGTCGATAACGCCTACGACCCTTTCCTACATATAACAAAAAACAAGGATGGTCTCTTAATTCCTACGAAGAACTGTCCCCCCAAGATTCTTGACGATATTGTAAAGTATTTTAAGGAGCGGAATGAGGATGAGGGGTATGCGGCTGAGCCATTTTCCACTTCCTAAAGGCATGCGTTCGTTCAACAAAGTATGAGGAACCAAGACTCTTGCTCATCATACTTTGGAGTGAAAGGTCCCGAGCTGTGAGGGAGGCGAGAAACCGTTTCCCCTCGTCTGAGATGGGATGAATGGTCTCTATCATCGTATTACAGAGTTGTCAATTCCACTCCCTCCAAATTTAGGCGGAAGGGGAACGCGTAGGCACGGACGATGAGCTGTAATGCCAGATGGGTGCAGTAGGAAATATGACTGCCTGAATATAGCCATACTGATGACCATACTGACCATGAAGAAGATTCGTTGAAATACCACCGACAAGGGTAGCGCCTGTCTCGAGAGCATGATTGACCTTGTTCTCGAGATGAGTCAGATTCGTGGTGTAATAAATCTTATAGAACGCCGCCGCTGCAATCGATACCACAATAAAGCTGCTAAGAAGACGGGCCATTGTGTCTAGCATCGAAACAAGCGGCCACTCCATTCAATTTTTTATGGGACCTGGAGAGTAGATGGAGGCTATCTATACGAACCTCCTACAGAAAGGCCGCCCGCTTTCATCTTTCAAAAAAGGCGACCTTATTCATGTCGATGATAAAATGCAGAGCGCTTATTCATATCACTTAGATGAAGAGCCTGGTACCAACCTTGCCTTTACACCTTATACAGACCCAGGTGAAATTCTTGCCCTAGGAGCCTTCGACGGTAAATACTTGAATGACTGCTATCTAGAGTTTCCTGCGGAATGGTTCTTACGCGCGGGTGCCCTAGGTAAACTCTCACCTGACGGCCCTCGTATTGATATGAATTACTTCAAGATAACCTCCCGTCTTCCTCTCTCCTCATGGCGTGCCTCAGGCTGGGCACCTCCAATGAAAGGCCAGCGCCGTCATATTTCAAAACAACACCCTCTTCTCTCAGACCCCCATCAAAATCCTGATGTACGTGGTTGGTTCCAATGGTACTGTCGCTATTGGATGGGACGTCGTCTTCCCTCTATCGATGAAATACAAATCAAGCGATGGAGAGCCTTTAATCGTCATGCAGGTGCAATTAAAGCGAATTGTACACCTGGCGAGGTGACCTGTCGTAGTAAGCAACGCCAGGCCCTCTTACAGTGGGCCTATAATCCGTTTATTTAGACCAGTGGACATTTCAACCCGACCCTATTTTTTTATATCTACCGCCCCTAATAGATATGGTAAAAAGAAACAATAAAACACGAAAGATATCAAAAAGAGTATTACAAATGGTGAATGACCCCGAAACAGTTTGGGGTAAAAATCCAGAACTTGAACATTTCTGGGGCGACTTGGCTTCTCAAAAAAAAGTAGTTCTTATTTACAAAGATAAAACCCATAAATACATAGATTTACCCAATAGGACTACAAAAAAATACAAATCTATATTGAATGAATTTCAGAAAGATAATAATATAATAGCAATATTATCAAGCAATCCATCTCAAGATGCTTATGAACAATATTTATATCCAAAGGCTAAGTCTAAGTCAGTTGATTATGTTATACAACATTATAATACTTATTTCAAACCAATCCTTCCGGGCGACAAGTTAAGAGTTCCATTATAAAGTGCCACTTAGAAATGTTCGTTGGTTTAAATAGAAGACCAGGGTGAAGAGAATACCTCCCCAGACACTATCGGCAAAAGCAAAACGCCAATCATACGTCTTCAGTGTAGCGAGATTGGTAAAGTCATAGACCGTATAGACAGCCAGTCCGAGCGAGAACGCCTCCACAGCACTCTTCGGTAGCATGGCTAAATAGGCGAGGGCAAGGTAGACGACCAGGGCAGGAAGAGGGCGTAGTACAAGAGCATCGCCCAACATCTTACTGACAAAGGATTGAGTCAGTAATATCCATGGCAAGTCAAGTACAAATATGAGGATAATTAATAAAAGATACTTGCCTATTGTCATTCTATGTATTGGTGCGTTTCTTTTCTAGCCTGT
>Ga0136641_1001249_pt1 | contig 10746 bp, 10 predicted proteins | sample EliLak1302023Y_FD_115312 | JGI IMG/M metagenome (GOLD analysis project Ga0136641, IMG submission 115312) | Freshwater microbial communities from Elizabeth Lake, Yosemite National Park, California, USA - 13020-23Y | ecosystem: Environmental > Aquatic > Freshwater > Lake ... | reverse complement strand
GAGAGAGGATTCTCCCATTGGCTGGGGATTTCCTGAGAAATAACCGAAGTTTTCCACAGGGTTTATCCACGGTGTGGAGAATTACAGGGGTGTAATTAGGGGGTTAAATTAACGCCATTTTGTCGCCAGGGTGAAACCCGCAGCGATAAAACCGAAGCCAATAACCATATTCCAAGCTCCCAGATGCGGGATGGGATAGGTGGTGTTGCTGACATAGTAAATGACGATCCAGACCAGACCGATGAGGAAGCCGGCGAGCATTAGGGGAGCGAGCCATTTAGGACTCTCGGTGGGAAGTGGAGCCTTCTGGGCTACCTCATCCGGAATATAGACCGGATCCTTCTTACGACTGTGCGATTTAGGCATAGGTAAAAGGTACACCAATATTAAAAATGTCACAGTCATTACAGTCGGTAGCCTTAGCCCATGACCCGAGTGCTTGTTGTCGATAATTATGACTCTTTTGTCTACAACCTGGTCCAGTATCTGGGCCAACTAGGTGCCGATGTAACGGTGCGCCGGAACGATGAGGTCGATTTCTCTACCCTCGATAGCTTCGATGGCATCTTGATCTCCCCCGGCCCTGGAACTCCAGAAGCTGCGGGGCAGAGCATTGAACTCGTTAAATACGCGGCAGCGCAGAAGATTCCGCTCCTTGGAGTCTGCTTAGGGCATCAGGCCATAGGCGTTGCCTTCGGAGCCACCGTGTCACGGGCCCCAGAGTTGTTGCACGGAAAAACTTCAATCGTGCACCATACAAATAAAGGCTTACTAGTAGATCTACCTTCACCATTTATTGCTACGCGTTATCACTCACTCGCAATCGAACCTGCGACACTTCCCGCGGAGTTGGAAGTTACCGGGAAGACAGATTCTGGTGTGGTCATGGCAATCGAACATAAAACTCTTCCAATATCTGGGGTGCAATTCCATCCGGAATCGGTGCTCACGGAACACGGCCACCAGATGCTCGGCAATTGGCTAGAACGTTGCGGGGATATAGGTGCCCGCGCTCGCTCCGAAGGGCTCTCGCCGGTAGTTAATAGAGCGTGAAGATTCTTCCGTTTAATTAGTCGGTGGAGTATTTACGGTAATCGTTACTGCGGAACCGATATTTTGTGTCGTCCCCGCAACAGGTGCTTGCGCCAAAATAATTTGAGCCGCCTGAGTTGGATCATATGCAGTAGCGGTGCGTACTAAGAATCCCGCCTGGGTAAGAGTCGTAATTGCCTGTACTTCACTTAAGCCAACCAAGTTTGGTACTTGCAAACTCCCACTTGCGATTTGCAGTACAACTCCCGCACCAGCAGGCAAGATACTTCCTGGCGATGGATTAACTCCGAGCACTGTTCCGGGAGCCTGATTTGAGTCTGTGGGAATCGTTTGTGCTACCAATAAACCGACCGCAGTAAGTGCACTCCTTGCGTCGGCAAGTGATAGTCCTACCAAGTTAATTGGGATAGCAGTATTACCGGCACCAGTTGATTCCGTCAGCGTGATACTGCTCCCCGGAATTACCTTGGCATCTGCCAGCGGAAGCTGACTTGAGATGCGACCCTTGGGAATTGATGACGATGGCCCATCTTGAATATTAATGGTGAAGTCCGGAAGCAGCGCTCTTGCCTGTGCTTCTGTGAGGCCCACAACATTGGGAACCTGCAAGGTCGGGGCGTTGGGATTCTTCACCTGAGTGTAAAGAGTGGATCCAGCAATAAGTGCAATTGCCACAGTTATGCCCCCTACGAGGAAGAGACGGCGGCGTGATTTTGTGCGGCGAATCTTTGTTGTTACCTGCTCTCCGCGCATGGCACGCTTTAAATCTTCTAACATCGCACCAGCATCTTGGTAGCGGTCATTGGGATCTTTGTGGAGAGCGACCTGAATTATTGTTTCAAGATTGGGATCGATATCAGGGTTGATATCAGAAGGCGCCGGTAGCGGAGCTGATACATGTTGGAAAGCAATAGATACAGGCGTATCGCCAATAAAAGGCGGCCTTCCAACTAATAATTCATACATCAAACAACCAACTGAATAAATGTCACTTCGCGCATCGGCATATTCACCCGTGGCTTGTTCTGGGGAGAGATACTGCGCCGTACCTACGACATTCCAAGTGTTAGTCATCGTCGCGCCGATATCGTCAAGGGCCCTGGCAATTCCGAAATCCATCACCTTGACCTTGCCCGAATCGGTAATCATAATATTTCCAGGTTTGATATCGCGATGGATAATGCCCTGCGTGTGCGAGTATTCCAGAGCTTCCAGAATTTCAGCGACGATCTCTACCGCTTCAGCTTGAGAGATTTCAGCATCTGATTGCAGAACTTGACGCAAGGTATGTCCTTTAACAAGTTCCATCACGATATATGAATTTGGACCATCTTCTCCAGAGTCAAAGACCGCAACAATTCCCGGATTATTCAAACCACCAGCAGCGAGAGCTTCTTTCTTAAAGCGAGCAACAAAGGCGGGATCGCGCGCCAAATCGCTGCGCAGAATCTTCACCGCTACTTTACGATGTAAACGTAGGTCTTCCGCGATGTAAACATCCGCCATGCCACCAGTACCAATCATGGCTCCGATTTCGTAGCGACTATTGAATATCTTCTTGTTCATATGCGCGCCGCCCCAAGCAGTTCACTAGGTGTCTCGTCTCTAGTTTCTACGATCTCAGCCCAGAGAACCGTCACATTATCCGGCGCCCCTTTTTCAAGCACTGCGGCAATAAGTTGGTCAACTACTTCGGTTGGATCGGCTTTCTTAATAACATTTGCAATTTCATGATCAGATAGGACAGAACTTAAGCCGTCACTACAGAGAAGAAAATGGTCGCCCACCTTCGTTTCAAAGAGATTCAGTATTGGGTCGATACCTGAGTCGCCGATCAAGGCTTGGGTGAGGAGAGATCTCTGCGGATGGTTAATGACTTCATCAGGGGTTAAACGACCCTGATCCAACAACTCTTGCATAACGGTGTGGTCGTAACTTAATTGCACCAGTTTCTTTCCATTCCATTGGTAGCAACGCGAATCACCGATGTGGAGGAGTTCAACACGATCTCCGTTCAGGTGGAGTGCAGTAAGTGTCGTGCCCATACCTTGGAGGCTGCGATCACTGCCAGTAACTTCGGAGATCTCATGATCAATTGAAAAAGAGATGTTAAGAAGTAGATCTTCTCGTGATTCCGAATCCAAGGCAGCGTCATTTAGCACATCGCTCAACTCTTTGACGGAGGTAATTGCAATTCGAGAGGCGACTTCACCGCCGGCGTGTCCGCCCATCCCGTCGGCAACAGCAATCAAGCGGGGTGAGACGAGAGCGGAATCCTCATTGCCATCTCTTACAAGGCCAAGCTCACTGCGAGCGATAACCTTGAATGAGCGATTCATAGTTTTAGCCTAACGGTGATAACCTCTTATAAGTAAGCCCGAGTGGCGGAACGGCAGACGCGCACGATTCAGGTTCGTGTACTCGTAAGGGTGTAGGGGTTCAAATCCCCTCTCGGGCACTCCTATCTAGGCGGATACCCTAAATTAGGCAGATTTCCCCAAAAGGATCGGTAGAAGGGATTTATTTATGAGACGTGCATTCGCTGCTGGATTATTCACAGCACTATTGATCACATGGGCAATGGTCTCTCCCGCTAGTAGTTTTGCTGCCACAGAAAAGTCGACCGCGGTTATCAAGGTGGAGCACGTTGGTGGATTTGTTGGGCCAAATTTTAAAAGTGCTCGACTGCCTGATGTGGTCCTCTATTCAGATGGTCGGATTCTCACCCCGCGCAATCTCTCCGATTCAGTCCGGCAAATGTTTCAGGGCTCTGTGAGCAAAATTATCCTGCAGTCGGAAATAACTGCCTTTATAAAAGCGATGAAAACACCCATTGGAGGTTGGGGATTGCCTGGGGTTGCCGACGTCCCATCGACCAGGGTCTCTCTCATGCAAAATGGTAAAGAGAGGATTGTTGAGGTGTATGCCCTAGGTTTTGCTTTGCATAGCTCGCTTAAAGATGCCAGTGCCGCTCGAAAAAAACTTTCTCTCGCAATCGAACATTTGATCGCGCTCGTGGGTAAGAGGACGATTTACAGTCCGACCAAGTATGAAATTTGGCCGCAGGGAAATATTTCTAACGGAACGGCAACGGGAATTCTTTGGCCTAACGACATTGCGCCACCGACCACAAATTGTGTTGGCGTTGCAGCGCAACCCTTCCAAGCGCTGCTCCGAAATGCTGGGAGCAAGCCATGGTTATTGCCAAACGGCGACATAATCAATTTAACCTGGCGCCCGGTGCTTCCAGGCGAGATCGCCTGCAAAAGGTAGCTCCTGCGCCAAATCGTTGCCCGAGCACACATCTGCCTTAGGTAGAGTTCGCAGGTGAGTACATATGCCTACTTGGGACCCTCTGGAACATTTACTGAGGCGGCTCTGATAGGCATCACTACAGATTTAGATCAGTTGATCCCGTATTCCAATGTGACGGCCGCCCTGGATGCTGTTCGCGAAGGTCGTGCCGAATTTGCACTCGTCCCTATTGAAAACTCGGTTGAAGGCGTTGTCGCCCGCACGCTTGATGAGTTGGCTACTGGTGCTGCTTTGGAGATTGTTGCAGAGACCACGATTCCAGTGAGTTTTGCCTTGATGACTCTGCACTCAAATGCGACCAATACGATCACTCGAATCGCTACTCACCCACATGCTGAATCGCAATGCCGAATATTTATCGCGCGGGAATATCCAGGTGTTGAAGTTATAACAACACCCTCCACCGCAGCAGCCGCAGAGGGGCTAAAGGATGGCAATTGGGATGGCGCGATAGCAGCGAAGATTGCCGCTGACAAGTATGGTCTAGCAGTGATCGCCGAGAATATCGGCGACAACGATGCAGCTGTTACGCGCTTTGTGTTGGCCCGTAAGCCCGGAGCAATTCCAACTCCGAGTGGCAATGATCGAACCTCCCTTGTTGCCTACATAGATATTGATCACGTGGGAGCGCTCTTAGAAATTCTCACCGAATTTGCAAAGAATGAAGTGAATCTCTCTTTCATTCAGAGCCGCCCCACCGGCCGCGAATTGGGGCACTATCACTTCATCATCGACGTTGAGGGTCACCAGAGCGATGCGGCAGTCGCCCGCTCAATTATTGGCTTACGCTCGATCTGCGAAGATATTCGCGTTCTAGGTTCTTACCCCCGTGCGGCGAGTAGGTAGGCTAACCCCGTGATTGATCTAAAAATACTTCGTGAAGATCCAGAACGTGTTCGCCAATCCCAAAAGGTGCGCGGAGAGAACGTCGAAATTGTTGACCAACTATTACTTTTGGATGAAGTGCGCCGTACCGCGATCACAACCTTTGAAACTTTGCGGGCAGAGCAGAACGTACTTTCGAAATCTGTTGGCGCTGCTAAAGGCGATGAGAAAAGTGCGCTCTTGGAGAATGCGAAAGCGCTCTCTGCAAAGGTTAAAGAGGCCGATGCCGCTCGCGCCGTTGCGGAAGCCGCCGCCGATGCAGCTTTGTTACAGATTCACAATGTGATCAGCTTAGATGCTCCAGTAGGTGGTGAGGCTGACTTCGTTGTTCTCGAGCATGTAGGCACGCCCCGCGATTTTTCTGCTGCAGGCTTTGAACCAAAGGATCATGTAGAACTCGGGAAAATTCTTAAAGCTATTGACACCGAACGCGGGGCTAAGGTCGCAGGATCACGCTCTTATTACTTAACTGGAGTAGGTGCGCTCTTAGAATTTGCCCTCGTAAATTACGCAATTTCCTCTGCAACCAAAGCGGGTTTTACGCCTGTTATTCCGCCGGTCTTGGTGAATCCACCAGCGATGGAAGGTACCGGATTTTTAGGTCAAGCGGCAGAGAATGTTTATCACCTGGAAGAAGATGATGTGTACCTTGTGGGTACCAGCGAAGTACCACTAGCTGCGTATCACATGGATGAAGTCATCGATGGATTGCCATTGCGCTACGCCGGATATTCAACATGTTTTCGCCGTGAAGCAGGAACTTATGGAAAAGATACGCGCGGGATCATCCGCGTTCATCAATTCGATAAGGTGGAAATGTTCATCTTCTGCGAACCAAAAGATGCGCTCGCCGAACATCAGAAGTTGTTGCAGTGGGAGAAAGATTTCATGGACGCGATGGAGATCCCTTACCGCGTCATCGATGTTGCCTCCGGGGACCTTGGAGCCAGCGCAATTCGCAAGTTCGATATTGAAGCTTGGATTCCTACCCAGAACGCCTATCGTGAAGTTACCAGCACATCTAATTGCACCGAATTTCAAGCGCGCCGCCTGAACATTCGCTACCGCGAAGGAGAGGCTACTAAACCAGTGGCAACCCTTAACGGAACTCTCGTTGCAATCCCGCGCATGATCGTTGCGATTCTAGAAAATCATCAACAAGAAGATGGTTCGGTTATTGTTCCCGCAGCCCTTCGCCCCTTCTTAGGAGTCGACCGATTACTTCCGGCATAACTGGCAATCGACCTAAGGTCATTGCAACAGATCTAGATGGCACCATTGTCTCCTCATATGAGCGGATCACCACGCGCACTGTCGAGGCATTTATCGCAGCGCGAGAAGCTGGCATAGAAATCTTCTTTGTTACCGGTAGACCACCACGTTGGATGCGTGAGATCAAAGATACCTTTGGATTTGGCAATGCCATCTGCGCCAATGGAGCGATGCACTACGACTTGATGAAAGAGGAAGTGATCGAAGAGTGGTTGATTCCACCCGACAATCAATTTGAATTTGTTAAGAGAATGCGCGCTGCTGTTCCATCAATCTCCTTTGCCACCGAATACGGAGATGCTTTTCATCATGAGAGTGCATATGTCCCGCGCTGGGATGTCGGAGTCGATATGGCGCCAGTTTTGCGAATCGAAGAGAAGTTGCTGAAACCTGCATTTAAAATGTTAGCGCGCTGTTCTGACTACGATTTTACATCCGATGAGCTTTTGGAGATCGCCCTAAAGGAAGTTGGGGATCTTGTGACTATTACGCATTCCAATGCCGATGAAGCGCTATTAGAGATTTCTGCTCTTGGAGTTAGTAAAGGTGAGACCTTGGCTAAACTCACCGCTCGCTTAGGTTTTACCGCAAAGGATGTTGTGACATTTGGAGACAATCCCAATGATTTCTCCATGTTGAACTGGGCTGATCGATCATGGGCCATGGCCGATGGCCACGTTGACGCCCCAAAGAATGCAAAGTTTGTAGCAGAACCCCACCATATGGATGGTGTGGCAATTGTGATTGAAGGACTACTGACCCTACCCGAGTAAAAGCGGCGATTTTGCCTCTCCCTAGGTGTGCCACTAAGTTTGCCCACGGAGGGCTCGCATAGCGGCCGAGTGCACCGGTCTTGAAAACCGGCAAGGGAAACCTTCGTGGGTTCAAATCCCACGCCCTCCGCCAGATTTACATAAACCACACAGGCTTGTGTGCGATTTCACCCCTAGAAGGTTCTACCTTGCCTAGCGTTATAGGGGCTGGGGGGAGAAACTTCTCCCATGGCAATTGATACCCCAGGGACCGGCGTCTTCTCTCAAGGACGAGCGAAATTAACTGCTCGCACGCTGCGCACCGACAAGTGGTGGCTGACGCCATTCGTTACCTTCGTTGTGCTCTTCTCCTTTATCGTCTACGCCACATTTCGTGCCTTCGAAAATGGAAAGTACTTTGCCCAACCTTTAATCTCTCCTTTCTATTCTCCCTGTCTCTCCACTGATTGCGTGAAAGATTCTCCGTCTTTTGTCGGAACAATCTTCGGTACGTATCACATCTTCGGAATGACAGTCTCGCCTTCGCTATTCATCTTGATCTTCCCACTCGCCTTTCGACTCACCTGTTATTACTACCGCAAGGCGTATTACCGCTCTTTCTGGATGTCACCACCTGCATGTGCAGTTGCAGAGCCTCATACCAAGTACACCGGCGAGACACGCGCTCCACTTATTTTGCAAAATGGTCACCGCTACGCTTTCTATGCCGGACTAGTTCTCAATGTATTTCTTAGTATTGATGCGGTTGGAGCATTTAGAAATGAGAAGGGTCAATGGGGCCATATGTCTATAGGCACATTGGTGCTCCTAGCCAATGCAACCTTCCTCTGGCTTTACTCGCTCTCTTGTCATACCTGCCGTCACACAATTGGCGGACGCTTACGCAACTTCTCGAAACACCCCGTCCGATACAAGTTGTGGACTTGGGTCTCCATCTTGAATCACAAACATCAAAATTTTGCCTGGATCTCTCTCTTCGGTGTGGCGCTTGCTGACCTATATGTCCGCCAGGTATCTGGTCACTCCATCCGCAATCTCTACTTCTTCTAAGGGCGCTGACCATGACTCAAAATATTGAACGTCATAAGTACGACATCGTCGTTATTGGTGCCGGTGGCGCTGGCCTGCGCGCAGCTGTCGAAGCACGCGAAGCTGGACTGACGGTAGCGATCGTTTGCAAGTCACTCTTTGGAAAAGCTCATACCGTTATGGCTGAAGGCGGTGCTGCCGCTTCTATGGGTAACGTGAATGATAAAGATAACTGGATGGTGCACTTCCGCGACACCATGCGCGGAGGTAAGTTCCTCAATCATTATCGAATGGCGGAACTACATGCCAAAGAGGCGCCAGATCGTATTTGGGAGCTAGAAACTTGGGGCGCGCTCTTTGATCGAACTAAAGAGGGTAAAATTTCTCAACGTAACTTTGGTGGGCACGAATATCCACGTCTGGCTCACGTTGGTGACCGCACCGGCCTGGAGTTAATTCGCACTATGCAGCAACGCATCGTTGCCTTGCAACAAATAGACGCGCGCGAGACCGGCAGCCCTGAAACCAATATACGAGTATTTGCCGAAGTAACCATTACGGAAATTCTTAAAGAGAATGGCAAGGTTACGGGTGCCTACGGATACCGCCGTGAAAATGGTGCAGAGGTGCTCTTTGAAGCACCAGCAGTCGTTATTGCAACGGGTGGCGTTGGTAAGACATTTAAAATCACCTCTAACTCTTGGGAAGGCACTGGCGATGGCCATGCGCTCGCGCTCAAGGCGGGAGCCAACCTAGTAGATATGGAATTCTTGCAATTCCACCCGACAGGTATGGTCTGGCCGCTCTCGGTAAAGGGAATTCTTGTCACTGAGTCGGTACGTGGTGAAGGTGGAATCTTGACCAATAGCTTGGGCGAACGCTTCATGTTCAAGTACATTCCTGATGTATTTAAAAATCAATACGCAGATAATGAAGCGGAAGCTGATCGTTGGTATATCGACCAAGATAACAACCGCCGACCCCCAGAACTTCTTCCTCGGGATGAAGTTGCGCGCGCTATTAACTCTGAAGTAAAAGCGGGTCGCGGAACAGAGCATGGCGGGGTTTTCCTTGATGTTTCAAAGCGCCTCTCTGCTGAAATTATTAAGAAGCGCCTTCCATCCATGTGGCATCAGTTCTATGAACTTGCTGGCGTAGATATCACTAAAGAGGCGATGGAAGTTGGACCAACCTGTCACTATGTTATGGGCGGTGTAGAGGTCAATCCAGATACCGCTGCAGCGGTGGGAGTCGATGGTCTCTTCGCCGCTGGCGAAGTTGCAGGCGGAATGCACGGTTCTAATCGTTTGGGCGGAAATTCGCTGACAGATCTCTTGGTCTTTGGTCGTCGCGCTGGAATGGGTGCTGTCGCTTATGTGAAGTCGCACGGTGCCAATTCGGTGAGTGAATCTTCAATCGAGAGTGCAGCGAAAAGAATTGCCGCCCCCTTTACCCGTGCTGGTGGCGAGAATGCCTACACCCTGCACCAGGAACTGCAGGAGATCACGCATAACTTGGTCGGAATCATTCGCACTCGAGCAGAACTTGCAGAAGCTATCGAAAAGATCGCCGACATCCGAAAGCGCAGCGCCAATATCTCTGTCACTGGAGATCGCATGTTTAACCCGGGGTTCCATCTCACCTTCGATCTCGACAATATGTTGCTCGTTGCTGAAAGTACGGCGAAATCTGCACTTCTTCGCGAAGAGTCGCGTGGAGGACATACACGTGATGACTTCCCTGGAATGAATCCCACCTGGCGTCAGGTCAATCACATCTCCAGTTTTGATGGCGCACATGTCAATATCAAGTCCCAACCGTTGCCAGCGTTACCGAAAGAGCTCTTCGATCTCTTTGATGTTCACGAATTAGAGAAGTACATGACCCCGCAGGAAATTGCGAAAGGCGGATCAAAGTAATGGCGCGCACACTCAAACTTCGCATCTGGCGTGGTAACGATGAACATGGAGCCCTACAAGATGTCACCGTTGAAGGAAATAACGGAGAGGTAGTTCTCGACATCATTCATCGTGTTCAAGCGACTCAGATGGGTGACCTGGCAGTTCGTTGGAATTGCAAAGCAGGTAAATGTGGTTCGTGTTCTATGGAGATCAACGGGAAGCCACGCTTGGCATGTATGACACAGATTTCTGCCTATGGTGATGATGAAGTAATCACGATTACGCCGCTGCGCGCATTTCCGGTTATTAAGGATCTGGTAACAGACGTCTCCTTTAATTACAAGAAGGCGTTGGAAGTCCGGGCTTACGAACACCCGGTAGACCTTAAGCCTGGCGAAGCTCGCATGCAGCAAGTGGATGTCGAGCGCTCGCAGGAATTCCGCAAGTGCATCGAATGTTTCCTCTGCCAAGATACCTGCCACGTTATTCGTGACCATGAAGAGAATAAGAAATCTTTC
>Ga0136641_1001248_pt1 | contig 10754 bp, 12 predicted proteins | sample EliLak1302023Y_FD_115312 | JGI IMG/M metagenome (GOLD analysis project Ga0136641, IMG submission 115312) | Freshwater microbial communities from Elizabeth Lake, Yosemite National Park, California, USA - 13020-23Y | ecosystem: Environmental > Aquatic > Freshwater > Lake ... | reverse complement strand
TCTCTGAAGCGGAGGAAGATTCCTTCCTGTCGACCCTCAAGAGTGGGACGGCAATTTTTGATCTTGCAGTCACGCAAGTAAAATCAACATCGGCGCCAGTGCTTAGTGCCGATACTGTCTTCAAACTCCATGATACTTTTGGTTTTCCCTTTGATCTCACCCTTGAGATGGCAACTGAGCAGGGGCTCTCGATTGACGAGAGTGGCTTTCGTCGACTGATGACAGTCCAGCGCGACCGAGCGAAAGAAGATGCGCGAAGTAAAAAGTCTGGCCATGCCGACCTTAGTGAGTATCGCAAAATTATCGATCGCGTTGGTGCGACCTCCTTTATAGGTTATGACTATCAGGAGTCTGAGAGTGCCCTTCGTGCGATCTTGATAGCCGGTAAAGAGGTTCAAACTGCATCCGTGGGAGCGGAAGTTGAAATTGTTCTCGATCGGACTCCCTTCTACTCCGAGGCTGGCGGTCAGCTCTCCGATGGGGGCTTCATCACACTCGCTAATGGTGCTGCAATAGACGTTGATGACGTTCTTTCTCCAGTGCCAGGTCTATTCATTCACCGAGGTCGAATCTCTGAGGGCTCGATCGAAGTTGGGGATCAACTCTTCGCACGAATCGATCGTGAGCGTCGAATGGCGATTTCTCGGGCCCACACGGCTACTCACATGGTCCATAAAGCATTTCGAGAGGCGCTTGGCGAAAGCGCGACCCAAGCCGGTTCTGAAAACGCACCCGGTCGCTTCCGTTTCGACTTTCCAGCTTCAGGAGCGGTCCCAGAATCGGTTCTCCATGATGTCGAGTCGCGCGTGAACTCTCTTCTTTTGGAGAACCTCGCGGTAACGGCGCAGGAGATGAGTCAATCAGAGGCAAAGGCGATTGGCGCAATGGCGCTCTTTGGTGAGAAATATGGGGAACGGGTACGTGTTGTCTCGGTCGGTGAATGGGCGCGCGAACTTTGTGGGGGCACCCATGTGAACTCTTCGGCGGAGTTAGGGCTAGTAAAGCTTTTAAGTGAGACATCAATCGGTGCTGGTGTAAGGCGTGTCGAAGCGCTTGTGGGTGTGGATGCATTCAACTTCTTAGCGCGTGAACATGTTCTACTCAATTCACTCACGGAGTTAATCAAAGGCTCCAGGGTCGAAGATTTGCCTGAGCGAATTTCTGACCTTTTGACACGGATCCGTGATGTTGAAAAAGAGTTAGCGGCGCTGAAATCAGCCCAGGCGCTCTCTGCAGCTGGCGAACTTCTTGGCCACGTCGAAAAGAGTGGTGAATTCTCCATCCTCTTCGCACAAGCAGCAGCGAATATTTCAGGTGATGATCTGCGCACGATGGCTTTGGACCTTCGTAACCGAGTCAGTGATGGTGTAATTTCTCTTCTCTCGACAACGGGAGAGCGCGTCACCTTGGTCGTTGCAGTATCGGATAGTGCACGAAAACGCGGTGTCAAAGCTGGTGATTTGGTAAAGATTGGATCAGTCGTCCTTGGTGGCGGTGGTGGTGGAAAAGATGACTTTGCTCAAGGTGGCGGTGTTCATAGTGCGAATATTCCCCAGGCGATTACTGAAATGAGAAACGCTCTCAACATAGTTCTTGGTCAATGATGCTACGAGGGCGTCGCATTGCATTCGATTATGGCGAGGTTCGGATAGGCGTAGCAGTTTCAGACCCTGATTCGATTGTTATTACCCCTATTCAAGCGTTGATTAATTCCTCAGAAACTCTCGTGCTTTCCATATCCTCTCTTATAGCTGAGTACGAGCCAGTAGCTATTGTTGTGGGAGAGCCCCGTCACTTGTCTGGCGCGGTCAGTAGCAAGATGGAATCTATGCAGCAATTCATCACCCTATTGCGTGGGATAACTGAGATCGCGATTGTCACAGTTGATGAACGTCTCTCCACGGTCAGCGCAGCGAGTAAATTACGTTCTGTAGGAAAAGATGCACGGGCCTCAAAGAGCTTCATCGACTCAGCTGCCGCTGCCGAAATTTTAGAAGCGGCGCTTAATAATGAGCGATCAAAGAAATCTACCGATCTAAAAATTGGGAAAAATGACGAGTAAGTGGGTCAAGGGCTCGGCTATATCCTTAGTATTAATTTTACTCGGGGCAAGTGGTGCGTTGCTTCTGGCAAAAGGGGAGAGTGAGTATCCAGAAGGAACTCCTGGGGCAGCGGTAAGTATCTCTGTTCAGGCGGGGGAGAGTGGGGCGGCGATTGCTCGGGAACTAGGTGCGCGCGGTGTGATTCTTACAAGTAAGAATTTTTATGCGCTTGCTACTCGCGATCCACGAGCTCTGGCAATCGCTCCGGGTCGCCATTTGATTGAGAGTCATATAACTTCTAAGCAGGCGTTGATCGAACTTCTTGATAGCAGCAGAAATTCTGGAATTGTTCAAATCATTGAGGGGTCGTCATTTTCAGATGTTCTTGAGTTATTGAGGAAAAGTGGTGTGAAGGGTGAGGTGGGTAAGGTTGGAGCGCCGATTTTTTCACATTCAACCTCGCTTGAAGGGTTTCTCTTCCCTGCGACTTACGCCTTCGCAGAAGGAACATCGACAAATTCAGCACTTTCGCAGATGGTCATTAAATTTAGCCAATCGACTTCTTCGATAGCTCTCTCCGCGGGTTTCGAGAAATATACGGCGTACGATGTCTTAACGATTGCATCACTGATTCAGATTGAGGCAGATTCTGTCGATTACGCCAAAGCAGCCAGGGTTATTTACAACCGATTAAAAATTGGCATGCCGTTACAACTCAATTCAACTGTCCAGTTTGCCAATGGCACTCGTGGTCATATCGCGCTTTCACGTAGCCAACTCGGGGCTCGCTCACCATACAATACTTACCTTCATACCGGCTTGACCCCTACCCCGATTTCTAATCCTGGCCTTGCTGCGATGAGAGCTGCCCTCAATCCTGCGTCGGGCGATTGGCTCTATTTCATCACCGTAAAACCGCACGAGACTCGTTTCACAAAAAGTTACACAGAGTTCGAGGGCTGGGTTACCCTCTACAATAACAACTTAGCAAACGGAGCTTTCAAGTGATGAAATGCGCAGTGCTTGGCTCACCGATTGCTCACTCTCTCTCGCCTTTACTTCATAATCGTGCCTATGAAATCTTAGAGATTGAGGGCAGTTACGAAGCTATTGATATCACCGAGAACCGTCTCGTTGAATTTCTCGAAGGCTCGCTAGAAGCAGGTTGGAATGGATTTAATCTTACGATGCCATTAAAGGAGAGTGTCTTCTCGTCGTCGTTATGCACCTTCGACTCTCGCTCTACCTTGATTCGAAGTGCCAACACTTTATTGCGTAATGAGAATCAGTTTGTTGCGACTTCGACAGACCTTCTTGCCTTCGAGGAGTTGTTTAAACCCTTCCCTGCCGACCGAGTCGCCATCATTGGTGGGGGTGGAACAGCACGTGCCGCTGTTGGCGCACTTGCCGGCCGGACGGGTGCCATTGATCTTTTTTTGCGATCGCCAGCACGTATCGATGCGATCAAAGATATCGCTCCTCAAGCGATCGTGAGAGCGGTGCCCATGGATAGCCCCCTCCATGGCTATGACATTATCGTCAACACTACTCCGGCCGGAGCGGCCGATCATTTGGCTAGCACGTTGGAGAGCGTTGATGGTCTCTACCTGGAGTCACTATATAAACCGTGGCCAACCGAACTTGCCTTCGCTTGGAAAGAGCTCGGTGGGATCATTTTGCATGGCGCAGACTTACTTGTAGAGCAGGCCCTCTATGCCATCGAAATGATGACCTATCGAAATTTCGATTACGCATTGATGCGTCAGGAGTTACTGGAAGTAGCGCTTTCGCACCTTAGTTCACAAACGAAGTAATTAGCCCTGAACTATCGCCACTCTTTCAATAGGGTCGATTATGACCGTTGCACGCATATTTTTGATCGCTATTTTGGGACCTGTCATATCAATGATGGATATTCGCTACCGCAGAATCCCTAATCGCCTGCTCTGCCTCTTCGCCGCAGCAACGACTGCTCTCTACCTGGCTTGGCCGCCAGGATCGGCGGCGGCTGTACGTGTCACACTTGTGAGCGCACTCGTGCTCCTACCCCTATTCCTGGCCGGGTCGAGCAGTATCGGGGCTGGCGACATCAAACTCATGATTCTCTTGGCGCTCCTATTAGGTAATGGCGGGCAGGTATTGACCGCTTTTACGGTGGCCGCTCTTATCGCCTGTGGCGAGTTGCTTTTCGCAAGAATTTTTAGAGGCAAATTCCCAGAGAGTATTGCCTTTGCGCCCGCCTTGATGATGGGCGCTCTATTCTGCGTGTAATCCCTCACTTAATCGCCAATGTGAGTGCGAGAGTGGACGATGATCTGACAGAATTAGGGAGTACACCAGAGCATCCCCAAGGAGCTTCTGGACCTGCGAAAGAATGAGATCAGAGATGCTTCGTTGGCTTACCGCTGGAGAATCGCACGGACCTGCTCTGACTGCGATTCTGGAGGGTCTTCCTGCAAGTGTCGTGATTGATAGCCTGGCGATTGATGCTGATTTGAAGAGGCGCAGACTTGGTTTTGGGCGTGGCGCAAGACAAAATTTTGAAGCAGATCTCGTTACCTTGCTCGGTGGCGTCCGTCATGGGTTGACCCAAGGTGGTCCGATCGCACTTACAGTTTCGAATTCAGAGTGGCCTAAGTGGGAGAAGGTGATGTCCCCAAACCCGGTCGATCCGGAAGAACTCTCCGCCCTGGCTCGCAATGCACCCTTGACTCGCCCTCGGCCCGGCCATGCCGATCTCGTTGGTATGCAGAAATATGGCTTCGATGATGCTCGTCCTATCCTTGAGCGAGCTAGCGCCCGTGAAACAGCTGCGCGAGTTGCTCTTGGTGCAATCGCCCGAGCCTTCCTTGAGCAAACCATTGGCGCCAGAATCATGTCGCACGTGCTTTCTATTGGGGCAGTGAACGTTCCTGAAGGCGTTCCGATTCCAACTTTTGCAGAGCGCGATCGCGTCGATGAAGACCCAGTGAGATGCGCAGATCCTGCGACAAGTCTCGCCATGATTGCCGAGATAGAAGATGCCCATTCGGCGGGAGATACTTTGGGGGGAGTGGTCGAAGTGCTGGTCTTTGATCTACCACCGGGCCTTGGTTCACATACGCATTGGGATCGTCGCCTCGATGCGCGTCTCGCTGGTGCCATCATGGGGATCCAGGCGATCAAGGGCGTTGAAATTGGCGACGGATTTACCACTGCTCGCAGACGCGGATCGGTGGCACATGACGAGATTGAACGTGATCCGTCGGGCAAGATAGTGCGTCGAACCGACCGTGCTGGCGGCACCGAAGGCGGCATGTCTAATGGTGAAATCTTGCGGGTTCGTGCGGCGATGAAACCAATCTCTACCGTTCCCCGTGCTCTGGACACGATCGATGTAAAGAGTGGCGAGCCTGCAAAAGCGATCAATCAACGTTCTGATGTCTGCGCCGTTCCAGCTTCTGGCATTGTTGCCGAAGCTATGGTTGCCCTTGTTCTCGCCGATGCTGTGCTCGAAAAATTCGGTGGAGATAGCGTGAAAGAGACTCGTCGCAACTATTTAAATTATTTAGAGAACCTAGAAATTAAGTAAATGCCCAAGGTCATTCTTATCGGACCACCCGGTTCGGGGAAATCATCGGTAGGGCGGGCACTGGCTAAGGCGATTAACCTCACCTTTTCGGATACCGATTCGCTGATCGAAGCTGTCGCTGGTAAGAAGATTTCCACAATTTTCGTCGACGATGGCGAAGCATCTTTTCGAGAGATGGAAGTCAGCGTTGTGGATCAGGCGCTTAAGCACGAGTCGGGAGTACTTTCACTGGGTGGCGGTTCCGTGATGAATGAGCACTCACGAAACTCCATTCAGTCGAGCAGTGCGATGAAAGTTTTCTTACAAGTCGGCATAGGGCAGGCAGCGCCTCGGATAGGTTTCAATCAGGATCGTCCGATGTTATTGATAAATCCACGGCAAACGTGGATGGCACTTTTGCAAGAACGTCTTCCTTACTATGAAGCTTTAGCAGATCTGACCATTTCCACAGATTCGAAGAAACCGCATGATGTCGCGATGGAGATAGTCGAAGCGTTGAAGGAGAGTAATGGTTGAAATTGAAGTCGAGTCAGAACATAAGTACACAGTAATTATTGGTGCGGAGTGGAGGAGTTCTCTCGCAGGCATCAAAGCTTCCTATTCCAAAGTATTAATTGTTGCGCCAGAAGAGCTTAGATCTCAACTTGAGCTTTCGCATCCTTATATTTTCTACACAACGAACGGCGAATCGCAGAAGAACTCTTTGACCCTGGAGAAAATTTGGAATTACCTTGGCGAGATTCAACTAGGGCGCAGTGATGCGATAGTTGGTATCGGGGGAGGGGCGACAACGGATTTGGCCGGTTTTGCCGCTGCGACATGGTTGCGCGGAGTGGCATGGTTCGCATTTCCCACGACTTTATCAGCGATGGTAGATGCCTCCGTGGGTGGCAAGACTGGAATTAATAGTCCAGCGGGTAAAAATTTAATTGGTGCTTTCCATTCTCCGTCCGCGGTAATCGTAGATCTTACTTTCTTGGACTCTCTCTCAGATCGAGATTTCTCGGCCGGGCTGGCCGAAGTTATCAAAGTTGGCTTGATAGCCGACCCAGAAATTTTAGAGCTCCTCACTGAAGCTCCTACGATTTTTGCTGCGCGCTCATCCAGTGCTGAGCTCGTGGCCCGCAGTATCCGAGTTAAAGCTGATGTGGTAAGCCGAGACTTCAAAGAGGGCGAGTTACGAGAGATCCTGAATTTTGGACACACCTTCGGCCATGCACTTGAGAAGATTCGCGCTTATGAATTGCGCCATGGCGAGGCAGTCTCTGTTGGATTGATTTACGCGCTCTACCTTTCGGAGGCGCTATTATCGTTAGATCCAGCTATTACCCGCAATGTCATCACCATGTTGGAGAAATTTACGTTGCCTGTGCAGACGAAGGATTTGGGCTGGGAAGAGTTTCTTCGGGTAATGCAAAGTGATAAGAAATCTCGTGCTCAGCAGCTTCGTTTTATCGGTATCGATCGCATTGCTCATCCAGTATGGCTCGAGAGCGTGCCGATTGAAGCAGCGCGGTCAGTATATGAAAGGATTATTGTATGAAGATTTTAGTACTCAATGGACCGAATCTTGGTCGGCTCGACCTTCGAAATTCGGCGCTCTATGGTGATCTAGATTTTGCCGGACTCAAAGCATTTATTGAGACAGAGGCCCAGAAGATTGGCTTCCAGGTAGATGTACGTCAATCTGATTCCGAGGTTCAAATTATTAACTGGCTTCATGAAGCTGCGGATGAAAAGATTCCGGTAATTTTTAATCCAGCTGCCTTCACCCATTATTCATATGCAATCCGGGATGCGGTGGATATGTTGAAAGCCCCAGCCATTGAGGTACACCTCAGTAACCCCCTTGCCCGCGAGGAATTTCGACATACCTCAGTGATTTCCGGGGTCGTGATGGGTACGATCGCAGGATTTGGTGCGGATTCTTATCGCCTCGCTCTGATTGCACTGAAAGCTGCTTGCTAGCGGGTATCCTTCACTCTTTACTTCTCCGTATTTCCCCGTACTTCTTTTTACCCAGAATGAACGCTTTCAATGGATAGGAATTCTAATGGCTTCAACAAATGATCTAAAGAATGGCATGACTCTGGATATTGATGGTCAGCTCTGGACCGTTATTGAATTTCAACATGTCAAGCCTGGGAAAGGCCCAGCCTTTGTCCGTACGAAGATGAAGCAGGTACTCACGGGCAAGGTGGTTGAAAAAACTTTCAACGCTGGCGTTAAGGTTGAGATTGCGATTTTAGAGAAGCGAGATATGCAATTCCTCTATAAAGATGGGGAAGACTTTGTCTTTATGGATATCAAGAATTATGATCAAATGAATATCTCACCTGCCGTCGTCGGGGATGCAGTTGATTACATGTTAGAAAATTGCGACGCCATAGTTGCGGTTCACGAAGGAAATCCGCTCTACGTAGAACTCCCAGCTTCCGTTGAATTGGTCATCACTTATACCGAGCCAGGACTTCAAGGGGATCGTTCTTCTGGAGGCAATAAGCCAGCAACAGTTGAAACTGGCATTACCGTCCAGGTCCCGCTCTTTATAAAACAAGATGAAAAAATTCTGGTCGATACACGTACCGGGGGTTATCTCGGCCGTGCTAATTCGTGAGTGCCCGTCGCAAGGCTCGTAAGCGCGCTCTAGATTTTCTTTATGAGGCCGACCTTCGAAGCGCTCTCCCGCTCGACATTTATCACTCTCGCCCCGCAGACGACCTCTCTCAGGAGGAGTACGTGGGTCGCCTGCTGCAGGGTATTTCCCTGCATCGAGAAAAACTTGATGAATTGATCATGACGTATGCCCAAGGTTGGGATATGGATCGCATGCCGGCGATAGATCGAAATTTACTTCGTGTCGCTATATATGAAATTCTTTGGGAATCTGATCTCGATGAGAAGATCGCTGTTAGTGAGGCGGTGGAAATGGCTGAGGAGCTCTCTACTGCTGAATCCTCGCGCTATATCAATGGTGTTTTAGGAAGAATCATTGCGATTAAGGGTTCACTACTTAATTAGTTCTATTTGATAAGAGCAGCCCGTGTTGAATCGCCCATACCGGAAATGCGCTAATGCTTGTGTTGGCGATAACCGAGAGCGCGATCAGATCCCCGCTTCTCACTGAGAGCACCTCACCATTCCAATCGGAGCGGAGGCGACAGATTTCTTGTAGGTACCGGATAAGTGCTTCGGGGATCGCTGCCTCACTGGCTACTCCACCACTCTTCGCCACCCTTCCACCCATGTCCCTGATAGCGGTGAGGCTGAAGATCACTCCTTCTCTGGTTGCAGGGCTTAGCTGGCTTATTCCGAGCAATTGATCGAGTGGAACTTCATAGAAAGATGCCATTCCGACCGCCCGCTTGAGGGTCAGCGCACGATCGCCTCGCTCGTAGGAACCAACTACAACGGCTTTCCAATTCCCACCAGAGAGCCTTTCGACATCGCGTAGCGTCAACCCCTTCTGCCTTCGAATTGCGCGAAGTGCTTGGCCGATCGCCGCGAGTTCTTGCTGCTCTCGCTCTGGTGCTGTCACTGCAGAGAGGCTATCTATCTTGATGGTTTGTGCGAGAGGTGACATAGGAAGAAGATAGATGGGTGGGGTCGATTTCGACTTTCGCTATCCACAGGTGCTAACCTTCCACTGTTCTAAAGAGGGTCTGATAGACCAAGACCCTGAATCCTTTAACAAACCGTCCTGTGAGCCGGTGAAGGAGTGAAGATGAGTTTTGTGCTTGATAGTGGCGAGATTACTCGCGCCCTTAAACGTATCTCCCACGAAATCGTTGAACATAATCGCGGTATTTCCGATCTGGTTCTCATGGGTATTCCAACTCGAGGTAAGTATCTTGCGCAGCGGCTTGGATCCATCATTGAGGGGATCGAAGGCGCTATCCCGACCGGAAGCTTGGATATCACCATGCATCGCGATGACCATCGGTTGCGCGCTCCTCGAGCGCTGACCCAGACCCTGATGCCTGCGGGTGGAATAGAGGGAAGAGATGTCGTCTTGGTCGATGATGTTCTCTTTTCAGGTCGGACTATCCGAGCTGCGCTTGATGCGCTCGGTGAGTTGGGGAGACCGAGATCAGTTCAACTTGCAGTCCTCGTTGATCGTGGTCATCGCGAGATTCCGATTCGAGCGGATTACGTCGGGAAAAATATTCCGACATCACTTAAGGAATCTGTCAAGGTCTATCTGAGCGAGTGCGATGGTCGAGATCTGGTCGAGATTCTGACGGCACAGCCATGAGACATCTTCTTTCAGTTGATGATCTATCTGCTCACCAAACATTTGAACTGCTCGATATCGCCTCTCAACTCGAAACTTTGACAGCCGGAGCAGTTAAGAAATTGCCGACACTTCGTGGACGGACCGTAGTTAATCTCTTTTTCGAAGATTCGACCCGCACTCGATTATCCTTTGAAGCGGCAGCGAAACGACTTTCTGCTGATGTTACTAATTTCACGGCCAAGGGTTCCAGCGTGAGCAAGGGCGAGAGCCTTAAAGATACGGCGCAGACCTTGCAGGCAATGGGAGCGGATGCGATTGTGATTCGACACCCAGCATCTGGCTCAGCAAAACGCTTAGCGGAGAGTGGGTGGGTGGGTGCTTCGATCATTAATGCCGGAGATGGGACTCACGAGCACCCGACTCAAGCACTCCTTGATGCCTTTACGATTCGAAAGCGCTTCAATCCTACTGGTCGAGATTTCAACGGCCTAAATGTTGCGATCGTCGGAGACATCCTTCATTCACGAGTTGCGCGAAGCAATGTGAAGTTGCTCAAAAAATTAGGTGCCCACGTGACTCTGATTGCACCACCTACTCTTTTCCCAATTGGCATCGATAGTTGGGGCGTGCCTTATACCTATGACTTCGACAGTAATCTCGACCAGTTCGATGTTGTTATGATGCTAAGAGTGCAACTCGAACGAATGAATGAATCGTTCTTTCCAAATGGTCGTGAGTATTCACGAAATTATGGGTTAGACGAAATGCGACTCTCCCGATTGAAGTTGGATGCGATCGTCATGCATCCCGGACCAATGAACAGAGGGTTAGAGATCAGCGCGTCTAGTGCAGATTCGAGAAAATCTGTTGTGATAGAGCAGGTCTCAAATGGCGTATTGGTCCG
>Ga0136641_1001247_pt1 | contig 10755 bp, 9 predicted proteins | sample EliLak1302023Y_FD_115312 | JGI IMG/M metagenome (GOLD analysis project Ga0136641, IMG submission 115312) | Freshwater microbial communities from Elizabeth Lake, Yosemite National Park, California, USA - 13020-23Y | ecosystem: Environmental > Aquatic > Freshwater > Lake ... | reverse complement strand
CCGATAAATGAGTAACGTGACCAGACTCCCCCGTGCTCGGCAGATTCAAGGAGGAAGGTTCCACTTCGATCTCTCGCTAGTTTCTTATAGACAGTTAATGGAGTCTCGTGATCAGCAAGAATTACACGCCAGACAGGAATGACATTGTTGGACTGTGCATGCAGACGGAACTCCTCGCGAGTCATCATCTTTAAAGTTCAATTCCTCGATGGAAGCATGATCGCTCCCCTGTGTGACAGGCGGCCCCACTCTGTTCTACCTTCAATAGCACCGCATCGCCGTCGCAGTCATAAGAGATCGCGCAGAGCTTCTGAGTATTTCCTGAAGTGCTGCCCTTCTCCCAGAGTTCATTCCTGCTTCGACTCCAGTATGTAACGCGTGATGTAGAGAGCGTAAGTAGTAGCGCTTCGCGGTTCATCCACGCAAGCATCAAAACTTCTGAGTTATTGCAATCTTGGGCAACTGCCGCGATCAAACCTCCGCGCGAGAAGACCGCTTCAATCTCATCAGGAATCGCTGCAGCCATGGTTCTATTCTGCCCTACCTGGGCCTACAGGCGAATCGAATATCCGTGTGAAGAGAGCTCTGATTTCACTTGAGCGATTGTAAAAGTACCGAAATGGAAGACACTGGCTGCCAGAAGAGCATCGGCCCCGGCATCGAGTGCACGCGCGAAATCTCCTAGCTCCCCCGCCCCTCCACTTGCGATCACAGGGACTGATGAGATCGCTCGCACTGCTGCGATCAGTTCAATGTCATATCCAGAACCTGTCCCATCAGCATCCATAGAATTTAAAAGTATCTCACCTACTCCGCGAGAGATCCCTTCCTCAACCCAGGCAAGGGCATCAATGCCGGCGCTCTTGCGACCACCATGCGTTGTTACCTCAAATCCAGATGGAGTCTTAGCTCGTCGTGCATCAACCGATAGAACAAGAACTTGATTTCCAAAGCGATCAGAGATCTCATTGATAAGTTGGGGTTTGTTTATTGCCGCGGTGTTGATAGAGACTTTATCTGCGCCGGCACGCAAGAGCTGATCTACATCTTTCACTTCCCTGATACCACCACCAACAGTCAGTGGGATAAATACTTGATCCGCAGTTCTTGCAACCATATCTAAAGTGGTTGATCGATCTTCAACGGATGCTGAAATATCTAGAAAGGTAAGTTCATCTGCCCCGGCATCTCCATACAGCTTAGCGAGCTCAACTGGATCACCAGCATCACGTAAATTCTCAAAGTTAACGCCCTTAACAACCCGGCCGCCAGCCACATCTAAGCAAGGGATGATTCTCTTCGCAAGCATTATCGGCAGACCTTTATCGCCTCTTGCAAGGTAAATGCACCGGCATACAGCGCTTTTCCAACGATCGCACCCTCAACACCAATATTCGTGAGTCTCTTGATCGCTTCCAAGTCAGCCAAGGATGAAACACCACCGCTAGCAACGACTGGCTTAGATGTTGCAGCACATACTTCTTTTAACAATTCTAAGTTTGGCCCAGTCAGCGTCCCATCTTTTGCAACATCAGTCACGATATATCTCGAGCATCCGTCCCGATCCAGGCGTTCGATCGTCTCGAAGAGATTTCCCCCTTCTCGAGTCCAACCGCGCGCAGCGAGAGTATGGCCGCGCACATCTAATCCAACCGCGATGCGATCGCCAAACTCACTTATAGCTCTTGCTGTCCACTCTGGATCTTCGAGAGCTGCAGTTCCTAAATTGACTCGTTCACAACCAGTTGCAAGTGCACGCCGAAGAGTTGCATCATCACGGATTCCTCCAGATAGCTCAACCCGAAGGTTCACACTCTTAATAACTTCTTCTAGTAACTCTGCATTACTTCCAATTCCAAATGCTGCATCTAGATCTACAAGGTGGATCCACTCTGCGCCTGCTACAAGGAATTCAAGAGCCACTTCGCGTGGATCTCCATATTGGCTCTCAGCAGATAACTCACCTTGAACAAGTCGAACAGCCTTGCCACCTTTAACATCGATCGCTGGTAATAGTTCTAAGGAAATATTGCTCATAGTGTCTTAACCCAGTTCGTAATCAGGCTAGCGCCTGCCTTTCCACTCTTCTCGGGGTGAAATTGCGTTGCGCTGACATGACCGTACTCAACAGCTGCAATAAATTCTGCACCATATTCAGTAGTCGTAACGAGGGCATCTCTATTTGTCTTCTGCGCTCCATACGAGTGAACAAAGTAGAACGACTCTTCTTCGATTCCAGAGAATAGTTTTGAATTCCGTGGAGCTTTCACAGTATTCCATCCAATATGAGGCAGAACTGGCGCATGCAGCTCTGAAATTTCACCCTCGAGAATTCCGACACCAGGGTGGCTACCCTTCTCAGTACCTGATGTGAAGAGAATCTGCATTCCAACACATATCCCTAGAAGTGGTTTCTGGGATTGCACGCGTTCAGCAATTATTCGAGCGCCATCAATCTCTTCAAGCTGTTTCATACAAGCACCAAATGCTCCGACTCCAGGAACAACAAGTCCATCAGCAGCGAGTGCGATTGTTGGATCGGACGTAATGCGGACCTCATGACCGATTAATTCAAAGGCGCGCTGGGCTGAACGTAGATTCCCCGATCCGTAATCGAGAATCGCTATCAAAGAACGCCCTTAGTCGAAGGGATGCCAGCAACTCCATCGCGAGATACAGCGTCGCGAAGTGCACGGGCAACCGCTTTGAATTGAGCTTCGAAGACGTGGTGGGCATTTCTACCTTCAAGAACGCGCACATGGAGTGCAATGCGAGCTTCGGCAACGATTGACTCCCAGATGTGGCGCCCAAGAGTTGTATCGAATGTTCCGATGAGCTCAACAATTTCTGGTTGGCGGTGCACAAGATATGGACGGCCAGAGAGATCTACTGCTGCTTGAACGAGAACCTCATCAAGGGGAACCATGGCATCACCAAATCGACGAATTCCTGATTTATCTCCGAGTGCTTCGCGAAGAGCTTGTCCAAATGCAAGAGATGTATCTTCTACGGTGTGGTGAGAATCCACATCGACATCGCCCTTAGTAATGACAGCGAGATCAAAGCCAGAGTGCTTGCCGAGTTGAGAGAGCATGTGGTCAAAAAAGGGCACGCTTGTATCAACGTTGATCAATCCAGTGCCGTCGAGATTGAGTTCAACGCTCACGCTTGACTCTTTAGTCTCTCGAACGACTTTCGCTATACGTGCACTCATGATGCCTCTTTCCTTTGAAGTGTAATTATGACGCAATCTCATGCATGGCCGCCAAGAATTGGTCATTCTCGACTGGAGTTCCGACGCTGACGCGTAAATACCCTTCGAGGCCAACATCCCGAATGAGAATTCCACGATCTAAGAAGGCCTGCCAGATCTCTTCGCTCTTGCCTTCAAAACCTCCGAAGAGGATGAAATTTGATGAACTCGGCAGAGGTTTCCACCCTGCAAGTTTGAGAGCTGCAGAGAGCCTCTCTCGTTCTAGGCGAATCTCGTCCAGTCCTTCTTGAAGGAGGTCAGCGCTTTCGATTGCAACTTCTGCTGCGGCTTGAGTGAGTGCGCTTAAGTGATAAGGCAACCTGGTAACGAGCATCGCATCTACTACGGATGGATGAGCGACCAAGTAACCAACTCGGACTCCAGCAAAGGCAAAGGCTTTACTCATGGTGCGAACGACCACAACGTGAGGATATCTGCGAATAAGTGTGACAGCTGATTTCTCGTCCGAGAATTCTGCATAGGCCTCATCAACGACCATAAGCGCACGTACATCTCCCGCGGCTCTGGCAAGATCTTCTAGATCTGCGAATGGGGTGGGTGTGCCCGATGGATTATTGGGGGTCGTAACAAATACCAGAGATGGCTTTACTTCACGTATGCCTTGAGCCGCACCCTTTGCTTCAATCGAAAATTGAGAGTCACGGCTTCCAACAATCCAACTTGTGCCAGTGATATTTGCAATCATTGGGTGAACTGAATAGGAAGGCGTGAAACCAATTGCAGTTCTACCGCTTCCTCCAAATGCTAAGAAGAGAGTTTGCAGAATTTCATTACTTCCATTTGCTGCCCAGATATTTACAGATGTAAAAGAAGTCTCTGAGATCGCATTGATGTACTCGGCAAGTTTCTCACGAAGCGTGAGCGCATCGCGATCAGGATAGCGATTGAGATCATGAGCGAATGATGAGATCCGATCCATGATCCGATCACGTACTACCTCGGGCAGTTGGTTCGGATTCTCATTGGTGTTGAGTTGGACAACATCTTTTATCTGTGGAGCGCCATATGGGGATGAACCGCGCAGGGCTGCACGAAGTGGTAACCACTGCGGCCATGATCCAGATCGAGTCTCATCACTCATCGTTACTCCTTAGAGTTCTTAAGATTTTCAAGGCGAGCGCTCATCGCTTCCCCGTGTGCTGGCAGATCTTCTGATTGCGCAAGAGTGATGACATTAGGCGCAATATCAATAAATGCCTCACGGCCATACTCAATGAAACTCACACCTCGTAGGAAGCTCTGAACAGAAAGTCCGCTTGAGTGACAGGCGCATCCACCTGTTGGAAGCACGTGATTTGAGCCAGCTGAATAATCGCCTAATGAGACTGGTGAAAATCGACCAAGGAAAACAGCGCCGGCATTGCGAATCTTCGCAGCCGATGCCCCTGGATTGGCAACAATGATTTCAAGGTGTTCGGCGGCATAGGCATTAACTACGTCGATACCCTGATCGAGTGAATCGACCAGCACGAGTGCAGATTGAATTCCACCTAAGGCAGTTGTGATTCTCTCACTGTGCTTCGTCGCGGCAACTCTCACAGATAATTCTCTCTTTACATCAACAATTAACTGCTCTGATGTTGTAACAAGAACTGCTGCAGCGATTGTGTCATGTTCGGCTTGGCTGATGAGATCAGCTGCAACTTCACTAGCGATTGCACTCTCGTCTGCAAGGATCGCGATCTCGGTCGGACCTGCTTCTGAATCGATTCCAATCTTTCCACGCAAGGCTCGCTTTGCAGCGGCAACGTAGATATTTCCTGGGCCGGTAACCATATCCGCGCTCTCGCAGAGGCCATCGACACCGTAAGCAAACATTGCTACAGCTTGAGCGCCGCCAACTGCATAGACCTCATCAACGCCTAAGAGTGCACATGTCGCAAGAATTGTTGGATGCGGATATCCCCCATGTGCGAGCTGTGGCGGTGATGAAACTGCAATGCTTGGAACCTTTGCAATCTGTGCCGGTACAACATTCATGATGACAGAGCTTGGGTAGACGGCCTTTCCACCCGGAACATAGAGCCCAACACGATCAACTGGAATCCAGCGTTGCTCAACGGTTCCCCCATCTACAACCTGAGTTTTCGTTACGCCACGTGATTGATCAGAATGTACCTTTGTAATACGAATAATCGCCTCTTCAAGAGCGCTGCGAACTGCTGGATCAAGTGATGCAAGTGATTGCTCGATCACCGATTGCGGCACGCGAATCGAAGCTGGCTTTACTCCATCAAATTTCTCACCAAGAGCTATGAGATCGGCTTCAGTGCCATTTTTTACCAGCTCAAGAATTGGCTCAATCTCGCGCATCGCTGTTGCAATATCCATGCTCGCTCGCGGAAGGAGGGCTTGATATCCAGATTTTGAGAGTGCCATACCCCGAAGATCTACGCTTCTCATCTCAATGCTCACGAGGTAATTCTAGAGGTTAGAGAGCGTGGCTCATTCCATATTCTTGAGGTCAGCTAGTGAGAAGGCTAGGTCTAAGCCAAGAGGCAATCGGCCCCAAGTATCTGCTTGAGATCGGCAGAGAGGCTCGGAGAAGAAGTGACTCGTAGCGCATCATCAATCTTCATCACCATTCCCCCGCGGCCATCTTCAATCTTCAGATGAACCTCACGATTACCAGGATGAGATCGCAGAATCTCCTTCATCCGTTCAACAAGAGGAGGGGTCACTTGTGCTGAATCGATTGTAATCATCACTGGGCCAGTTGGGGCAGCGCTAATGTCTGGCATCGACATATCCAGAGCAGTAATGCGAATATTTTCTTCGCGTCGATCAATACGTCCTCGAATGACAACAACGCGGTCCTCAATGAGATTCATCGCATGTGTCGTATAAGTATTGGCAAAGAACATCACGTCGGCAGAACCTTCGAGATCTTCGATAGTAACAATCGCCCATGAGTTTCCTTGCTTGGAGACTTTCCGCTGCACCCCGGTGATTAACCCGCCAATAGAGACGATTGAATCGTGTCCAATCGATTCATCAGAGAGCGAGGAGATCGACATATCAACGGCAGCGCGCAAGATATGTTCTACGCCAAAGAGAGGGTGATCAGAGACATAGAGACCTAACATCTCTCGCTCATAACTTAAGAGAAGGGATTTCTCCCATTCATCGGATGGGATATCCATCTGCACATCGGTGACCGCGGTGCCTGATGCACCAGATGAACCAAAGAGGTCGTACTGACCAATTGATTCTGCCCGTTTGCTCTCCATGACCGAGTCAATCGCAGCGAGGTAGACCATCATCAGACCCCGTCTAGAGTGGCCCAGAGAATCGAAAGCTCCGGATTTGATCAGAGACTCAATCGTCTTCTTATTACAGACTTGCTGATCTGCTTTAGCGAGGAAATCCCCAAAGGAGGCATAGCGTCCCTTCTCGCTTCGAGAAGCAACAATCGAGGCTGTGACATTCTCGCCAACATTGCGAATTGCACTCAAGCCAAATCGAATATCTTTCCCACGTGGGGTGTAATCAGATTCAGATTCATTAACATCCGGCGGCAAGACTTTGATACCCATGCGGCGGCATTCACTGAGGTAGAGCGCGCTCTTATCTTTATCATCACGCACGCTCGTAAGCAGCGCCGCCATGTATTCAGTCGGGAAATTTGCCTTGAGGTAAGCGGTCCAGAATGAGACGACGCCATACCCCGCACTGTGCGCTCTATTAAATGCATAGTCAGCGAAGGGAATCAGCGTCTCCCAGAGTTTTGAAATAGCTCCCTTTGAGAATCCATTTGCAACCATTCCTGCTTCAAAGTTCACAAACTCTTTATCCAGAATATCTTTCTGCTTCTTACCCATCGCCTTACGCAGGAGATCCGCGCGTCCGAGTGAGAATCCGGCAACTTTCTGTGCGATAGCCATAACTTGTTCTTGATAAACGATTAATCCATAGGTATTTCCAAGAATCTCAGCCAGCGGACCTGAAAGTTCTGGATGGATTGCTACAACAGGTTTGCGTCGATTCTTGCGATCGGCATAATCATTATGTGCATTAACTCCCATCGGTCCTGGTCGATAGAGGGCAATAACAGCTGATATATCTTCAAAAGAATCCGGGGCCATCTGACGAAGAAGTGCACGCATAGGTCCACCATCAAGCTGGAAGACGCCGAGTGTGTCACCTCTACCAAGAAGTTCGAATGTCCTCTGATCAGCGAGTTCGAGATCTTCAAGTACCACGTCGATATTTTGATTTGCTTTGATATTGAGAAGTGCTTCATCTAGAACAGAGAGATTTCTAAGGCCTAAGAAGTCCATCTTGAGAAGGCCGATCGCCTCGCAGGCACCCATATCGAATTGAGTAATGATCGCCCCATCACTCTCGCGACGGTGGATCGGAATGATTTCAAGAAGCGGATATTTACTGAGGATTACTCCAGCAGCGTGCACACCTGATTGGCGCTTTAGCCCTTCAAGTCCACGAGCAGTATCAACGATCTTTTTTGAATCCGGATCGGTCTCATAAAGCGCACGGAACTCTCCTGCCTCTCCATATCGATCATCTTTAGCGTTGAAGATTCCAGAGAGCGTAATATCTTTGCCCATTACGGCTGGAGGCAGCGCTTTGGTAAGTCGCTCCCCTAACGCGTATGGATATCCGAGTACACGTGTTGAATCCTTCAGCGCTTGTTTCGACTTAATATTTGAGTATGTAATGATTTGAGCAACGCGATCTTCGCCATATTTCTCTGTTGCATATGCGATCATCTCGCTGCGACGTCTTTCATCAAAGTCCAGATCAATATCTGGCATCGAGATACGTTCTGGGTTGAGGAAGCGCTCGAAGAGCAGTCCGTGGCGAATTGGATCAAGTGCGGTGATACCTAGGGCGTACGAGACGAGAGAGCCGGCAGCAGATCCGCGCCCCGGGCCAACACGAATTCCAACTTTGCGGGCGTGATCACAGAGATCAGCGACCACTAAAAAGTATCCAGGGAATCCCATAGAGATCATCGTTGTAAGTTCGTACTCAAGACGCGCTTGATATTCAGGCGGTAGAGATCCACCAAGACGACTCTTTGCTCCCTCGGTAGCGAGCTTACGTAGCCACGAATCTTCGCTTTCACCTTCTGGGACAGCAAATTGAGGTAAAAGATTCTCATGATCCCTCATGGTTGTGTTGCAACGTTCGGCGATAAGTAGGGTGTTATCACATGCGCCCTCTAGCTCGCTAAATTTTTCACGCATCTGTGCTGCGGTCTTGAGATAGAACTCATCATTATCAAATTTGAATCGCTTGGGATCTGCAATCGTGGAACCGGATTGAACGCAGAGCAGGGCTTCGTGCGCACCTGCATCTTCATGCTTTGTGTAGTGAAGATCATTTGTTGCAAGGAGAGGAAGGCCGAGCTCTTTCCCAAGTTTTAGAAGATCGGCTTTAACGCGTGTTTCGATCTCAATTCCATGATCCATAACTTCTAAGAAGAAGTTCTCTCTGCCAAAGATATCGCGCAATTCACTCGCCGCTCGAACCGCCTCTTTATAGGCACCCATTCGCAAGCGAGTCTGCACCTCACCACCAGGACATCCTGTTGTTGCGATGATTCCCTTTGAGTACTGCGCAAGAAGTTCACGATCCATGCGGGGTTTGTAATAGAAACCTTCAAGAGATGCCAAAGATGAGAGCTTAAAGAGATTTCCAAGGCCCTCATTATTTTCGGCGAGCAGTGTCATATGCGTATATGCGCCACCACCTGAGACATCATCTTCGCCGCCGTCGGCCCACTTCACACGACTCTTATTAAAACGAGAATCAGGTGCTACATAGGCTTCAATTCCAATAATTGGTTTTACGCCAGCCTTTAAGGCTTGCTTATTAAATTCGTAGGCACCGAAGACATTTCCATGATCAGTAATGGCGATTGCAGGCATCTCAAGTCTGGCAACTTCATTGACGAGCTCCTCTACACGTGCAGCACCATCGAGCATTGAATACTCGGTGTGAACGTGGAGGTGGACGAAATTATCAGACACGGTTGGTGAGATTACTACTGTGCATTAGTCGCGCTCTTGATTGGCTTCAAGCAGGCTCAAGGCGCGTCTAAGGTCGGCGGGATACTCAGAGGTGAAATGCAGTTGTGCACCAGAAATAGGGTGGATGAGCGATAGCTCTCGAGCGTGGAGCCAAGGTCGGTTCATCGCAAGGCGATCAGCGATCGTATGGTCGGCGCCATAGGTGAGGTCGCCTACCAGCGGGTGGTGAAGGGCAGAGAAGTGAACACGGATCTGATGTGTACGCCCGGTCTCAAGTTCAATTTCAAGAAGTGAGACAGCCCGAAAATACTCTAAAGCTTTGTAGTGAGTGATACTCGGTTTTCCATCTGCTACGACAGCAAAACGATAATCTTCTTTAGGGTGTCGATCGATCGGCGCGTCGATTGTTCCTTCTGATGGATCCATATGGCCTTGCACAAGTGCGTGGTAGACCTTTCCGACAGTGCGATCTCTAAATTGATCTTTGAGATGGGTGTAGGAAATTTCATCTTTCGCAACAACCATGAGTCCGGTTGTGCCTACATCGAGTCGATGAACAATTCCTTGTCGCTCGGCAGCGCCACTTGTTGAAACATTAAATCCCGCCGCAATGATTGCGCCGATAACAGTTGGCCCAGTCCAACCCGGACTTGGGTGTGCGGCAACGCCTGCGGGTTTATCAATGACAATAATATTTTCATCGTTGTAGACAACAGTTAATCCGTCGATAGGGGTTGGAGTAAGTGTTGGTTCACTCTTCGGCGCAGGCATAACTATTTCGAGTAGGTCACCTGTCAGAACCTTGTCAGATTTTCCAAGGGCTTTGCCCTTACGTGTTACCTCTTGAGACTCGAGGAGTCCGACAACAACTGAACGCGATAACCCTAATAAACGAGCGAGTGCAGCGTCGACTCGTTCTTGATCTAGCCCTTCAGGGATAGATAGAACTTTTACTTCTCGCTCACTCATCACATTCACCTTTATTAGTGCGGTTGGTCTTGCCTTCTCCATCACCCGAATTTTGGGGAGAGATATTTCTCAAGACGAGGATCGCCGCGAGGATTGCTCCGCTAACAATAGAGGTATCAGCGAGATTAAATGTTGGCCAATGAGGCAGTTCGATCCAATCAATGACCTGCCCTGAGAGCGCTCCAGGTGCTCGAAAGATTCGATCTATGAGGTTTCCAGTGATGCCTCCCACAACCAGGCCGGCGGCAAGAATCCAGATGCGATGAGTAAATCGTGAGGCGCGAATGAGGATGAGGGTGGCAACCGCGATTGAAAAGGCGCTCAGAAGCGTCGTCCTATTTGTAGCGATGCTAAATGCAGCCCCTGAGTTATAAACCAGATGTAGCTGAAGGAGAGATCCAAGAATCTTGCGAGGCTGCGAATCTAAAGTTGAGAGTGCAAGTGATTTCGAGAAAATATCGAGCCCAGCAGTGATGAAGATCGTGTAGATCAACTGCCGTTTTGAGACTCTAGCTG
>Ga0136641_1001246_pt1 | contig 10755 bp, 9 predicted proteins | sample EliLak1302023Y_FD_115312 | JGI IMG/M metagenome (GOLD analysis project Ga0136641, IMG submission 115312) | Freshwater microbial communities from Elizabeth Lake, Yosemite National Park, California, USA - 13020-23Y | ecosystem: Environmental > Aquatic > Freshwater > Lake ... | reverse complement strand
ATTGGAGTGGATAAAAGAAGTTCATCTCATGTCGGAGGATAATGGATAAAAGAGCAATTTCAGTAATTTCCACTCCTTTGAATCGACCAAAATACCGTAATAGATCATGACAATCCAATTTAGTAGCAAGATTTTCCCTCAAGCCGACCTCCAAAGTCCCAAACTTCTCAAAGCCAGTCTAAAAAGTTTACTGGCCCATAGCACTGATTGTTTAGTGCTGGGATTTTCCAAGGCCGACTTTGACGCGTTTGCTGGCAGCAAGACAGCCAAGAGCAAGTCGGGTGTTTTAGCGGAGCTTGATCAATGCCTGGGCGGTGCGCTTGGGCATGCGAATTTGCTCGGTGATCTCGATGTTAAGCAATCAGCAGTTTGCCTATTGCGTGCTGAAAAATCCTGGGCTGCAAATGGTGTCAAGGCGAAACGGATTCTCTTAATCAGTTTAGGAGATATGAAGGTTGCAAGTGAACTCACTTTGATGAGTTTTTCCAAGGTAGCACGTGCAGGATTAAAGGCGCTCTGCGGCGGCTCGATTGAAAACGCTTTATGGTTTGTGCCAAGTTTTACCCACCGACCAGAGTTACTTGCTGAGGAAGTACGCTTGACCATTCAGTACGCAGGTGATCAGGTCTATCGTTTCGGTGTTCGCCAACCCACCATGAAATTTAAGGCAAAAGATCAGGCCGATGCTTTCAAGCACTTGGTGTTTGCTGGAAACAATGCCTGTGCAAAAGAATTGAAGTCCGCTGTTGAGCAGGGTATTGCCATGGTAGAAGGGATGTATTTGGCCAAGGACTTGGGTAATCTTCCGCCCAATGTTTGTACCCCAACTTATATAGCAAAGACTGCGCAGAGCTTAATTAAAAAAGCGGGCCTCAAAGTTGAGGTGCTTGGGCGTAAACAGATTGAAGCATTGGGCATGGGTTCTTTCTTGTCTGTTACGCAAGGATCCGAGACGCCACCGCAATTTATTGTGATGCGTCATCAAGGTGGTAAAGCCGGCGAAGCGCCAATTGTTTTAGTAGGCAAAGGGATAACGTTTGATACAGGCGGTATCTCCTTAAAGCCTGGTGAGGCGATGGATGAGATGAAGTACGACATGTGTGGCGCTGCCTCCGTGATCGGTACTCTGTATGCTGCAGGTTTGATGAAGTTAAAACAAAATGTGATTGGCGTTATTCCAACCTGTGAGAATATGCCATCAGGCCAAGCAACTCGCCCTGGTGATATTGTGAAAAGTATGTCTGGGCAAACGATTGAGATTCTGAATACTGATGCTGAAGGCCGCTTGATTTTGTGTGATGCCTTGACCTATGTTGAGCGTTTCAAACCTAAAGCAGTAATTGATATTGCTACCTTAACTGGCGCTTGCATCATTGCTCTTGGTCATGTGCACAGTGGTTTATTTTCAGATGATGAAGATTTAGTGAGTGCTTTCACTAAAGCGGGTAATGCCTCCTTGGATACGGTTTGGCGCTTGCCTTTAGATGCCGCTTACCATGAGCAACTGAAGTCTAATTTTGCTGATGTGGCTAATATTGGTGGACGTCCAGCCGGTAGCGTTACCGCAGCATGTTTCTTGTCACGCTTTACTGAAAAATACAAATGGGCTCACTTGGATATCGCAGGTACGGCCTGGAAGAGCGGCACAGCGAAGGGTTCTACTGGTAGGCCAGTACCTTTGCTAATCAACTACTTGCTCGAATCAAAGTAATTGATTTTGAGATAAATGGCACGCATCGACTTTCACAGTAATGTTAGTGATAAGCTGGAATACGCTTGTCGCTTAACGCGCAAAATTTGGAGCGCAACGCCTGCTGGCCAAGCTGTACGCAACATTGTGATGGTTGGCGAGAAAGCAGATTTAAAAAGACTTGATGAATTACTCTGGACCTTTAGCGCCACCGATTTTTTGCCACATTGCTTTATTAATGATGAAGCTGCCTCAGAAACTCCAATCGTTTTAACGGACGACTTCGCTTCTCCTGCGCTAGAAAATATTCCTCATGCAGATGTGATGATTCATTTGGGAATGCGTATGCCCCAAGATGTCGCAGCTTTGGCAGCACGCTTTCCTAGAATTGTGGAAGTGGTGACAGTAAATGAAGCAGAACGTTTGGCTGGGCGTGATCGCTACAAGGCCTATCGCGACTTGGGCCACGAGTTACATAATTTTGACCAATCCAAAAGTTAATGATGTTGATACATCCACAGTTTGATCCCGCTGCGATTCGAATCGGATCGTTCGCGATTCATTGGTATGGATTGATGTATCTGCTAGCTTTTGCCCAGTTTTTATTATTGGGTCGTTTGCGTATTCGTGCGCCCCGCTATAAAGCGTTAGGTTGGACCTATAAGGACCTTGAAGACTTACTGTTTGCTGGTGTTTTAGGAGTGGTTGTTGGTGGGCGCTTGGGTTATGTGCTGTTTTATATGCCCGGTTTTTATCTCTCCCACCCATTGAGTATTTTCAAGATTTGGGAAGGCGGCATGTCTTTTCATGGGGGCTTATTGGGAGTACTGCTAGCCCTATATTGGTTTGCAAACAAGAAGCAAACAAGTTTTTTTGTCGTAGGTGATTTAGTAGCTCCACTGGTACCGTTTGGTTTGGCTTTTGGGCGCCTTGGCAATTTTATTAATGGCGAGCTCTGGGGTAGACCCACCGATCTTCCATGGGCAATGGTATTTCCGCTTGTGGATCACTTGCCACGTCACCCATCCCAAATCTATCAGATGCTTGGGGAAGGTCTGATCCTTGGAGTAGTTCTATGGATTTATTCTAGTAAGCCACGCCGCATAGGCCAGGTGTCCGGACTCTTTCTCCTAGGTTATGGAGTTTGCAGATTTCTGGCTGAATATGCGCGTGAGCCAGATGCCTTTTTGGGCCTTTTAGGGCTTGGGCTTTCTATGGGTCAATGGTTATGTGTGCCAATGATCTTATTAGGAGTTTATTTGATGACTTCATTTAAATCAAAGGTTGCTGGATAAAACAATGCTTCACTACTGAAGCTCTCATGTTGCATTGCAAAAAGATCTCACTACCCCATCCTCTAGTTACAATCACTAACTTAATGGATTTCACAGCCTTTCCGGGAATGCATTGATTCATTGTTGTTTGTCGTCAGTATTTCTGAAGAGACCTAGATGCTTGAAAAGTTGGCAAAAGCCCGTTACTTCTCGCGCCTTACCGGCGCTGTGAATCGTCTCGTATCTGAGCGAGGTGAGTCCAATGCAGTCAGTATGGCAGACGATGTGATTCATAACTATCGCAAGCTATCAAAAGATCAGCATGCTAAGTTTTTTACTTTCTTATTTCAAAAGCTCAATCCAGATCCTGCAGCAGTAGTAGCTGCGGCACAAAATTTTTCTGCAGAAGCGAACGCCAGAAACTATATTAAGTTGCAACGCGTAACTGAGCCAGTACGACAAGAATTATTTCGTCGTCTGAATCGTGCTTCAAATGGTACGGCTGCATTAGTGGCGATGCGTCGTGATCTATTGGCACTCTTAGACAAGCAGCCTGAGCTTACTGCAGTGGATTTTGATTTGCGTCACCTGCTTTCTTCCTGGTTCAATCCTGGTTTTTTAAAAATGCACCAAGTTGATTGGAAATCCCCAGCAGAGGTTTTAGAAAAGCTGATTCAGCACGAGGCAGTGCATGCGATTGATGGCTGGGATGACCTACGTCGCCGCCTTCAGCCTGACCGCAGATGCTTTGCATTTTTTCATCCACAATTACCAAATGAGCCATTAATCTTTGTTGAAGTCGCCTTACTCCCAGAGATTCCAGCGTTGATTACGCCACTGGTAGATAAAAAAGCAGAAACGGTTCATCAAACCTCGAATTACAAAGTTGCTGCGTTCTACTCCATTAGTAACTGTGAGCCTGGTTTACGGGGCGTCTCTATGGGTAACTTTTTAATCAAGCGCGTCGCTGAAAAATTACATTCCGAATTCCCTAGCTTAAAAACTTTTGTTACTTTGTCACCTATTCCAGGCTTCATTGATTGGGTAGCTGCAGGTGCAGATCTGGGTGGTGATAAAACGGGTACTCAACTTAAGCCAGCTATTCGCCTTGCTAAAGAGCAGGCTCTTGAGACTATAGGATTGGCAAATCATTCATGGACTGAGCGGCTTAGTTCTGGATGGCATCCAGATAACGCAACTGAAAAAGAAAAAAATGCATTGCTGTGTTTAGCTAGTATTTATTTGGGTTTAGGTTCTGCAGGCCGTAATGGCAACCCCGTTGCGAAGTTCCATTTAGGGAATGGTGCAAAGCTGCATCAAATTAACTGGGCAGCTGATTTATCGCGTAAGGGATTACGCCAATCTGCAGCCCTCATGGTGAATTATTTATATGATCTTTCTGCAGTTGAGGAAAATCATGAGCGTTTTACTCAAGGCGAAATTGATTATTCACGCGCGGTGGGGCGTTTAATGGTGTCCTAGAGAAGGTTGAGGTGGAGGCCCCCAGAAGCAGAATTCATAGAGTATTCGCTTAGGGTTTCGTAGCTGAAGTTAGGCAGTAAGATGCAATTATGATATTTGCTAAGTTGGCGATATCAGCCGTAAAACAACTTATAAAGCCAGTAATACTGGTAAGTGGAGGAGATAAAAAATGAAGAAGCAATTTCAATTGGCTAGTTTCTTGAAGAGTGCATTGTTTTTGATTTGTGCGGCACCGTTGGTAGTGATGGCACAAGAGTGGCCGAATAAGCCAATTACCATTATTGTGCCCTTCCCTGCGGGGGGTGGAACGGATGCCTTTGCCAGACCTTTGGCTGCGCAATTGACCAAACAATTGGGTAAGCAATTTATTATTGATAACCGGGGGGGTGCTGGCGGTACCTTAGGAGCTTCGATTGCCTCGAAGGCGGCTCCAGATGGCTATAACTTCTTTATGGGTGCAGCACACCACGCAATTGCGCCAGCTATGTACCCAAATTTAGATTACGACATTGAGAAGAGTTTTATTCCAATCGCAATGGTGGCTAACCCACCCCAAGTCATTGTTATTAACCCTAAGAATGTTCAAGTCAAAGACTTAAAAGAGTTTATTGCTCTGTTGAAAAAGAATCCTGGCAAATTTAACTACGCTAGTGCTGGCAATGGCTCTTCACATCATTTGGCTGGTGAGCAGTTCAAGATGCTAACTAAGACATTTATTACTCACATCCCATATCGTGGTGCTGGTCCTGCAATGCAGGATTTAATTGCTGGTCAAGTGGATATTGAGTTCGATGGTCTAGGCTCTTCAGCTGCGCAAATTAAGAACGGCTCTATCGTTGCTTTGGCAGTTGCTTCACAAAAGCGCGCTCCTGGATTTCCGAGTGTGCCAACTGCTGCTGAAGCAGGCTTAGTGGGCTATGAAGTTTCCACTTGGTATGGTTTGTTTGCTCCGAAGGGCACCCCTCAACCGATTATCGATAAGATGATTGTTGAGGTGCAAAAGGCTATCAATTCACCAGAATTAAAAACGATTTGGACTAACAATGGCTCTGATACCCCGAACCTTACCGGCGACGCTTTTGGAAAGTTTGTGAACGCAGATATCAAACGTTGGGCTGCAGTAGCAAAAGCATCTGGCGCTAAGCTAGATTAAACATTCGGAATAAAAATCACTAGTTGGATATAAGGGTCTCATGAATTTGTACTCAGCATTGGAAAAAGGTTTTCCAAAAGATAAAACAAGCTGCGCATTAGAGACGCATGATGGTCTCTATTACTCTTGGGGCGACCTTGAGGCTGCGACTGCCAAAATGGCTAATTTACTCAAGAGTCTGAAGCTTCCACCAGGCTCTCGGGTAGCGGTTCAGGTTGAGAAATCCCCCGAGGCTCTCTTCTTTTATTTGGCAACCATTCGTGCAGGCTATGTCTACTTGCCGCTCAATACCGCCTATCAGTCGGCCGAGATTCAATACTTTATTGAAAATGCTGAGCCAGCCGTCATGGTTTGCAGTAGCAAGCACTTTTCTTGGGTATCTAAGGTTGCTTTTAAAGCGGGCACAAAGCATGTTTTCACTTTAGATGAAGATCGCAAAGGTACTCTTCTTGAGCGTGCTGGCGGTTTGAGTACGGCATTCAAAACTGTTGCAACAAAAGATGATGACTTAGCGGCAATTTTGTATACCTCTGGTACTACTGGGCGTAGCAAGGGCGCGATGCTGACTCATAAGAATTTATATAGCAATGCTCAAGTGTTGCATAAGTTCTGGGGCTGGAAAAAAGGTGATGTACTTTTACATGCTTTACCAATTTTCCACGTGCATGGTTTATTTGTGGCGGCTCATGGTGCATTGATCAATGGTAGCAAGATGATTTGGTTGCCACGTTTAGATACTACGCAATTAATTCATCACATGCCTCAGTCAACCGTCATGATGGGCGTGCCAACTTTCTATGTACGTTTATTGGCCCATAAAGGCTTCGATAAAACAGCGACTCGTAATATGCGTTTGTTTGTCTCAGGGTCAGCACCCTTACTCACCGAAACTTTCAACACATTTAAAGAGGTGATAGGTCAGCCCATTCTTGAGCGTTATGGCATGAGTGAAACCGTGATGTTAGTTTCCAATCCGTATAAAGGTGCTCGTGTGGGCGGCTCCGTTGGTTTGCCACTACCAGGCGTAAAAGTGCGGGTAGTAAATGAAGGCAATAAGCCCTGCGGTGTTAATGAAATCGGTAGTATTCAGGTAAAGGGGCCTAATGTATTTGCAGGTTACTGGCGCATGCCTGAGAAGACTGCCGAAGAATTTACTAAAGACGGTTGGTTTAAGACGGGTGATGTTGGGCGCTGGGGCGGCGATGCCAATGGCGGTAAGGCCCCCAACGACTACCTATGTATTGTTGGTCGCAGTAAGGACTTGATTATTTCTGGTGGTTACAACGTGTATCCAAAAGAGATTGAAAGCTTCATTGATGATATGGATGGCGTGGATGAGAGTGCCGTCATTGGTATTCCGCATCCAGACTTTGGTGAAGCTGTGATGGCGGTAGTTGTGCCAAAGGCTGGAGCGAAGTTGGACGCTGATACCATGATTGCTACTTTAAAAACTCAGATTGCGAATTTCAAAATACCGAAACGCTTAGAGATTGTTAGTGACTTGCCGCGTAATGCAATGGGTAAGGTACAAAAGAATATTTTGCGTCAGCAGTACGCCAAGTAATTCAGCAATCGAGTTTTGAATTAAAAACCAAATGCCTTGCGGCTTTCATTAAACATGAAGGCCGCAAGAAAAAACAAAATGATGCCGAACACACGTTTGAGTTGAGCAACATTAAGTTTTCTGGCCATCTTAGCGCCCCATGGTGCAGTAAAGATACTCACCACCACAATGCAAGCCACTGCAGGCAGATATACAAAGCCTAATGAGCCAGTTGGTAAATTAGGATTTCCCCAGCTGCCATACATATAACCGAGAGTAGCTGCAGCGGCAATGGGTAGTCCCAGACCTGAGGAGCTGGCCATTGCAGTGTGGGGTTTCACATTGCACCAGAGCATAAAAGGAACGGTAATAAATGCCCCTCCAGCACCTACTAAGCTTGCTAAAACTCCTGTAAATGTGCCAAAGAAAAATAAGCCAAGTGAACCTGGTAATTCTCGGCCAGCACTAGGCTTTTTATTTCTGATCATTTGGATGGAGGTATAGACAATAAAGATGGCAAAAAATAAAGAGAGCCAAGAAGTTTTAATGGCCTCAAATAGTTCACTGCCGCCGACTAGACCACCAAAAACCATTCCGGGACTGAGTGCGGCAACCAGCTTCCAATCGATAGAGCCATGTTTGTGATGAGCCCAAATTGCAGAAGAGGTAGTAAATAGGATCGTCGCCATGCCGGTCGCAATGGCCATGTGCACAATAATTTCCTGGTTAAATCCTAGATGGTTAAAAACCAGGATCATAAATGGCACCAGAATCATGCCGCCGCCAATACCAAGTAGCCCAGCTAAAAATCCAGAGATGCCTCCGCACAACAAGAGCATCAAAATATCACTTAGGAACATGAATTCCCCGCCTTGGCCGCTAGGCCGTCATCCTGAACCCTAAGGTTCAAGGTGGAACGGCTACTCTGCTTCGGGTGCATTAAGGTGCTCAGGGAGTCACCAAGTCTAAGTTGGCACTGTGAAACCACAAAACGCTCACGCCCACAAGGTAAAGATCGCTCCGGATGCTTGCGCATCGGTTCAAGGAACTATTGGCCTTGGCGAACCAGGCAGGGAAAGGGTTTGCATCAAAGCATCTACTTGATCCTCCAGCGCACTAATCTCTGCCTGAAGTCGCACAACTTCATCGGAACTTACGCTAGAAGAAGGACTTTGCTGCGATTGCTTTTTTTGCAAGGTGATTAAGTCGCCTGCAATTTTTAGTGCAGCCATCATGCTGGCACGTTCAATGCTACGGTTACCACCGCTGATAGCCAGTTGAATTTGTTCATCAACCAATACACAGGCTGCACGCAGGAGCGGTTCATGCTCAGCGCTAGTAGCTAGCGTGATTTTTTGACCAGCAAGAGTTACTTCAATGCGTTGTTGGCTCACTATCGTCCTCTGAGGTGGTAGGTGGAATAGTTTCGCCTAGTAAATTCAATTGGCGACCATCGTTTTGTTCTGGTAAGCGACTTAAGATGCGCTGAACCCGTTTTTGAGCATCCTCAATCTTGCCTTCCAGTTGAACTCTATTTTGAGTTAACTGCTTTACTGCTTCAGCGATTGTCTGAACCTTATCGGCAATACCTTTGATGGATGCGCTAAGAGCATCAATATCAGTACCGGATTCATCAGGGGAGAAAGGGGTTGGCTCACTCATATAGGCATTGTAGCCTTGAGATTGCCCTAGGTGCTAGGCTGCTGGCTCAGATCCCTCTGTTTCAATCAATGGATCTAAGCCAGGCCAGAAAATACTGGATTAATTGAAGCTGTATTTCAGCGTTACATAAACTGATCTAGGCTCGCTGGGGTAGTAGGAGTACTTGCTTGAGACATTATTTGGGCCGGTTCCGTAAGTAGCATACTGCGCATTACCCACGTTTTTTACTGTAAATCGAGCTTCGATTGCCTGGTATTTATAGGAGGTAAAAACATCCCCTATCACATAAGATGGCATGACTGGAGTAGCAGTGTAGTAACTTGGGCCAGCATCGTAATGTTGATTGCTGACATAATTCACTACACCACCCAGTGTCCAATTTGGCGTGATTAAATAATTTGCCCTAGCGTTGAGGAGCGTGTCTGGCACGATTGGGATCGCATTGCCAGCATAAGGTCCATTGGCATAGTAAGACTTCTGGTATTTTCCGCCGGCACCGATATTGAAGGATGAAAATGGATTTGCGGAAACATCAAACAAAATCCCTCCGCGATTAGTCTGATAAATGGAGTTGTAGTTATATCCTGTGGCAGGGTTATAGCTGATCTCATTTTGTGTCATTGACTTAAAAATTGATGAGGTAATTTTTGATTTCAGCACGGTCCAATTACCGCCCATCTCATAAGTCTGAGTGGTTTGTGGTTGTAAGATGCCATTAAAAACGGTACTGCCAACCCCATTGGCATCATATACAAATCCCCAATATTCATCGATATTAGGGAATCTAAAAGATTGATTCCATTTAATGTATACCCTTTGTCCTGGGGAATAGTTTGCATTAACAGCTACATCTCCCGCATTGGCAGCATATTGTTGAGTGCTATTAGCAGTTCCATTGGCAGCACTAATTGAAGTGCTAGAAGTTGATGCCTGCTGAACTTGCCGACGAAAACCTCCACTGGCCTCGAATACCTTATTTAATGGAATTTTTTGAATGAGGTAGAACGAGTTATTAATTTGTGTCGCATTTTGCGAGTCACTGGTGAGGTTGTTGTAATACTGACCATATTGATTATTGATAGCGTCATACTGGTTTGCAAGAATGATCCCTTGTGATTGTGGTGAGTAACTGCTACTACCCGATTGATTTGCTTTTGAAAAGTCGTAACCAAATATAGTTGTTCCCAATGTGCCAAAATTTGCTTTGACGCGTGGAGAGACTGCTAATTGCCAACCTTGTAGCTTGTTGTTCATTGCGCTGCCAGCTTGACCATAGTCTGCGCTAGCAAAGTAATCTGCTTGTGGCGTGTAGTAGAAAGACGTTTTGTTGTTATAAGAGGTATCAAGTTCTGCAACAAAATTTTCATCGATGCTTTTGGTGAGCCCCTGTCGAAAGCCAGAATTATTTGTTGTTAGATTGTTCCCTGCGTTTTGCGGTCTCACTGCCAATGGGTTGCCAGTGCCAACTAATCCAACTACTGGACTTGCTAGTTGTGAATTGGTATAGCCATAGTAGCCATCGACATAGAAGCGGTCTCCGCTCCCTAAATCTTGAGAAATTTTTGCATCAACAGAATAAGCGTTTGCAGCTGTATTGGGTCTCCAACCATTGGTGTTAGAGGAATTCGCACTCAGTTGGTAAGTAGTCTTATCAACTGTATTTCTAAAAATTGCGTTATTGATCGATGTCCCCCAAGTGCCATAGGTTGTTGAGGCTTGATTGAAGCTTTTCCTACCTCCATTGGTAATGATATTAATGACTCCACCAACCGCGCCATTTCCATACTGCACACCAGCCCCACCCTGAAGTATTTCGATTCGTTCAATAGAGTCTATAGGGATTGATTCCCAATCAACACTTCCTGAATCTATCGGATTAATTCTGATGCCATCAACTAATACCACTGTCGTGCTATTGCCAGTTGGTCCATAGCCGCCCATGTCAACGGAT